>Ga0256914_1000259_pt1 | contig 51380 bp, 43 predicted proteins | sample HulkmetaG_FD_191571 | JGI IMG/M metagenome (GOLD analysis project Ga0256914, IMG submission 191571) | Hydrothermal chimney microbial communities from Main Endeavour vent field at the Juan de Fuca Ridge, Pacific Ocean - Hulk | ecosystem: Environmental > Aquatic > Marine > Hydrothermal vents ...
GTGTGCCTAACCTCGGGATGGAACTGAACACCGTAAATCAAGGAATCTCTAAACCTAAGTGCAGCTACCTGCCCCCTACCACTAACAGCTAATACCTCAGCACCCTCGGGAAGGGACGTAACGCACTCCCTATGACTCATCCACACCTCCTCAACATCTCCCCAACCCTCGAAGAGCGGATCTTCGCGGACGACCCACACGTACGCCCGACCGAACTCACCCTCACACCCGCCAACGACGCCGCCGTGACAAGCAGCCAGTAACTGATGCCCGAAGCAAACCCCAAGCACCGGCAAGCCAGAATTAAGCACCTCACCACACACGTCAAGCCTCCCAAGGAAGTCCCTCACGCTCATGGGCCCGCCGGAAAGAACCACCGCCTTAACGCGGACCCCGCCACCCTCGAGGACCTCATTAACCCTACTTGGGTTCGCTAGGATAGCGTGAGCACCCAACTCACGCAACCTACGGGCTATGAGGTGTGCGTACTGCCCACCAAAATTAACGACGAGTACAGTATCGTGAGACCCGCCCAATCGCTTCCCGGGAACACTAACTATTCTTGAGTATATAAAATTTCCTAAAAATCATTTTTAAGTATTACTCAAATAATTAACATAATTACGTTATACGTTATAAGGGCCCCTACATCACGAGGACGTAGAGACGCATAAATAGCGGGCACCCACACTAAAACAATGAACAACAAGTAATTCTTGAGGGACAAGGGAGAGCAACGTCAATGACCGAGCAGGTGATGAGGCTTGACAGAACTCTACCCCCTAGTAAGTAAGGGGCGGCTGAGAGGTATTCTAGGGTGCGGCGGGGACGCCGTGCTCCTTTGCCGCATTGATGAGGGATGCAGGTACTTCCTGTGGGTGAGTGCTGAAGAGTCCGTTGAGGTTACGGACATGATTGAAGGCAGGGGCGTGAAGCTACCTGACGGCACGATCCTCCCGGTAATTTCGTGGGTTAGGGCGGCTCCCTACGTGCATGTTAGGGTGTGCGGTGACTTAAGGAGGTACGTGTCGTGGGTTGCTAAGGAGTTGAGGGGCTCCGGCATCACCGGTAAGCCCGTGATCGTCGGTGTGAGCGGGGGTAAGGACTCGGTCGCGGCACTAACCGTGGTTAATTCCCTTGCCAGTAAGTTCGGGCTTAAGGTTCGGGCGACGTACGTGTACATACCCTTCCTAGATTCTGTAAGGTCACGTAGGTTCGTTGAGGACGACCTGCCCTCGCGTGTGGGGAGCGACGTGGAGGTCGTTGAGGCTAGGAAGAGGGACGTTAAGCGCTACCTCAAGTGGAAGGGCATGCCTAAGAGGGGGAAGAGGTGGTGCACTTACTTTAAGGTGAGGCCGATGCGTGACGCCATGAAGGCCGACAGGAGGCTCCTCGAGGTCGTCGCTGATAGGGTCTCTGAATCGCCGAAGAGGGCTAGGAAGCTCCTTAAGGTCGCGTCCGAACGACTCATCCTGGCTGGGAGGAGGTTCAGGCCAACATACCTCCTAACGATCCTAGACGTTATCGACATCGTTAGGTCGATCAACGCCACCCACCCAGACTACCTGTCGGGCTACCCTAGAGTAGCGTGCGCGTTATGTCCCTACAGGTCACTCTACGAGTTAGGGGAGGAGGTACTCAGAGATGTTGACGATGCGGGCCTGATCGAGGAGGTGCTAAGGAAGGAGCACTCAATAAGGTACGCCGGGTTAGGGATTAGCTTCGAGGACTTCATGACTAGGCACTTATGGAGGTTCGAACCAGCTACGGCTAAATTACTTAACGAGGTGGCGGGCGCTGTGGCTAAGGACGAGGGACGAGCACGGCTAAGCAGGAACTGCATTAAATTAATAATAAAGGAATTATGGGAAGGAACCTTACCGAGCGCCTACGTCCTCAGAAACCCTTGGGAATACCCGGACACCTTACTTAAGGCGTGGAGTGAGGGATGGTTGGTCGCGGAACTCACGCGTAGCGGGTTAAGGGCCTTAGTCAAAGCCCCTCCTTCTCTTCAGGCCAGTAGTGCTCGCCGGGCTTAGGCCTGAAGGCTACTTTGACCTCGAGCCCCGATTCCAGTAGGATCGCCCTCAGTATGGAGTGGGTGGTGAGCACGCCGTAAACCATGTGTTCCTCATCCGTCACTACGGCGTGCTGCGTCCCGTCGCGTTCCATGAGCGCTACCGCCTCAGCCACGGTGTCGTCGGCAGGAACGCAGTGCGGTAGCCTATCCATGATATCCCTCGCCTTAATCCTTCCCTCGTCCTCGGGCCGGAGGCCGGAGCCCTTAACGAGTCTTCTGGGGCCCGTGAAGGGTATGTGATGCTTCGCTAGGGATGTTTGGCCCAGTAGCACTAGTATGTCGTCGTACGTTATTAGCCCCTTAAGCCTACCTTTACTGTCTATCACTATCACGTAGTGCTTGCCTTGAAGTACGTGGCGAAGTATGTTGCTTAAGGGCTCGTCCTCAACCACGTAGTCATACATTGGCGTTAAGTTGCGGTACTTCCTGATGAAGTCCTTCACCTTCATACCCAGCACTTTGCTCGCTCCCTTCACGAGTGACTCTATCATGCTCACGTGGGGCGCCCGAAAATAATTACCGTGTCGGGAATTAATTCCTTAGCCTTTGCACCGAGTAACGTAACGCTTTAAAAGTGCACCCCCACTTAAGGCTTGGTGTACCCACGATGCACATACCGGACGGGTTCCTAGACCTCCCCGTGATAATCGTGACGTACGCTATAGCGGTAGCGTGGCTAGCCTACTCCTTCTACAAGGTAGGGAAGGGCGTGGGGAAAGACAGGCTGTCGATGGTGCCGGTGCTCGCAGCAGGAATATTCGTGGCGCAGATGCTGAACTGGCCAATACCCGGCGGAACAAGCCTGCACTTCGTGGGCGGCGCCCTAGCGGGAGTGCTCCTAGGTCCCTACCTAGGGTCCATAGTGATATTCATAGTGCTCCTCGTGCAGTGCCTAATATTCCATGACGGGGGCATAACCGCGTTGGGGGCTAACGTGCTTAACATGGGGATAGTTGACGTCCTTGTGGGGTACGCGACCTACGTGCTCGCCCTGAAGCTACTGGGGCCCAAGAGGAGGGCGAGGTTAGTCGGTGCCTTCGCGGGCGGGTGGCTAGGCATAACCCTGGCCGGGATAGTCTGCGGGCTCGAGATAGGGTACTCATCAGCTTGCCCCTTCGGAATAGCGGTCTCGGTGCCCGTAATGGGTGCGTGGCACGCCGCCCTAGGCGTGATCGAGGGCTTCATAACGGCCTTCGTGATAGACTACCTAAGCACTAAGGCCGACATGATCCCGCAGGCAGACCTGCTCTCGGGGGTGGTAAGGAATGCTAAGCCGTAAGACCGTCATCGTAATCGTCGCGCTAATAATGATCAGCCCGCTATTCGGCGTCATACTAGCCGACGCCGTAGGGTACCACGAACCCCTAGACGTCGCTGCGGAGAAGTTAGGGCTGAAGGACATAACCGACAAGCTCAACTGGACGCCATTCCTAGACTACAGCGTCCCAGGACTACCGGCGACGGTAGGGTACATAATAAGCGGGTTCATAGGGGTCGCGGCTGTCCTTGGCCTAGGGTACCTCATCAAGGCGGTGCTGGGTAGGAAGTCTTGAGGGGCGCCACCCAAGCATACCTAACCGGGTTAAGGGAGGTTTTAACGGAGCTACTCAAGGAGAGTAATTCCGGGCTACTCACACCCTACTCAACCCCAGCAATCATTATCCTAACCTTCACCGCTGCCCTAGCCCCCACGTGGTTATGTGCCGTCCTCCCGCCGATCATCGCCCTAGCCGCGCTGACCTTAAGTGCTTGGGGAAACATCGCGGAGGAGCTTAAGGGCGCGGCGAAGCCCGTGGTGACCGTGGCGGCGTTCTCAGCCTTCGTCTCAACACCCCTCCTGATCAGCAGGGACTTCGGCGACGCCGCCTTCTTCGTAACTAGGGTGGTTGCGTCGTCAATCACGTTCATAATGCTGACGAGGGCTGCCGGGTGGTCTAGGGTGCTTAGGGGGTTAAGGTACTTGATGTTGCCTGAGAGCGTGGTTCTAATGATTGAGGAGACCGTCAGGTTCATCCCATCCTTCCTCGGGGACGCCTTAACGTTAACGAGTGCTAGGGAAGCCAGAACGTTAGGTGACCCGGGGACGTTAAGTACGTGGAGGTCCTTAAGTACGGTTGCCTCGGAACTGATTTTAAGGGCTAATGCTAGAGCACAGAAGGTACTCATGGCGATCGAGTCAAGAACCCTCGCCAATAGTGACGACGTAGCCGCATGCAACGCGGTGCACCGCAGTGGCGTGAGTTACTTGGACGCCCTGCTCTACACCCTAGCGGCGCTACTGGTGTTGCTGGAGGTGATCGCCGTTGCGCTGTAAGGTAATGGTTGAGAACGTGTGGTTCTCCTACGTGCGCGGCAACCCCGTGCTCAAGGGGGTAACGCTGAGTGCCTCCCCCGGCGAGGTGGTGGCGATCCTAGGCCCCACGGGATGCGGTAAATCAACCCTCCTAACGATAATGGCTGGGCTCATAGAGCCTGACGAGGGACGCGTACTCGTTAATGGGGAAGACCTCTTCAGCAACATTAAGGCGCTAAGGCGGCACATAGGCCTCCTCTTCCAGGACCCTGAACACCAGTTATTCAGCACGACTGTTTACGATGAGGTCGCGTACGCGTTAAGAACCATGGGTACGCCTGAGGATGAGGTGAGGCGCCGGGTACTTGAGGTTGCGGAGGAACTAGGGATTAAGGACCTGCTGAGCCGGAGGCCGTTCAAGTTAAGCGTCGGCGAGAAGAAGAAGGTAGCGTTAGCCAGCATACTCTCCTACGACCCGGAAATACTCTTACTTGATGAACCAACCGCGAACCTAGGCGTGCGGGATGAGGCCCTAATAATATCCATGCTCGTGAAGGCCCGGCGCGCAGGGAAAACCGTGGTGATGGCGTCCCACGACTTAGAATTCGTCTTCAGGGTGGCTGACAAAGCGTACATCATGGGTAACGGGACGATCAGGGCGGTGGTTAAGGGCGAGGACGTAATCAAGCCCGAAATACTTGAGGCGACAGGACTAACCCCACCACTAGTAACTATGGTGGCGGAGCACTTCAGAATAAGCTACGAGGAAATAGCTTCCCTCACACGAGGAACCGGAGAGCACGGGCGGCAGGGACAGCACCTCAAGCCAGGAACCAGCTACGCACGCCGAGCCCTAGGCTCGCCGGTAGGCGACCGCGCCAGTAAGGACGCGTAGCTCACTGAAGGAGCCACACGTTACCCACATACACGTGCCTCAGCCCGGCATTCCGTGCCTCCCTAACGCATTCCTCAGCCTGCTTACGCGGCGTGGTTCCGATATCGTTCATCAGGTGGTCCGGGTGGAAGGCTAGGAGCACTAGGGGGACGTCGGCATCGAGGGACGCTAGGTACTCGGAGATCCTCCTAACTTCCTCCGCGTCAACGTACTCAGGAACTAGGAGGACGCTAACGGTGAGTAACGGGATCTCAGGGCGCTCCTTACCCATCCTAGCCACTAGCGCGGTGTTAATCATTAACCGCTTAACAGCCTTCTCCCCGTTAACGCCCGTCAAAGCCTCATACACGGACGGTGTCCAAGCTTTCCAGTCCACCTTAACTATCCCGCCACTAACTAGGGAGAGCCTAGCCATGGCCCTCATCAACCCCGGGTGCTCGACACCGTTAGTCTCCCAACACACCCTCTTAACGAGCCCCTCCTCACGAGCCCTACGCACAACCTCGCTGGAAACCCTCAGCGCGAAAGGCGCGTGAGGCCCCGGGTCGCCGCCGAAGTAGCAGATACACGTCACGCGAGGGCTCATCGCAACCTCAACTAACTCACTCCAGCCCCTAACCCACGGCACCCTACCTCCCCTCGCTACCGCCTCACCAGCCATCACCTTGTGCTGCCAGTTCTGACAGAACACGCAGTCCAGCCCGCAACCAGCGAAGAAGACAGCTAGGTTCACGTACCCCTCCTCAAGCCCCGGCCTCACAGCGAACTCAGGGAACCCAGCCCCCGTAACTGCGGGACAGAAGTGCGCGGCAACACAATTAGTTGGGTGCGGGTCGAAATACCACTCAACAACCGCCCCACCATGACCCGCAACAGGGACTAACCTACCGCCCCGGAACACCCAAGCACCACAGAACCCGCTAGCACCCTCCTCACGCGGCACTAAGCACTCATTAACACACAACCCACACCTAAACCCGCCCTCAGACCTAGGTGGCTCGGCAGGTAAGCCAACCTCAGCCCTGAACCCCTCCCTAACACCGAGTGACTTAACCACCCTAAGCGACTCCGAGGGCCGGCACCTCAAGCACTCAGCACACACCCCGATAACCCCGCTAACGTTAGGTGAGAACCTACCGCAGACCCCGCACCTCACCAAACGCCCCGCACCAAGTAAGTTAGCTGAATCAGATGAAATAAAGCCGGTATCAAGCTCCGCGCTACGGACATGAATTGCCCTTGTCAAGCAAAGCGCGGGCCGCGTTGACGTCGGTTAAAAACAAGCCATTATGGGATCGTGCCGTGTTGCTTCAGGGCCTAGCGGCTTTCGCTATGGCCTCGCCCAGCGGCACGGCAGGCGCTACCCTGTACTTCGCGTAGAGGTTCGGCATAACCTTAACGAACGTCAGTAACACTTCAAGCACCTTCTCCTCGCTCTCGGCCTCCACCAGCGTGACTCCCCAGAACGGGATGCTTGGGACTATGTATGATTGGAGGATCCTCACGCCTTCCGGAGGGTAGCCGGTCTTCGTGGCAACGAGGGACGCTTCGGCAGCCTTCTTAACGTCGTACTCAGGGTTCAGCTCATAATATACTAGGAACTTCGTCCTTAACTCACCTCCCTAACAAGTCCGCTACGCCCCTATTATCGTCGAGCGACGCGACGTACGTACGTTAGGTGTGTTCGCCAGCAACCAAAGTGGTTTTGCGTTTCATCCGTAACTGGCGATGAGTGTTTGGGGTGCCGTAGCTTTTTCTGTGGGGTTAACCCATTACTTGTAAACAAATTTATTTGGTTCCCGAACCTCTTAAGTCGGTGGTAGTTGAATGAGGCACCACTACGTCCCTGCATTACTGGCTTTGCTGGTTGTCGCGTTGGGCGTGTTAAATAACGTCACTTACTACGTGAACGCCGCCCAACCCTCAGGGAACACCAACGCGTACGGCGAGGTGCCTTACTGTGTGGGGATCGTTAAGTACCCTAACTGGGGGTTACCCGACGTCACCTACCCGGGAGGTGAGGTAAGCATTCACTTATGGGGTGGTGTTGGGGTGAAGGGCGTTGTCCTCGAGAACGGCACGCTTAGAGCTAAGCTGAAGCTCATTAAGAGCGGCGAAGGCGTTGTCGAGGCTGAACTACCAGAAGGCGTGGGGCCCGGGATGTATGACTTAATACTGAACACCACTGAGGGCGTTTGCGGCATCCACAACGCTGTCTGGGTACCGGGAGAGAGGTTCAACTCACCGAACAGTGCCTTAGTACTGATGCACGTGACCGACAACCACTTCAACGTCATGAACCCCGGCGAGAGGCCTGCGGCAGACTACGTGTTATCAGCGGTGCTCCTAGCCTTAAGCATGCCCAACGTCACGGCGGTGGTGAACACTGGTGACTTAGCGAACACGGGCAACGTTAACCAGTACCTCAAGGCGATCGAGGTGTTCAGCCTCCTTAACAAGCCCGTACTATCGATACCCGGCAACCACGACCACGTGGTCGGGATCAAGAACTACGAGCTGTACGTAGGTCCTAGGAACTGGAGCTTAAGGCTAGGGAGGTTCCTCTTCGTGGGCATGGACACGGGGTACGACGGGTACCCAACGACGGCAGAAGCTACGTGGGCGTATAAGGTACTAACAGGAAGTAACGCCACTGCCGAAATACTGATGTTCCACCACCCGCTCTTCGCGTACGTGTACGGGAACACGCCCCACGACTTCAACGTAAGCAGTTGGCAGGACCTAGAGAAGGTGCTGCTCTCCAAGAAGCCAGGGAGCAAGTACCCGTACCTCTTCACCAGCTGGGTTCAGAACAAGGAAGCCTTCGAAACCATGCTCAAGGCGATATACGGGTCGCGCACCGTGTTAGTGCTTGCGGGACACATACACCTAGACAGCTACGCCACGATAGAGAGGCCCAACCACGTCAAGACGTGGTTCATCGTGACGACCGCGTTAGGAGGGCCTGTCAGGGATCAGGACTACCACGGGTTCCGCATAATTAAGGTGTACGGGAACGGAACGGTTCAGGTCTACGGCGAGGGCAAGCCGTGGGACAGGCACGCATCCTACAGCGTCGAGGGTGTTGAAGCCTTCCTTAAGGTAAGCGCGGCGGCCTCAGCCGAAACCCTAACCATAGTTGACCCGAAGATAGCGGCGATGCTCCCCCACGTAGTGCTGGCGGTCCCCATACCGAAGGGCTTCGAAGGCAAGTACAAGGTATACGCCCCCAACGCGGACAGGGTCTGGAGTAGGTGCACGCCAGCCTTCTGCGCGACGTACGCGGAATTCAAGGACGTGAAGCTGGGGAAGACCTATAGGCTAGTGGCGTACGTGAAGCCCGACGAGGCACCCCCGACGATAATCGTGAGGAACGCCCCGCAGGAGGTGCTGGTCGGTAAGCCAGTAAACATAGCTTACGGGGTTAAGGACGATGCGTGGGGAGTGCAGGGAACCAACGCCGTGGTAATCATTAATGGCGAGAAGAAGACCGTCAAGCCAATGCTTTACGGCGGCTCATACACGATATCCTTCCTAGCGCCGAAGACACCGGGTAAGGTAACCGTGGTGATAACCGCCACGGACTTCTCAGGCAAGGTAACAAGTAAAACCATAGTCATCAACGTAGTGAAGAGCACACCCACATCCCCGCCACCACCAACAAGCACAACGAGCACCAGCACAACAACAACCGCGACAACCTCAACAACCACCACAACACAGCAAACAAGCACGACCACGCAGGCAAGCACATCAACAACCACGCCACCAACAACCACGCAAAGCACCGCAACCCCAACCAAGTCAACACGCACGCAAAGCAGTACCCCCTCAAGCACAACCCAGCAACCAGGGTCAGTGCCAATACCGCTGATTGTTGGGGGCGTCATAGCCGTCATAGTGGTGGCGGCAGCCCTATACCTTGTGCTCAGTAAGGTCAAGCGATGAGGTCCTTAACCCACGCCGTTTTTATTAAGGGATTCACCACTTTTACTCCGCGGGCCGCAGGAATGCCCGGCACGCGTTGCGAGGCATTCACATCAAGTAAGTACTGGTTTAAGGTCGTCGCCTCGGGCTTCGTGAGGGGCGGTGACTTAAGCATCCTCAGCGACGCTTGGGTAGTTGGTTTAGGAACGGGCTTCACCACCTTCCCCAAGATACTAAGTGAGGTTGGGTCCGTGGAGGACGTGACGGGCGGTGCGCACGTGTTCCGAACGTATAACGTGTCCTTAAGCGGGAGGAAGGTCACGGTCGTTGTCTCGGCAGGCGGTAGCGGGTATGCTGAGGTGATCGTCGCCATGGCTAGTGAGCGGGGCGTGAAGGCTCTAATAGGTGTTGGGTTATGCGGCGCCTTAAGCGATGAGCTAAGCATTGGCGATGTAGTCATCCCTACAGGATCTGTTAGGGAGGACTGCCTCACCGACAGGTACGTGCCGCCGGGGTACCCCGCAACACCTGATTACGGTCTCCTGAAGGAGCTAGAGGAGAGCCTAAGGAGGTATGGCCTCAACCCCATACCCGGAACCATCGTGACCACCGCGTCTACCTTCACCGAGAGTAGGGAGTGGGCTGAAAACCACAGGAGGAGGGGCGTGCTCTGTGTGGAGTGCGAAGCCTCCGTAATCTTCACGCTAGCGCGCCTATGCAGGATACCCTCAGCCATAGCGTTAGTGGTGAGCGACTCCGTGATTAAGGAGGAGGAAGCATTCACGGGAGGGGAGGCCCGCGCACGGATGAGGAGAACCCTAGAGCTGGTCACGCGCGCGGCGCTTGACGCTTCCGCCAGCTTTGCCGAACTAAGCCATTAAGGCGGCGTCAGTAACTCCCGGAGAAGGCTCGGCGCAGCACCCGCCGTTAATTATTACCTCCGCGGAACCTGTATTAACGGGTGCGTCATTGCCCGCGGTCAACTGGAGGAGGTTAGACAGAAAATTCATCCTCGGCCTTAACTACTGGCCCAGAAAGGCCGGGCCGAGAATGTGGTTCAGGTGGGACACCGCGTCAATCGCCGAGGATCTAAGGATCATTAAGTCCTTGGGTGTTAGGGCGGTCAGGTTCTTCTTACTCCTCCAAGACATCGTTAACCCGCATGCCGAGCCCCACTCAGAGATCGTGGGTAGGGTAGCTGAGTTCCTCAAGCTACTGAAGGAGTACGGGCTGGAAGGATTCGCCACGGTACTCGTGGGGCACATGAGCGGGAGGAACTGGGGCATACCCTTCCAGCCGAGGGAAGGTGTGTACACGCCTTCGTTCTTGAGGAGACTCGAGAGGTTCCTAGAAGCACTACTGAGCAACATAGGTGGCGAGTACCTAGAGCAGGTTAAGGCGTGGGTGCTCTCAAACGAACTAATGCTTTACGCGAAACCCCGCAGTACGGAGGAGTACTTAGGCTTTGTGAGCGCGGCGGTGAGGGCCATAAAGTCCCTCGACCCCGGGAAGCCCGTGGGCTTAGGGGACGTGGCGGGCCCGGGTACTGAGGCCCCTAACGCGGCACGCATATGCGACTACTGCGGGTACCACCTGTACTACTACGACGCCGACCCCGTGAGGCACGGGCTCGCGTACGCGTTCGCCACGGACCTCTACAGCATGGGCGGCAACGCCCCCGTGATCGCGGAGGAGGTGGGCTTCAGCAGCGCTCAGTTCAGCGATGGCGAGATAAGCGGGTTCCTTAGGTCCGTGCTGGCCAGCATCCTAGCTAACGGTGCTTCAGGTGCCTTCATATGGTGCTTCAGTGACTTCGACCTAGACCATGAGGCGCCCTACCTGTGGAAGCCCTTCGAACTCCGCTTCGGCGTAGTCGATGCCCAGGGACGGCCGAAGGAGCAGGGCAGGGTGATTAAGGAGTTCTCAAAGCTACTGGAGGAGCTTGAGGGTCGTGGAATATACCCCGAATTCGAGCCTCTGAAGGACCCGGTAACCATAGTGTACCCGGCCTTCACGTATGACGAAGTAATTGAGTTCGTGGGGTACGGCACCCAATTAGCGAGGGGCCCGGCACTCGAGGCATACACCGTGCTGAAGACCATGGGCATCAACCCGCTGGTACTGCCGGAGCACATGATTAGCGAGGCAACCCCGAAACCGGGGCTAGTGATGGTGCCGTCAACACCGACGCTCCTCTCAACAACGTGGAGGGTGCTCGAGAGGCTTGCTAGGGACGGTAGCACGCTGTATTATAGCTTCGTAAAGCACGCCCAGCACCCGCACGACTCCCCAACCCACCTCTGGCGTGAGTTATTCGGGGTGATCCCGGACGTACCCGCAGGCTCGCCGGGAGCGCCCCCGCCAAGCAGGTTGCTAATCACCTACAGGAGGACGTACGAGTCACTCAGCGTGCCTCAGGGAAGGGGGGACGTGCTGGGCTACCTATTCAAGCCAGTAGAGGCCAGCGTCATCGGCTTAGACTACCTCGGCAAGCCCCAAATATTCCTGCGGGAAATCGGTGAGGGTCACGCGGTACTCGCATCCGTCCCCCTCGAAGCACTGGCGTACGACGCCTTAAGGGCGGACACGTACAGAGGCGAGTTACTGAAAGCCTACGAAGTGCTGGTCAGGGTTGCGGGCATTAAACCACGCGTGATTCAGCGTTCCGAGGGCGAGGGGCTGGAGACCGTCGCGTGGGGAGGCGGCGGGGACGAGGTAGCGTTATTCATCATAAACCACTCACATAGGCACGTGGAATCAAGCCTAGAACTCGCGGGTGGTGAGGTAAGGTCCTTCGATGTCGTCGGGGCTCTAGGTAATGCACGTGCCCGCCCAGAGGGTACGGGTGTGTGGGTTAGCGTGGATGGTAAATCCTCCATAGTGCTCCTTGCTCGGCTTGACTAGCTACCACGTTAATCGAGCTGTTCTAAATTTTTGAACAGGCCGTTCGTTCTTAAGCAACGAACGATTACATATATTTTTATTGAATACATTTATCTAGAATGCTTTCAAGTCAAATATGTGGTGTGCGACATGGTCACGCGTGCTAAGGCACTTACGGCGGGACTGATAGTGGTTGGGATAGCACTAATGCTCTTCAGCGTAGGGCTAATGGGCAGTAATGGTGTGGTTGAGGCGGCGAAGGAACTCACGATAAGCACGGTTAAGCTGGAGTCACTATACCACAACGCAAGCACAGGTAACCTAGACCTGAAGGTCACAGCAACAATAAAGAACCCGTCCAACGCCGACGTGAGGCTAGGGAACACGAAGTACTTCATGAGCGTCAACGGTGTTGAAGCCTCAAACGTCAATGGCCCGGACGCGATGGTAATACCTGCCCGGACCTCAAAGACCGTGACCATCACCGCCACGCTGAACCCCAACGATAACGCAACGAGGGAGATGCTCAGGAACCTCTTCATAATTAAGGAAGCGACGATAGGGGTGGGCATGGTTGCCCAAGCACCCGTCGCGTGGTTCGGCGTCCTCCAATACGGCAGAGCCACGGTCGAGTTAAGCGGGAACACGACGCAGGAGATAGGCCCCATACTGGCGTCCCTAATCAGCGGTGGCCACATGATGGTTGCTGGCAGTAAGAACGCCTTCGACGTGGTAAGCACCGCCTGGTACGTTAACGACCATGAGGTAACTGAGGCTCAGCAGGGAGCTGAGGTTACGCTGAAGTTCAGAATCAGGGCTAACTCCGACCTAAACGGGTTTAAGGCGATGGCATGCATCGTGAGGGACAAAGCCCACGCGTTCGACATCATAGACACGTGTAAGGGGTACGTGCTAAACATGAGGAAAGGTGAGGAGAAGGAACTCTCGCTGTCGTTCGAGGTGAGGGACGTAAGCACCAACTGCCGCGGCTTCTACCTATCCGCTGGCAAGGAAGGAATGGGTGAGATCGGGGAGAGCACCATTGTTGAGGAGTACTACGCGATGCCTAACAAGTACCCGCCAAGGCTTAAGGTCAAGCCCGTGGACATGTTCCTAGTGGTTACTGGGGCGGGGTGGTACGTTAACGGCCAGGAAGTCACTAAGGTAAAGAAGAACACGAACGTGGAAGCCAGAGTGTACTTGAGGGCGGTCGCCAATTCACACGATGTGAAAGTAGAGGTCTGCGTTAGGGCCGACTACAAGTACGTGCTCGACAAGAACGTCGCGTGCAGGACAGTGAGGGTGAGCCTCGATAAGGGGCAAACAACTACGGTGTCCTTAACCTTCAAGGCGGAGAAGCACTTCCTGCTCAGAGGGTACTTCATAAAGGTGAAGATCTCGCAGTGGAGCTCATCAACCTGGGAGATGGGCAACCACTACCCGCCGAGGCTTAAGGTCAGCTAAGACTAGGTGCTAGCGCAAAGCGAGCGAGTTTTTCCCCACCTACGCATCCCCGAGCAGGCATGCATGCGCCTAGCGTGAGGTCAGCGCACCCGATTACGGGATGGGCTAGGGGCTCGATGAACAGTTTATAACCATTTACTCAGGAAGGACTCTTAGTGAGCGGCATGCTTGACTTAATAATTAAGGGCGGGGTCATCATCGACGGTTCCGGCGCGCCCCCATTCAAGGCCGACGTAGGGATCAGCGGGAACACCATAGCTAAGGTCGGGGACCTAAGCGGGGAGCGTTGCGAGGAGGTAATCGATGCACGCGACCTGGTGGTGGCGCCGGGTTTCATAGACCCGCACAACCACAGCGACTTAAGCATATTTGCGGACCCCGCCGCCAGGAACTACGTTGCTCAAGGCGTGACGACGTTAGTTGTGGGGAACTGCGGGTCATCCCCCGCACCGGTAACCGACGTGAATAGGGAGGCGATCCACGAGCTGCTGTGGGGTGAGGCCTCCAAGTCAGTCCCGATTAAGTGGTCGTCCTTTAGCGAGTACCTCGCGGAGCTCGAGGGGTTGAGGAAGTCGGTGAATGTCGTTGCGTTGGTTGGGCACGGAACCGTGAGGGCAGCTGTGATGGGTTGCGAGGCCAGGGAAGCGACGGATCGTGAGGTGCGGGAGATGGAGGCCCTCGCCACCGAGGCGATGGAGGCCGGCGCGGCCGGGATGTCCCTGGGTCTGATGTATGTTCCTGGAATGTATGCTGGGAGGGAGGAACTGATTAGGCTCGCTAAGGTCGTGGGTAAGTACGGCGGCGTCCTAGCCACCCACATGAGGAACGAGGGCGCGGGCCTCATAGAGTCGGTGATTGAGGTGATCAGCATAGCTAGGGAGGCGGGGGCAGCGTTAGAGATATCGCACCTGAAGGCCGCGGGGAGAAGTAACTGGGGCTTAGCTAGGAAAGCGCTAACCCTAATAGAGTACTACGCATGGAGGGGCATGGACGTAAGCGCCGACGCATACCCGTACGACGCGTCATCAACGTTCCTCTCAGCCCTCCTCCCAGGATGGGTCAGGGCTGGAGGTGCTGAGGCCCTCCTACGCAGGCTCAAGGAACCCGACACGATCGAGCGCCTAAGGAAGGAGTTGAAGGCCGGATTAATGGGTGAGAGGTTCATCAAGTGGGGGGACGTGATAATATCGTCCTCGCCATCCATGAGAGAACTCGAGGGCTTAAGCCTGATTGACGCGGCACGCGAGTTAGGCGTAGACCCCCTCTCAGCCGCGGTGGAGGTGCTCACGGCGGATAAGGGCTTGACGGAGGTCATCATCAAGGCGATGGATCCTGAGGAAGTCGCTGAAGTCATAGCGCACCCGCTGGTGGCTGTGGGGAGCGACGGCCTAGTGATCCCGGAACCTAAGGGGAAGCCCCACCCAAGATCCTACGGCACGTTCCCAAGGGTGCTGGGTAGGTTGGTTAGGGAGCGCAAGGTGATGAGCCTATCTGAGGCGGTGAGGAAGATGACGTCATTGCCTGCGAGGAAGTTCGGGCTCCTTGACAGGGGCCTCATAAGGCCGGGAATGAAGGCAGACGTAGTCGTGTTTGACCCAATAGTAATTAACGACACCGCAACCTACGAGGAACCCGTGAGGAAGCCGGAGGGCGTAGTGCACGTCGTAGTTAACGGTGAGCCGGTACTCGTGAACGGCGAGCACACCAGTAGGAAGCCAGGGATGTTAGTGAGGCGTGATTAAGCAGTTGCTTACCACGTCACCGCTGACCTCACCACCTGTCAATAACGCTCACGTGAATGACCTCACGCCCCTCTGGCCTTCTCGGGGTTCCCAACTGCTCAAGGTACTTAATCATGAATACTTCATCGCTCTCAACACGCTCCGCCCCAGCGCGTTTCAAGGCGTTCAGCGCCGGGTGGTCATCAGGTAAGTCAACCGTCATGCTGGACAGCCCCTTACCCAGTACCCTCTCCGCAACACGTCTTAACGCGCTAACACAACTCACGTCGTCAATACACGGTAGTTCCTTAAGGTAAGCGTCCTCCCTGCCCTTCATGCCTCTTAAGTCACTCTCCCTCCACGTAGTTAACGCGTAGTAAGCTACGACGTTACCTGAACGTGACTCACATACCTCTATGTCCTCAGGGTTGCTGTGGAACCACGTGTAGTGGGGGTTCCGCTTAAGCACCCTACCCCAGTACTTATCGGACCTCCTAACAACGTAGGCATGAGTTCTCGAGAACTCCTCATACAATTCGCTCAGCGGTTTTGGGTCCCTCGGCACGTACCAGCTCAGCGACTCACTACCCTCACCAACGCCTAGCAACGTCCTTAAGCACTCCTCGCCACATGAGAGCTTCGCAGGCTTCCATACCCCCTCGAACCCCAGCTTAAGGTAGATCCTGTGGGCAACGCTTCCCGCACCTGCGAAGAGCGCAGTAGCACTTAAACCAAGCACTTCCTTAACGTGGTTTAACATGTAACTCAGGAGTAGCTTAGCTAGACCGCGGCCCCTGAACTGCGGCGAGGTGCCCACGTTAGCGATGCCGGCAACCCTAAGTGTCTCTCCACTTCCCAGCGTGAGGTCCCTAATGACTACCTGGACGGCGCTCGCGGGCTCCTCGCCCACGTAGGCTATGTAGGCCTTCCCCTCACCCACGCCCTCATCCTCCTCAGCGATTAAGCGCATGCGCTCAGGCGTCATGCCCGCGTAGCGGAAGGAGTTGAATGCGGAATTAATCACCGCCACTAAGTCCTCGGAGCAATCGGTACTTAGCGGCGAGCACACCCTCACTTCAACCATCGCTCCCAAGCACCCTCATGAGATCCTCACTGCTGACCCCTAATTACGGTGAGGGCCTTTACTTAGGGGCTGGGTTAGTAAGTTACTAAATCTAATTACAGCAATTCTTTATTTTTCAAGTAAATTACGTTTCCCGGCGCCCGGGCCAGCCGGGCTTCCCAACGATTTGGGGGAGTAAGCGTTGACGTTGCTTGAGGTCAAGGACCTGCACGTGCATTACAGGACGCTGAAGGGGGTAGTCAGGGCTGTTGAGGGAGTCACCTTCGAGTTAGGGAGGGGTGAGGCTTTAGGAATAGGTGGTGAGTCCGGGTGCGGTAAGTCGACCCTTGCTTTCGCGCTCATGAAGCTGGTCCCTCCTCCCGGCAGGATCGTTAAGGGTAAGGTCATCCTAGACGGGAAGGACTTGACGGGGCTACCGGAGGACACCCTTAGGAAGGAAGTGCGGTGGAAGGAAGTAAGCATGGTTTTCCAGGGAGCGATGAACGCGTTATGCCCGGTCTTCACCATAGGTGATCAGCTTGCTGGACCGCTAATGTATCATCAGGGGATGAGCAGGAAGGAAGCGTTGGAGAGAGCCGCTAGGGCCCTAGAGATGGTTGGGCTGCATCCCGACATGCTGAGGAGGTACCCTCACGAGTTGTCGGGGGGTCAGAAGCAGAGGGTGGTGATAGCTATGGCGATACTGCTGAATCCTAAGCTAATAATAGCTGACGAGCCCACCACTGCCCTCGACGTGATCGTGCAGGCGCAGATAATGAACCTATTCAAGAAACTTAAGAAGGAGCTGTCATCATCCCTTGTCTTCATAACGCACGACCTCAGCCTCATAGCCGACATAGCGGATAAGGTAGCGATAATGTACGGGGGTAAGTTAGTGGAGTTCGGGCCAGCGGAGGAGGTCTTCATAGAGCCGAAGCACCCCTACACTCACTTACTCCTGTCAAGCATACCTAGGATAGACAGGAGGACTAAGCTAACGTGGATCCCCGGGACCCCGCCCGATCTAAGGAACCCGCCGCCTGGGTGTAGGTTCTGGCCCAGGTGCCCGCACGCCATGGACATATGTAAGAAGGAGGAACCACCCATAGTGGAGTTAGGGCGGGGTCATAGGGTGCTCTGCCACCTATACGCTTGAGGTGATGCACGTGCCCACCCCAGGCAAGGAATTGCTGGTAGTGGAGAACCTGAAGAAGTGGTTCCCCGTCAGAAGGTCGCTAGCTGACGTCCTAGCCGGGAGGGAAAGGAGGTACGTGAGGGCAGTTGACGGCATCTCGTTCACCGTGGTGTGCGGCGAGGTATTCTGCTTGGTGGGCGAGTCGGGTTGCGGGAAGACGACGACGGGCAAGCTCATCGTGAGGGCCTTAAGACCCACCTCAGGCAGGATGCTGTACAGGGTTAGCGAGGAAGCTATTAACGAGTTGAGGGCCCTCCACGTGCGCTTGGAGGACAACTCATTCATCGATTTAGCAGGTCGCTTCAGAGGTAAGGCAGATAAGTTGCTAAGGCGTGAAGTGCAGATGATCCTTCAGGACCCGTACGGGTCGCTCAACCCAAGGCAAACCATACGCGACGTGCTTGAAGAGCCCCTAATAATCCACGGCGTCGGGAGATCCAGGGACGAGCGCCTCGAACTAGTTGTGAAGGCGCTTGAGGACGTCAAGCTAACTCCGCCTGAGGAGTTCCTCGACAGGTACCCGCACCAGCTCTCGGGAGGGCAGAGGCAGAGAGTCAACATAGCTAGGGCCCTCCTCCTCAAGCCCAAGTTAATAGTTGCTGACGAGCCCGTCTCGATGCTCGACGTCTCCATAAGGGCTGAGATCCTCCAGCTCATGCTGGAACTCAGGGACGTTAAGAACCTGACGTACGTCTTCATAACGCATGACTTAGCCGTAGCTAACAACATCTGCGACAGGATAGCCGTGATGTACCTGGGCAAGATAGTTGAGTTAGGCCCCGCTACCGAAGTAATACGTAATCCCCTGCACCCCTACACGAAGGCATTAATAGCTGCGATACCGGAGCCGGATCCACGGAAAGGTAGGGCAATAAGGGAGGTACCCATCAAGGGTGAGGTCCCGAACGCCGTGAACGTGCCTCCTGGGTGCAGGCTTCACCCGAGGTGCCCTTACGCTGAGGAGCGCTGCAGGCGTGAGGAGCCGGAGCTTAAGGACGTGGGCGGCGGGCACCTAGTTGCGTGCCATCTATATTAAGGTACTGTAAAGTAAGCACGCCTCATGCGCGAGTCACTCACCCCTAACCGCTCCCGCGTTACTGCCCCGACACGGACTTCTTCTCGAGCATACGTATGAACCGCGACACCGTTATGTCGATTATGTCCTCCGCTATGGTGGCTATGAGGTCTAACTCGTTAAGTATTCCCTGCATGCTTAGCGGTGCTTCCTTCCTCATGCTCATGACCTTCCTCCTAAGCTCCCTCCTCATCTCGAGGATTCTCGACGCCGCCTTCAGGTTGACGCGCCTGTACGCGTAGAGCGTGTCGAAGATTATTTTGCTAGATAGCCTGAAGAGTTCGAGCAACGCGTCCCTTATGGGCTCCATTTCTACCCCTTGGAGTATCCGCACGCTCCTGTCTAGGGCGTCACCCACATGCTCTATCGAGCGTATGAGCATCGCTATGTCAAGCAACTCCCTAGCATAGCTAACGTCCTTCTCAAGCAGTTTAGTCATTATGGTCCTCTTAGCCAGCCTGAGCCCCAGGAAGAAGAGCCTATCTAACTCGTCATCGCCTCTAAGCACTTCCTCGCCGTACCTCGGGTCCCCTGTCTCGATGAGCCTCTCAACGTACGAGTACATGCCCTCCAGAACCTTAATCATCCTGTTAATGACTTCATCGAAGCTAACGACGCTCTCTGATATCGCGATCTTAATCACGACCTCGTTACCCTCACCCTCCACCACCACAACACCGGGTAGCTTGGAGGAAACATCGCTAAGGGCTGGTGTAGGCCCCTCAAGCTCCAGTGAAATCACGTCGTGTCCCTCCGTGTAGCACCCGGAAACACACCTATCCACTAGAACCCCGCAGTCACTGGCCTTCAGCCTAACCACGGGCTCGACAGGCTTACTGGCCTCAAACTTTCTGGGCCTTATGCAGATATAGCCGGACTTATCGAAGAGAACATCAACAGTGTCTCCGGGGGAAATCCCTAGGAGGTCCACCCACTTCTTAGGGAGGGTGACGGCGTATGACTTCTCACCCACCCTGATTACCTTTCTTGTCTCCAGCCAGGACAAGGTAGGCACCACATATACTTAAGGATAAGTAAGTAATATGCTTATTCCTTAATCTCATGAAAGTAACGTGTAAGTTACATGGTGATCGAAGAATAATAAAGTTAGTAGTTAGGTGCTTCGGTAACGTATACTGTTAGTAACTTACTTTCCTTACATATAATGTAATACCAGAGCGTCTTTATCGAGACCTCACCCCCTACTTAGGTGGGGGTAAATATTATGCGTAGGTACCTCCCACCGATTCTAGCGTTGGTGTTGGTAGCATTAACCGTAGCCGCGCCCTTGGCAATGACGGTCAACGCCCAGGGAGTTGAGGTGGTTCTCGCCACACCAGCGTGGAAGACGCTGAACCCGCTAACCTACAGGACCGTGTATGACGACATTGTGCTGGGGAAGATATACGACACCCTAGTCAGGAAGTGGGTTGACGGAGTAACTATTAAGCCTGAGATAGCGGCTAGCTGGGAGTTCAAGCACGAAGGCAACAACAAGGTGCTGATATTCCACCTAAGGAAGGACGTGGTGTGGCATGATGGTCAGCCACTCACCGCTGATGACGTGGTCTACACCATTAACTTAGTGAGGAGCAAGCCTCAGGTCTACATAGCGCCCAGCAAGTACGTTTATGAGGGCCTCCTCAACGTGACGGAGCCCGACAAGTACACGGTTGAGCTGACGTATGACGCGACGAAGGCCGCGGCGGACAGGTTCCTGCTCGAGGCCTTCACGACGCTCTACATAGTGCCGAAGCATATCTGGGAGAAGCTACCGGACACCACGGCCTCCCTGAGCAAGCCTGAGGACATGGTTGGTTGCGGTCCCTTCAAGGTTGTTGAGGTTAAGCCAGGGCAGTACGTGAAGCTAGTGGCTTTCGATAAGTTCTTCAGGGGCAAGCCGGAGGTTGACTCACTCCTCATTAAGGTGGTCAGCGACAGGAACACCTTCGCGATGATGGTTAACACTGGTGAGGTTGACGCAGGGTACTTCTACTTCTTCGGCAAGCTCCTTGAGTCCCTGCAGAAGACCGTTGCTAACAACCCCAACATTAAGATCTACAGGTGCCCGTCAACGTCAATACACATGCTAGTCCTGAACATTCACAAGCCGTTCTTCCAGAACGTGGAGTTCAGGAAGGCGATAGCGTACGCCATCAACGTCACTGCCATAGTGACTAAGTACTACGGCAAGGACGGGGCGATACTGGGCACGATGGGCTTCCTAGGGCCAAGGTTCGGCAACTACTCATACTACGTGCCTAAGGAGGAGGTCTACCCGTACAACCCCGACCTAGCTAAGAAGATACTCGACAAGCTGGGGTATAAGGACGTCAACGGCGATGGCTGGAGGGAGACGCCGGACGGCAAGCCACTAGTGCTCGACCTAATAACTAGGGCGCCGGGTGACTCCTTCTTCAGGGACGCCATAGCTGACGAGATAGCTAACTACTTAGCTAAGGTAGGGATTAAGGTGCAGGTAGAGAAGCTGGCCAGCTCCGTCTACTGGTCAAGATGGGGCAAGATGTCCTATGACATGGCTATCGTGGGTTACGTGCCTCACAGCCCGCTAGCCCTCAGCTGGTTCACCACCGGCGACCCCGGCAACGTCGTCAAGTACAGCAACCCAGTGTATGACGCCCTAGTAAGTAAGTTCGTCACTAGCGGCGACCCGAAGTACGCGTGGGAGGCTGAGAAGATACTGATAAAGGAGTGCTTCCTCATAGGCCTCTACCACCCGATAGTCGCCACGCCGTACAGGGTCGACAAGTTCAAGGACTGGATAGCGAGCCCCGTAGGCTTGACCGCGGGCTTCTGGTCCGTGCTGGGATCTAAGCTAGTGCTAGGCAAGGAGGGCCCTGTAGAGTTCAGCGCGCAGGCACTAATTAAGAACTGCCGCCTACCCACTAAGGAAGAGTTAGTGAAGCTCAACCCGGACCTAGCCGGCACGACACCCACCGTAACGACCGTGACGAAGACCTCCGCAACAACCATAGTTAAGTCCGGCACCACCACGGTCTACAAGACCGCCACCGTAACCGAGACGAAGAAGGAGGTCAGCACCACGACAGTCACTACGACCGTCGCTGGCGGTACTAACACAGGCCTCATCGCCGGAGCGATAATAGTGGGCATAATAATAGGTCTGATAATAGGTTTCGCAGCTTTCAGGAGGAAGTGAGGGCGCGGTAATCCTCCCAAACGATTAATTTTTCTTCTGCTTTGCTTTGACACGAGGCAATCAATGCAGCCGTAGGTCAAAGCGTAGCCCTCCCACCATCAGCAGGCGGTGAGCAACATGAGCAGTAGTAGGGGTATGCTGGGGTACGTCCTCGCTAAGCTACTGCACAGGCTAGCCACACTTGTCTTCATAATGGCGCTCATCTACATATTAATGCGCCTCGCCCCCGGAACCCCTTTCGACCAGTACTTAGCTATGGGTAAGTTAACTAGGGAACAGTACGAGTACCTCCTCATGAAGTGGGGTTACAAGGACAACATACTCGTGGGTCTAGGTAAGGTTATTTACGGGATGTTTACCCTCTCCCTATTCAAGATGAACTCACCCGTGTGGAACCAACCCATCCTTGAGCTAGTCACTACTAGGCTAATCAATACGTTGGGCCTCATAATCTCAGCCTACCTCCTCGGCTCCATGCTCGGCATGCTTCTGGGGCTGTACACCGCGAGGAAGCACGGCACCAGTGGTGAGGCAGTGATTCTCTGGGGAGCCCTTGTCTACAGGTCCTTACCGGTCTTCTGGTTGGGTATGATATTCCTGTACTTCCTCTCCTACATAGGCGGGTTCTTCCCCTTCACCGCCACCTCAGAGATAAGTCCCTCCAATATCTTCCACTACGTTGTTGACTGGTTCTGGCATAGCATACTCCCCCTAATATGTCTCTCGAAGCTCGCCGCGGTCGGTTACCTCTTCACAATAAGGAACATGATCATGGACGAGATGTCCAACGACTACGTAACCACGTTGAGGGCCGTGGGGTACAGCGAGCACGTCATCCTCGAGAGGTACGTGATGAGGCACATAATGCCTCCCGTCATCACCATGATGGCGATAGATATAGGCTTCCTCTTCGGCGGTGCCGTAGTTACTGAGACCGTATTCAACTACCCCGGTATGGGGCGCTTGATCTACGATGCGATATGGAGTAAGGACTACCCGGTCGTTCTGGCAGCGTTCTACATAGTCGCGTTAGCCGTGATTATTTCCGTCACCATAGCTGAGATAATGTACGCGTACCTAGACCCGAGGATAAGGGCTACGAGGTGATGCGTGATGGTTGACAAAGTGCGTGGTGTGGTTGCTGGGCACTCGAGGGTTAGTGGGCGGGGCCTCGCTCACGCCCTCTCAAGGCTTGAGGACCCGCTGTACTACGTCCTCCACCATCGCATGGGGGTCGTTGGCGTCGCCATACTGACCTTCATCGCGATAATGGCGTTATTCCCGCAGCTCTTCACGCCCTACGCACCCACGCAGATATTCGAGCAGAACTTCGCGCCCCCATCCTCCCAGCACCTCTGCGGCACTGACTATGAAGGGAAGGACGTGTGGACCCAGATAATATACGGGGCTAGGGCATCCCTGCTCGTGGGATTCATAGCCACAATACTCACCATAGCTATAGGCGGCTTCATAGGAGTGCTCTCAGGGTACTACGGAGGCGTCCTTGATAACCTCCTAATGTTCTTCAGCGACTCACTCATGCTCCTACCCTCACTCCTCCTACTGATAGTGTTCGCGACCATGTTCAGGAACGGTTTCATAGTCGCTAAGCTCACGGGCGTGGGGAGATGGACCCTCTGGGACACCGCCATAGTGATCGCGTTAATCGCGTGGCCATCGACCGCCAGGATGGTTAGGGCGCAGGTAATGCAGCTTAAGAACAGACCGTACGTGGAGGCAATAAGGATAATCGGGGCCGGGCCCTGGAGGATAATGTTCAAGCACATACTACCCCAGACAACCCCACTACTCCTCTCAAGGATAACCGTGCTGACACCGGGCTTCATGGTAACCGCAGCCTCCCTCTCCTTCCTTGGTCTAGGGGATCCCAACACCCCGGACTGGGGATACGTGATGTACACTGCCTACAAGAACATGTTCACGGTAGTCACGGAGAATAACTGGTTATGGATAGTGCTCCCCGGGTTACTCCTAGCGATTACCGTGATGGGGTTCATATGTGTTGGTGAGGCAATAGACGATTACCTGAACCCGAAGCGCAGGAGGTGAGCTCACATGGCGGAGGAGGTTAAGCAGGCGCGGCACCGCATAACTGGGAAGGCAGTGGTAGCGCTACACGTCATCACCGCAGCAGCCATCGCGGCCGCGGCAGTAACTACGGGGGGAGCGACCCTTCAGGGGGCAGCGTTCATGGTGTTCGCGGCGCTACTGAACTGCGCGGCTGCCGTAGCCAGCGCTAAGAGGGCGTACGGAACAGCCGCTATCGTGGCAGGGATGCAGCTAATATCATCACCCTTAGCGATCCTCACCAGCCCCTACTACGTCATTATTTCGTTGCTGTTGCTGGCCTCAACGTCGCTTTCAGCCTACCTAGCAATAACTGAGGGAAGTTCGGAGGCGATGGGGAGGTACGTAAGGCTCGGTGCGGCAGCGTACCTGGTGGGTGTGGGGATAGCGTTGGCGGTGGCGGCATTGACGTGTCAGCCGTCGCCGGACCTGTTCAGGGTTGCTGCCTCCATGGCTGAACGCAGGTTAATTACGTGGCGCGTGCTGGGAGTTCTGGCTGGCTTAGCCCACATGCTCGCGGCCCGCTACGTGCTTAAGGGTAGGCTAATCCATTACCTCCTGTGCATCGGGATGTTCGTGTCCCCCATTTTCCTTCTAGCTCAGGCCCTCCAAGCACCGCCTGCCGTGGTGTGGGCTCAGGTAGTGGTGGTGCTCGAGGCATATGCCCTAGGGTTCAACGCGGCTAGGGGGGCCGTCTAGGATGGGAACCGCACCACGCTTCGTTGTAGGGGTGGACTGTGGTGCCACAAGCACTAAGGCAACAGCCTTCGAAGTACTTGGCGATGGATCGCTAAAGCCCCTAGCAAGGGTCGTCTGCGGCCCCTCGAACCCCGCCTCCACGGATAGGGCTGTCGGGCAGGCTAACATAATGGAGTGCTTAAGGAAGCTCGCGGAGGAGACTGGCTTAAGACGCTTCGACCTAGTTGCGTTCTCAGCGGCTGGGACGGGACACGGAGCGTGGAGGAACTACTACGTGGAGGCGGTGCTTAACACGGGATTAGCTGATAAGGTGATGGTCTTCGAGGACTACCTAGTAGCGCATTACGCGTGCTTCGAAGGGGGGCCAGGGATAGTTGCGATATCGGGGACCGGTAGCTCAGCCTATGGGGTCGGTAGGGGCGGGACGGAAGTGAAGGTCGGTGGGTGGGGCCACCTAATAGATGACGGCGGGAGCGCATGGCACGCGGGCAAGGAGGGCATTAAGGCCGCCCTCAAGTATCTGGATGGCCGGGGACAGTACACGTCACTGTTAGGCAGGTTGGTGCATTACCTAGGACTACGTGACTTAGGGGACGTAATAACTAAGGTGTACGGGGATAAAGCGCCCAAGACGCTAATAGCGGGATTCGCTAGGTACGTGGTTGAGGAGGCCATTAAAGGAGATGATGTTGCTGTCAACATTATTGAGGAGGAAGCCCGTGAAATAGCGGAACTCCTCCTCGCAGCAAGGAAAATGCTTAACGATAATGAACTACCGCTGTGTGTTGTTGGGGGCTTCTATGAGGGTGCGGGGGAGTTGCTACAACCGCACTTGCTCAAGGAGTTAGGAAATCATGGAATTAGTAAGGACTCCCTCGTAGAGGCTTCACTAAGCATGGAGGAGGCGGCGGTTAAGCTATCGCTGAGCAAAATCTTGGTGTCAAGCGCAGTTAGCCCGTAGCCAATCAATATAATGCCATGGGAATCCTTGCGTGGGTATTGGGGCAAGGTCAAGATAGCGCACCCCGTCAGCATGGCTCCACGTGCTTAACGGAGGAGTTATTTTCACCGCGCCTAAACTGTCTCGGTGAGCTAGTTGAGTAATGATCAGCACCGCAAACTCCACTTACTCGGCCATAGCCACTTAGATGTTGCTTGGCTCTGGCCCACCAGTGAAGCGAGGGAAGTCTTCGTTAAGACTGTTGCGAACGTTCTTAAGCTCATGAGTAAGTACCCTGGCTTCACATTCGCTCAGAGCACGGCCCTCTACTACGACTGGTTAAGGTCGCTTAAGCCGGAACTCCTGGAGGAGGTTAAGCGCAGGGTTCGTGAGGGGAGGTGGGAGGTCGTTGGCGGGTCGTGGGTTGAGAGTGACTGCATACTCCCGTCCGGTGAGGGCCTAGTTAGGCAGTTCCTGTACGGTAAGAGGTTCCTTAAGCGTGTGTTGGGTGTTGACGTGAGGGTGGCTTGGTTCCCCGACAGCTTCGGCTTCCCTGCTTCACTCCCCCAAATACTTCGGGGATGCGGGATCAAGTACTTCGTCACGCAGAAGCTTAATTGGAACGACACCGTCATGTTCCCCTACAACCTATTCAAGTGGTTGTCCCCTGACGGCTCCGAGGTCCTCGCCTACCAGACCGTGGGTGGGTACTGGGGCAACCCGGGTGAGGTGTGGAAGGTCGCCACGTACTTCCTAGCCCTACACGCAAGGCACGGTATCGGGGACCTACTCCTCATATACGGTTACGGCGACCACGGATGCGGCCCCAAGGAAGAGGAGGTTGCCGCGGCCGAAGCCCTCGTGAGGGAAGTACCGCCCGAACTTAAGGCCTTAGGGGTTAGTGAGGCTAGGCACTCACGTGCTGAGGACTACTTAAGGATGGTGGAGGAAGCGCACGGCGACCGCATACCTAAGTACGTTGGTGAACTCTACCTCCAATTCCACCGCGGAACCTACACCTCGCAAGCAAGGATTAAGGAACTCGTAAAGGAGTGCGAACATTTACTGGAGACCCTCGAGAAGCTACTCACGCTAAGGTACCTAGCCTCAGGGAAGCCGTATGATAGGCGGGAGGTCGAGTCCCTCTGGAGGGAGGTCCTCACAGCCCACTTCCACGACGTGCTCGCCGGCTCACTATCGAAAACGCCCTACACGGAGTTCCTGAATAGGCTCTCGAAGCTACGGAAGAACCTCCACGCTAGGGTACGCGCGCTAATAGCGGAACTCCTTAACGTGCCTAACGCTGAGGACGGTAAGGGAAGCTTAGCGGTGTTCAACCCGTTGCCGAGGGAGGTACGTACCTACGTTGAGTTGCCGGGCCGCGGACTAGTTAGGGTGAGGGCGCCACCGCTAGCGCTGGTTGCCGCGGAGCCCGAGGAGGTTGAGGCGGGCGCGGAAGTGGTTGATGGTGGGGATCACCTGATCCTGAGGAACGGGTTGGTGGAGGTTAGGGTGAGTAAGGAGACGGGTGAGGTGAGGTCCCTGAAGCTCCTAGCTAATGGTCAAGGCAAGGAGTTCTTGGGAGGCCGAGGCGTGGGGTTCGAGGTGTATGACGACACACCACGCCTCGGCAGGGCGACCGCCGGAACCATCGAGAAGTTCGTTGACTACGCCTTCGACTGCTGGGAACTCTACCACCTCCAGAGGCTGGACGGGGTCAAGTACCGGAGGCTAACGAAGCCCGTCAAGGTGGAGGTCACGGAGCGAGGACCTTCAAGGGCGTCCGTGATGATCGAGTACGCGTACAGGGATGAGGGCGGCGAGGCCAGGTTAAGGCACCACATACGCGTGTACGCCGGGGAACCGTGGGTCGAGGGCGTCGTCGAAATTGAGTGGGCACTCACTCACCGCCTGCTGAAGCTCGTGGCCGACCTAAGCATGTGGGCAGAAAACATCGTCGTCGGGCAACCCTACGGCCACGCAGTAAGGAGGAACCCAGCATCACCGTACTCCACCCTCTACGACAGGGCGATGTGGGAGGCATGGTTCAACGGCTGGATCGACTACAGCAACGGGAAAGCCGGACTAGCGCTGATCTGCGGCACCCGCTTCGGGTATGACGTCATGGGTAAGACCCTCAGGCTAACCCTACTGCGGGGACCGAGATTCCCTCCCGAAGGCGCTATCGGCGTCCCGTGGACTCCCGAACTCCTTAAGGCACAAGACCCGGTCGAGTCAGGGCGCTACCGAATAACCTACTACCTCTACCCACATGAAGGCGACTGGGTCGCGGGTAAGGTACCTACGAAGGCCGAGGAACTACTGAATAGACCGTACGTCACGGTGGTGCGGGAACCCAAGGTCAGGGAGGTTACCCCCATAACGATTGAGGCTGGTGACGTTGAGGTTCCGGTGCTGAAGGTCTGCGAGGATCGGGACGACTGCGTGGTGTTGAGGGCCTTCAACCCGTACGGCCGTAGCGGCGTCGTGAGCGTGGGTCTAAGGGGTGCTGACGTGGTTAAGGCTGAGGAAACCAACATGCTTGAGGAGAGCTTGAGCGAGGTACCCGTGAGTAACAACGGTAACCTCACCTTAAAGGTGAGGCCATTTAAGGTCGCCACATTTAAACTCACGGTCAAACATGACGGGACGCGATCAGTGTGAGGCTGGTTTTTCCCGGTAGCTTGAAGTAAGGTTCCCTTAACTCCGTCGCGCGCCTGAACGCATCCTTCAGGCCCTCAGCATCCCTCCTCAGTATGGCGTCCCTAGCGTCAACGGTTAGGTCGGGCCTGTATATGCATGTCTGTAGCTTGCCGTCGGGGGTCATCCTTAGCCTAGTGCATCTAGCGCAGAGGTAGGGGTTCCCGAAACCCTTAATGACGTATACCCTGATGCCGGAGGGCATTAAGTAGGTGGGCCTGTTCTGGAACTCGGCGAACCATACCTTACTGGCTCTCTCCCTCAGGTACTCCTCCACGGGACTTAACCCTACATGCAGCTCCCTGTAGACATCGGGTGGGGTGCCGACAGGTATTAACTCAATCACGTTCAGATCAGCCCCTATTCTCGAGGCGTAATCCACGATGTCCTTAAACTCATCAACGTTTAGGGAGAGCACCAAGTAATTGAGCTTCACCTTGAGCCCAGCGTCAACCGCTGCCTTAATACCCTTCAAAACATCATTTAGGGAACCCCCGCCAGTTATCCTCCTGAAAACATCCTCTCTCAACGAGTGTAGGGATACGTTAACCCTACTTAACCCGGCCTCGGCGAGTGCAGATGCAAACTCCCTTAACCTTGAGGCATTGGTGACTAAGCTAACATCCTTAACATGCTGGGATATTGCTGAGACGATGTCCGCAACATCGTCCCTGACTAAGGGCTCACCACCAGTTAGCTTGAAACCAACGATACCCAGGGATGAAGCCACCTCCGCCACAAAGCCGAAGTCACCCGCGCTCAGCTCGTCCTTAACCTGCGAGGCGGGTATCCCCTCCCTATGGCAGAAGATGCACGCGTGGTTACACCTTAGCGTTATGCTTACCCTCAACCTATTCACTGGCCTACCGAACCTATCCACCAGCAAGCTAGGCGATATCTTCACTCACCCCTTCAGCCACTAAGCATAAGTAGGGCACAGTAAAATAAGTGTATTTTATTGGAGTTGGTCAACGTTAAACAGAGACGATATACTTGTGAAGAATTCCCTTCAACGCCGGTGCGTGAAAGTCTACGAATGGCGCCCCACGCATTGTCGTTGGACCCGCTAACCTTAATTAATCGTTATCAGTTATTTGATAACGATTCAAGGGTGCCTCAAATGAGTGATGCGGGCCACGGTGACAGAAGCTACGTACGTTGTAACGTGTGCGAGTTTCGATGCTCGATACCTGAGGGCGGTGCGGGTCGATGTAGAATGATAACGAATAGGGGCGGGAACCTAGAGGAGGTCTTCCATCAGTACTTCACCTTCACATTCCCCGTAAACTCTGAGGCGGTTCCGCTCCTCCATTTCTACCCTAACCATCCGTTCCTGGCAGTAGGGTCTATCGGATGTAACTTCACATGTGTGGGGTGCATATCCCGCACCCTAACCCAGCGCATTAAGCTGGCAACTAAGTTACTTCGAAGGAGGAGCTTGAGAGATATCATAAAAGAGGCGGTGGGCCTCGGGTGCGTGGGTGTGGCGTTCATCCTGAGCGAACCAACCGTAACTTACTGGACGTTCCTGAGGCTAGCTAAGCTAGCGAAGAGGGAGGGCTTACTTGTCGGGTGCTCCTCAAACCTCTACCTAACTGCGGATGCCCTATCAAGACTCGCACCCTATCTAGACTTTGCGGTTGCGGGCATCAAGGGTTTCTCGCCAGGAATTTATGCTAGGCTCAGCGGTGGCGCGGAACCAGCGCCAGTATTCAGGAACATCGAGTTCCTGGTGAGGGAGGGAATCCATGTTGAGGTCACGATCACCTACTACAGGGGTCTTGAGGATGAAGTCCTTCACGCGGCCAAGGCGATCGCCAGCATATCACCTGAGATTCCCTTTCACATAATGGTGTTTACAGCTCCCTCAGAGGAGTACCTTGGGCTGGAGCCAGATGTTGGCGTTGCCGAGCGGTTGTGTGATACGATCAGGAGGGAGTACCTTAAGTACGCGTACCTGTTCAACATTCCTGGAACTAAGTACCTGAATACAGTGGTGGGTGGCGAGGAAGTCATTAAGCGCGAGTTCTTCGGCCCATGCTCAGCTAAGGTAACTTACTTCACACGTAACGCGGAAAGGGTGGCTGGCATTAAGGGGCACATAGCCCGTGAGTGCCCAATCAACGCCGAGTCCTTCATGCTGGGCTACAGGGTCACAGGTGCCTTAGAACTTATTGACTCAGTACTGCGGTTCCTAGGAGTTACCGATGAGACCGTGAGGTACGAAGCTCTTGGGAATGCAATCGAGCAGGGCTTCACAGACACGATACGTAGCACCCTAAACAACTCACCGAGCCCGCAGGAGCTACGCGGCTTAATGCAGGCAATAGCTAAGCTAGCTGGGCTGAGCCTAAGTAACCACCCTAAGGTGCTCTTCATCGACAAGGTAACGGAAACCATAGAACGATTAAGGGCGAGGATAGTGAAGCCCCGGAAAACCTATCTATGCTTAGGCCACCCGCTCTACGCGAAGAGGAAAGGATCATACCAGCTGGAATTACTTAAGTTCATAGGGTCTGAATGCATCAATTACTCGCTAAGTAGCTCCAGCACCATAGGGCAGAACGCCGGCGCGGAGGAACTGAAGCGCCTATCCCCTGAAGTGATATTCATAGACGCGCACTTCCCCTACAGCGTTGAGGACTTCATGAGGCTCTCCGAAGAGATAGGTCTGGACTTGAACGCGATTAAGCATCACAGAGTATATAAGGTGCCTCCCGCTTACAGAGGTTTCCATTACTGGTTACTTCAGGCTCTTTTCATGGCGTCCAAAACGTATTCAGATACGTATCCGTCTTCCTTAGTTAATAACGCTGAGAAATGCTTACTTCAAGGTAATTGCCGCTTGATTATGACTGGTTAAGTAAATCTTAAATACGTTATCCGTTATCCGATAACGGTGATTAAGAGTGGTTGTTGAGTGTTTTGTCGAGCGTGGAATCCGTACGCATTGGCTGAATGCGGTTCCCTTGTTTGTGGTCAGCAAGAGTATATATTTAGGTGTACCTATTACCATAATGAGGTGCACTAAATGAGCAGAAAAGCGTTAAGCAAAGCAATTTCCGTAGCGATAATAGTAGCAATAGTTATCTGCATCATCGCTGGTAGTGCGTACTACCTACACATAAGTAAACGCGCAAACTTCACCACAACTACAAGCGTAGCGGCAACATCAGCCACTACCAGCACGAGAACGTCGACAACAACCAGGCAAGGGGGAGCAGCCACCACACAATATGTTGTGGTGGTCGACGCCAGAGGTAAGAAGGTGAAGATACCTGAGCCCGTTACGAGGGTGATTGCATTATACGGTATGGCGCCGCCCTTCCTTTACCTGCTCGGCGTAGGGAATAAGTTCTATGGGGGCTGGTCATGGGGTGAAGATTTCTATAAGCTCGTTGACCCAGAATTCAATAAGAAGATAGGGTTTGGAAGGTCAATGAACGTTGAGGAGATCGTTAAGGTAAGACCACAATTAGTTATAGCTGCTACATGGAGAAGATTCTCTAAGATGGTATCCCAGCTAGAGAGCTTAGGGATACCAGTAGTGTGTATTAAGATCGAAAACATTAACGAAATTTACAGTACCATATCAATGTTCGGTAAGATCTTTCACAAGGAGAAGTACGCGAACACCATAATCAACTACTATAAGTCCATAGTTAATGAAGTAGAGTCTAAGGTGAAAAGTGTCTCAACGAAACCCAAGGTACTGATACTGTACTACAGTGGAAGGCACCACAGCCTAAGGACGTTCGGCGGCGACATGTTCCAAAGCAAACTAGTCGAGCTTGCTGGCGGAGTGAACGTCGCCGGAAACCTATCAGGGAAGAAGGGGGTTAACGTAGAGCAGGTAGCTAAGTGGAACCCAGACATAATACTGATAATACAGTACGGCGTCCCGGCAAGCAAGACCCTCCAGCTAATCAGGAACGACCCAGCGTGGCAGGCAATTAAGGCGGTTAAGGATGGGAAGGTATACGTAGTTCCTTACGACGGCGAGAACTGGATTGACCCGTGTCCGAAGTGGGCCCTCGGCCTGCTGTGGCTCGGCAAGGTTCTTCACCCACAGCAGTTTAAGGACGTTAACCTTACTGAGGTCGCGGCGCACTTCTACAAGGAGTTCTTCAACCTGAGCTTAAGTGAGGTGCACATAACTGGTAACCTAACGGTGAGCACTGCTAAGGGGTAACACGATGGATAAGGCGATCCTAAAGCTCACGGTGTTTTTCATATTCCTGTTTATTACCTCACTCAGTGTTGGTAGGCTCCTCTTTCCCCCATGGCATGCCAACGCGCTCGACAGGACGATAATTACGTACGTGCGCCTGCCGAGGGTTGCGGCGGCCTCACTCACAGGCGCCGCGCTAGGCTTAGCGGGGGTGGCGCTACAGAACATCTTCAGGAATTACTTGGCAGGGCCCGGAATACTCGGCGTCACGAGCGGCTCGGCGTTCGGCGCCGTGCTCGCCATACTTCTCCTGCCCCCGAACCCAGCCGCGGTTCAGTTAACTGCATTCGTGTTCGGCCTGATGGCGATGCTCCTCGCATACTACTTAGCTAGGCTTGCGGGTGGAGGGATACTGGCGCTGATACTGGCAGGCATAGTTACCTCGGCGCTGTTCTCGGCGTGCGTCGGCATGGTTAAGTACATGGCGGATCCCTACAATAAGTTGCCGGCCATGGTTTACTGGTTGCTGGGTAGCTTCGCGGGAACTAAGTGGAGTGACCTCGCCCCAGCAGTACCGCCCTTACTCATCGGTGTGGTGACGCTCCTCTTACTTAGGTGGGTTCTTAACGTGCTTTCACTAGGGGATGATGAGGCGGTGGCGTTAGGCGTGAACGTGGGTTTATTCAGGGCCTTAACAATAGTGGCCGCGACCCTGGCGACCTCCGCCTCCACCTCCCTAGCAGGCATGATAGCTTGGGTTGGGGTAGTGAGTCCCCACATCGCTAGGCTACTTGTAGGGTATGATAACAGGAGGTTAGTGCCGGCATCCGCGTTAGTCGGTGCCACGCTACTGCTCTTCTGCGACGACCTAGCCAGGACCCTGTCCGCGGCCGAGCTACCGTTGAGTGTTATGACTAACTTCGTCGGCGCCCCCATACTCTTCGCCATACTCGTTAGGAGGAGGGCGTGCCTTGCTGGAAGTTAAGGACCTGTGGTTCAGGTACGGTGCCCCGGCCAATAAGGGGTACGTGTTGAGAGGCGTTTCACTAAGGGTCGATTGCTGCGTCGCTTGCCTACTAGGCCCTAACGGCGCCGGGAAGACCACGCTCATGAAGTGCGTTGTGGGTATCCTAAAGCCGGAGCGAGGGTGTGTGATGCTTGAAGGTCAGAGCATCACGGACATGGACTGCAGGTCAAGAGCCAGGTTAGTTTCCTACGTACCGCAGGAATTCACAGTTAAGTTCCCCTACACTGCATTCGAGGTCGTGTTGATGGGTAGGAACCCCTACGTAAACACCCTGCAGGGCCCGCGGGCTGAGGACGAGGCTAAGGCGCGTGAGGCCCTCAAGGCCCTAGGTGTGGAGCACTTAGCGGAGAAACCCTTCACGTCACTCAGCGGCGGGGAGAAGAGGTTAATCCTCATAGCTAGGGCACTCGCACAGGATGCTAAGCTACTAGTCCTAGATGAGCCAACATCGTTCCTCGACTACAGGAATAAGATAGTGGCGTTGGAAACCTTAAGGAGGGTGTCTCGACGCTTCAGTAAACCAGCCCTCATATCGCTCCACGACCCAAACCTAGCGCTACTATTCTGCGATGAGGTCTTCCTAATGAAGGACGGGGAAATAGTCGCTAAGGGCAAGCCCGAGGAAGTCGTGACGAGGAACAACATAAGGCGCGTTTACGGCATTAAGGTGAGGGAACTACGCGTTAACGGTTGCAAACTAATAGCCCCGGAGAACGCCCTATTCGGTGCGACGTAGTCTAACCCCGTCTTACCGAGGTTAAGGCAACGATCTCCTCACGCCCACTAAAAGTGTCAGGAGGTAATTAGCGACGGTTCACACCCATAACTATAAAAATATCACTACGGCAGGACCTTACCTTATCAACCAGTTGTAGTAGCACTTTCTGTGAGCTACGTTCCTTGCGAAGCTCTCCTCAACGTAGTTGATTACTGCCTCAATGTACCTTAATCCCTTAGCTGGCGATGCTTTGAGGGGATTTCCGGCAACCCCGTAGCGGCGTGGGTCCCCGCACTCCCGGTAGAATTCTAGGTTCTTAACGAGGGTACTGTCTATAGCCATTATCATGCTTGTCTCCCACTCACCAGCGTGCTTGTCTGAGTCGGTATCCACTAGTTGCAGGTCCTTAAGTATTCGCGATACGTGGAAAACATTTATTATGGTGCCCCAGCCCCGGCAGAGGTTGTCGCAGACCTCAACGACAACTTCCTTCATTTCAGGGCCACCGTGCCCCATAATCACTATGAATTCCTTCTGGCCAAATGATATGAAGTGCTCGAGGATAGACCTTAAGTACTCCTTAAGTACTCTGGACGGTACGTGCACGTTCCCGGGCCTTACGGGTACGGTGACCGTGTAGGTGATGGGTGGGAGGGAGACCCACTTATTCCTCTCCGCTAGCTTATCAGCTATGAAGCTGGCGATGATCGTGTCGGTGCTCACGGGGAGGTGTAGGCCGTGTCCTTCCGTGGAACCCACGGGGAGCACTAGGGGCCCTCCGCCCTTGCCTATGTACTCCTTAAGCTCCACCCACGTTAGGTTGCGGGGATACATGCGGGGCGAACCCGCTAATATCTACGCGTATGGAAGTATTAACGACTCCGCCCAAACATTAAGACCCTTCTTCAGCGTGTGGAAAGACCCTCCCTCAGGTCACCCGCTTCAGAGGCACCCTAAGTAACTCCCTATACGCGCATGCCTGCGCCTGAGTAACCTCGTCAACAGCTTCAGCAAGCTCGCTTAAGCTACCCACGCCCGCCGTGACGGCCACGTACCCTTCCTCCGTTAAGTCAAGCCTAGCGTAGTGCCTGCTACACCTCCTCACCGCCTCAGCCATTACGTTTAATAGTGCTACGTCACCCAAGCTATTGCTGAATATTCCTAACGCTTCACCCTCAACATGCGCACCGTAATCCTCAACGTAGATGGTCACAGCGGATCTGTAGGGGTACACATCCATAAGCTTGCACGCCGTGACCACCCTAACACCGTCATCTAAGGGGGTCGCCACCAAGTACCCCCTAGACCCAAGCATGCCTACAACATCCTTCAAGCCCTCATCAATGACGTGCTCCTTAACCCTAACCCCGCACTGCTCCCTGAACTCCCCAGCCAACCCAGGAACCCTCTGCACGGGGTCAACGATCACGCCAACCCTAGCCACGGGAGTGTATGCATGCGTAACCCCGTAGAACAGGCATAGGGATCTCTCAGGAGGCCAGTAGTACGCGAAACCCTTAGCCACACGGGCGTCGAGTTCCTCGTTGCTTAACTCGAGCTTAATGGGTGTGGAGAGGTATACCTCCTGCTTCCACGCAACCGCAACCGACTCAAAAGGTAATGCGGGCTTAAACCTGTTAACTAAGCCCTCATCAACGGCCACGACAACCGAGTAAGGCTCTTCAAGGGACTCAACCTCAATAAGCATGATAACCCCTATATCATAGCACACCTTAGGGTTTAATGACTTTAATCCAAACTAAGCTAAGCCTAGAGCGCCTTGAGAGGGCCCTCCCTAATCCTATAATAAATATTAAGCAAACATACTGGGAACTAAGGGCTCGGCACCGCTAATCCTTTGGGAAGAAAATGGGTTTGTTCCCGTGGTTTACACGCCTAGCACTTCCTTGATTAGGGCTGCCCTCACGAACATTCCGTTTCTTGCTTGCTCGAAGTACCTTGCCTGCGGCAACTCATCCACGCTGGGGTCGAGTTCCCATACCCTTGGTAGTGGGTGCATTATGACTGGTATGTGCTTGAATTTCTTGAGGTAGGCTGCGTCTATCTTGTAGCTTCCTTTGAGCCTCTCATACTCTGCTGGGTCCTTGAAGCGCTCCTTCTGTAGCCTCGTGACGTAGAGGACGTCTAGCTTCTCGATGACCTCTGAGAGGTCATTGACTAGGTGGTACTCGACCTTGCCTTCAATGTTCTTGAGCACTTCCTCCCTTATCTGGAGGGCCTGCGGGGCTATGTAGTATATCGTTACGTCCTTGAACTTCGAGAGCGCGTATGATAGGCTGCTTGGCGTCCTGCCGTACTTTAGGTCACCCATTATGCCCACGGTTAACCCGTCTATTCTCCCGAACTCCCTCCACATGGTGTAGACGTCTAGGAGAGCTTGGGTTGGGTGCTCGTGCGGGCCGTCGCCAGCGTTGATTATCGGCGCCCTAATCATTGGGGCTATCTGCTCTGGGAAGCCTGGCTTGCTCTGCCTCAGGACTATTACGTCGGGGTCGTACCCGTCAATTATTCTAAGGGTGTCGACGTCAGTCTCTCCTTTAGCGAGGCTTGACCTGCTCACGTCGAAGTCAATTACCCTACCACCGAGCTTAACCATGGCGAACGTGAAGCTCAGCTTCGTCCTGGTGCTGGGTTCTAGGAACACCGTAGCCATTATCTTGCCCCTAGCGTAGTCGAGAATACCTTTCTCCCTGATCTCCTCGCGGAGCCTCTCAGCTAGGTTGAATAGCCTGAGTAGGTCCTCGCGAGTGAATTGAAGTGCGGATATTATGTCGTGACCTTTTAACGTGCCCACTGCCTCACACCTCCTGATCGGGTTCAGCTCCTCTTTTGGAAGGGACCCGAATACAGGTTTTGTCTTGAAAAATAAATTTTACCTGATTCACGCTTTACCGCCACTAATCTTTTCCGCCGCACGCTTAATTGCCTTAATGATGTTCACGTAGCCCGTACACCTGCAGAGATTACCCCTCACGTACTCCCTAATCATCTCCTCACTCGGATTCCTTATCTCCTCGAGGAGCCTCTTAGCAACCAGTATGAAGCCCGGCGTGCAGTAACCACACTGAATCGCCCCCTCCTCTATGAAGGCCTCCTGCACAGGGTGCAGCTTACCGTCCTTAGCCAAGCCCTCAACGGTGGTTACCTCCCTACCATCTACCTCGACGGCCAGCGTAAGGCATGAGAGCACGGGCTCACCGTCCAGTAGCACGGTGCAGGCACCGCACTCACCTATGCCGCACCCGTACTTGGGGCTGAGCACGCCTAGCCTGTCCCTTAACACGTTTATCAGTAACTCGTTGTCCTTAACCTCAATGCTTACGGGGCGCCCGTTCAGCTTGAAGTTAATTAACCTCGTGCCCACCGCGATCACCTCCCGAGCCTCTCCATAGCCTTCTTCAGTGCGTCAACAAGGATGACGCCTGAGACCTCCCTCCTGTACTCAGCGGTTGATCGTATGTCCGTTATTGGCTTCACCTCCGTCCTCACTATCTTGGCTGCCTCCCACATGACGTCCTCCGTGAGTTCCTTGCCCTTCAGGAACTCCTCGGTCTTGTACGCCCTTATCGGTGTTGGGGCTACCGACCCTAACGCCACCTTAACGTCCTCCACGACACCGTCACTCATTCTTAGTGCGACAGCTATGTTTACCTTCGCCAGGTCCATCGCGACCCTAGCTATCTTTATGAACGCCGAGCCCGTGGGCTTAACGGGCTTAGGTATCCTCACCTCAACTAGGAGTTCGTTGCGTGCCATCACGGTCTTGCCGGGGCCGGTGAAGAACTCCGTTATCGGGACTACCCTCCTGCCGTTGGGGCCAGCGATAACTACCTCCGCCTCGAAGACCAGTAGCGGTGGAGCGGTGTCCGCTGCTGGAGACGCGTTACATAAGTTACCGCCTATGGTTCCCATGTTCCTTATCTGCACTCCAGCCATTGACCTAACGGCCTCGTAAAGCGCCGTGAATAATTCCTTAATGATGCTGGACTTCTCTAGGGCCCTTAGCTTCGTTGCTGCCCCTATGGCTACGTGGTCCCCGCGGTCCTCGACGTAGTTGAGTTCCTTGATCCTGTTTATGCTGATTAGGTACTTGGGTCTGAGCACGCCCTGCTTCATCCTCACTAGGAGGTCCGTGCCTCCCGCCAGCACCTTGGCTTCCTCGCCGTACTTGCTGAGCAGTTCGATTGCTTCCTCAATGGTTCTCGGTGCTAGGTACTTGAACTCGGGGAGTATGTGTGTGTTGGCTTTGTTCGGGTCTAGCTTGGGTCCGGGTGACTTGAGCACCTTACTCACCCCCTTCCTTCTCCTTAAGGGCTTTGAGGATCTTTTCAGGTGTTATGGGTAGTTCGTAGAACCTCACCCCTAACGCGTTGTAGATGGCGTTGGCGACGGCGCCGGCGACAGGGTTCAGCGCTGACTCTCCTAAGCCCTTAGCGCCGTAAGGCCCTGTGGGCTCGTAGGTCGAGGCGAATATCACCTGGAAGTTCTCTAGGCTCGGCATGTCCTGAGCCGTCAGTATCTTGTAGTCAGTTATGTACCCCCTACACGCTAACTCGCCTGTTCTGGGGTCGTAGGGCGTGTCCTCAAGTACGGTCATGCCCCAGCCCTGCGCGAAGCCGCCGTGCAGCTGCCCGGCAGCTAGGTCCGGGTTTACGACGGTGCCTACGTCGGCACCCGCAACGACCCTCACGGGCCTGACTCTGCCCGTCCACGTGTCGACCTCGACCTCAACGAAGTATACGGTGTACGCTGGCGGTGAGTTGGTTGCTCTGTAGGAAACGACCGCCGCTATCGAGCCCCAGTTCCTCTGCCACGCCTCCCTAGCGACCTCACCCACCGTTATCTTCTTGTCCGGCATCCCCTCAACGTAGATAACTCCCTGCCCTAACTTCTCGTCAGGCTTGATGGTGAGTGCCTCCGGGTTGACCACGTCACCTAATAGCCTGACCGCGTACTCCAGTAACTTCTTCTTAACTATCTGTGCTGCGCGCCTCGCGGCCTCACCGCCCACGTAAGTGCCTCTCGAGGCGTGGGTGCAGACGTCGTAGACTGTTGTCTTCGTGTCTGCCCACACGATGTTGACTTTGTCGAGCGGTACGCCCAGTTCCTCGGCGATTATCTTTGCGTGGGCCTCTAAGGTACCGCCTCCATGGTCCTGTAGCGCCGTTATGTAGTCGACGCTGCCGTCCTCATTCACCTTCAGAATGCAGCCTGTGTAGTCGATGACCTCGCCGGAGATCTTACCGCCGGCACCCGAGGTGTGGAAGCCCCTGCCCACACCTATGCCGCGCCTATACCTGCCCTTCTGTTCGCCGGGCTTCGGCCTCTTACTCCACCCTATGAGTTCCGCGCCCTTCCTCATTAACTCAGGTACGCCATCACTCTTCACTATGGACTTAACGGTGGGTCCTTGACCCCAGAACAAGTCGCCCCTACCGACGTAGTTCTTGAGCCTGAACTCGATGGGGTCGATACCTAGGGCCTCAGCCAGCTCGTCAATTATGGTTTCCACTGCCCACGTTATCTGCGGGTTGCCGTACCCTCTGAAGGCACAGGACGGCACCTTATTCGTGTATACCGCCACTCCCCTATACCTAATATTCTTCCACTTGTATAGGGAGACAAACCAGCCTAGCAGGCACCCTAGCAACGGGTACGCCTGGATCTGATGCCCGCCTATGTCCATCACGTTCTCCAGCTCGCCAGCAATGATCGTGCCGTCCTTCTTGGCCGCGACCTTGAGCCTGAAGTACATCTGGTACGCGCAGTGGTCCATCATGTCCTCCTCACGGGTCAGCGCTATCTTGACGGGCCTCCCCGCCTTCAGGGCGAGCGCTACCGCCACTAACGTCACTAGGTTGGTCTGAATGCTTGAGCCGAAGGACCCGCCTATGGGTAGCTTAACGACGTTTATCTTGCTCTCAGGTATGTCGAAGACCTGCGAAATCAATATCCTAGTGTTATGGATTGTTTGGGTGGTTGTCCATACGGTCACCCCTCCGTCGGGCTCCGGCCTAGCCACGGCTACCTTGGGCTCTAACTGCATGTGGTACCTCCTGTTAGTCCTGAATTCCCTCTCAATCACGACGTCGGCTTCCCTGAAGGCTTTCTCGATGTCGCCTTCGTCGTAGTTCAGCGTGCACGCTACGTTATTCTTAACCTCAACCTCCTTACTACCAAATAATATTCTATCATGTATTTTGGGAGCGCCCTCCTTACGGGCCTCGAAGGGATCTAGGACGTGCGGGAGAACCTCCCACTCAACCTTAATAGCTTCTAACGCCTTCTGCGCTAGCTCCTCGGTCTCGGCCGCGACGGCCGCCACGTACTCACCGACGTATTTGGGGTGGTCGGTGAGGACTTCCCAGTCCTTGTAGTTCACCCTGTCCACGCTGACGAGCCTAATGTTGAACTTCTTCTTTGGGACGTCCTTGAACGTTATTACGACAGCCCCGAGCTTCTCTGCCTCGCTGGTGTCTATGCTCTTGACGCGGGCGTGTGGGTAAGGACTCTTCAGGATCCTCCCGTAAAGCATTCCCGGCAGGTTAATGTCGTACGCGTACAGCGCCTTCCCAGTTACCTTAGCCACGCCGTCCTTCCTAGGGGTCTTCTTACCTATGTACCTAAGCTCCGTAACCTCAGAAGAACAGCTGGGCAATGATACCACACTAAAACATTTTTTGAGAGAGCAAAAAACCTTTTACCTTAAATGAGGGCATCAACGTGTGATTAATTCGTTGACTCACGCGTAATAAGCTCCGATAACCTTGTTTCGGGGTTTAAAAAGAAAACTAAGACTAATCAAACTTAACCTCACCCTCACGGGCCCTCGGCCCGTAGTCTGGGGCGAGGCCTAGGTCCCCTTCACCCTTCTTAGTAGCCAGTAGGTAGAGCCTTCCCTCAATGACGGTGGTGCCCAGCAGTACGTAGCCCTCCTTACCCAGTTCATTAACTATGTGTTGAATCCTAACCGGGGCGAAGGGATACTCGTACACCGCGACGTCCTCCGGCCGCACGCCCCGCTCCTCGGCTAGGGAGTTCACCTCCTCAATTAAGGCCTCCCTCAAGGCTTGATTGTTGAGTTCCTCAATGGTAACGCGCTTCATTCTTGGCGCCGTCCCTAATTAGGGATTAGGGGTTAAAGGCTGTTGGTTTAACTTTGTTCAAACAAGTCAGGGTTTTACATCCTCTGGTTTGTAATTACTAATAATTACACTGATTACGCGGGTGTTTAGGTACTAAATAGTCTATAATGTGTTGTTAAATATTTTATGATTGCTAAAAACTTATTTTGGAGAAGCTTTAAACTAACTCGTGTATGATAGCGCCAGGTGAAGCGATATGGTCTTAATAGAAGACCCATACACCTTAATTAGCAAGTGGTTGCATGCCAAGGAATTCCTGATCGTCGGCAAGGGGATTGCCAGGGCTGACGCGCTTGATAAGGCCTTAGGAACGGCTAAGTTCGTAGAGGACTACTTCCAGGAAGGGATGTTATTCGTTAAGCAGGTTCTGAGCACGGAGCCCCACGCCAAGATACTTAGGGTTAGGGATGAGGAAGCCCTCAAGGTTCCTAAGGTGGTTAAGGTATTCACAGCGAAGGACATCCCCGGCGAGAACCAGGTAGGGTACGCCCTACCCGACCAGCCCCTCATAGCTGAGGGTAAGGTCAGGTACCACGGCGAGCTCGTTGCTTTAGTGGCTGCCGAGGACGTCGACGCGGCGTTACGTGCGGCCGAGCTCGTTAAGGTTGACTACGATCCCCTGCCCCACGTCCTAGACCCGCTTGAGGCGCTTGAGCGTAAGGATGTCTTAGTGCATGAGGAGGTTGGGAGTAACATAGCTTTCAGGACAAAGGTTCGCAAGGGCAACATTGAGGAGGGCTTCAGCAAAGCGGACGTGATCGTGGAGAACGAGTACAGGACGCATCACCAGGACCACGTGTACCTGGAGACTGAGGGCGCGCTGGCGATCCCGGGCTTAGACGGTAGGTTAACCGTGGTGACGGCGGCCCAGTACCCGCACCTAGCTCAGTCAATAATAGCTAGGGTGCTCGGCGTACCGGCATCCAACATTAAGGTGGTCGTGCCCTTCATGGGCGGGGGCTTCGGAGGCAAGGACGATGAAGGCCCGCTGACGGCGGCTAAGGCTGCCCTAGTAGCTCACCTAACGGGCAGGCCTGCCTTCATACTCTACACGCGTGAGGAGTCCTTAAGAATGCACCCGAAGAGGGAGGCAACGATAATCAAGTACAAGTCCGGAGCAACTGAGGACGGTAAGCTCACAGCCATAGACGTCAAGATAATCCACGACACTGGCGCGTACGCGAACAGAGGCCCATTCATCCTATGGAGGGCCACCGTACACGCGTCAGGGCCTTACGAGGTTCCGCACGCTAGGGTGGAGGGCTACTGTGTGTACACGAACAAGGTGTATCAGGGATCCTTCAGAGGCTTCGGCAACCCGTCAGTGCAGTTCGCTGCCGAGATGCAGATGAATGAGCTGGCTAAGAAGCTCGGGATGGATCCGGTGGAGTTCAGGCTCAAGAACATGTTGAGGCCAGGCTCAAGAACGATAACTAACCAGCTGCTCGAGGAGTCCGTGGGTATCGCGGAAGCTGTCGAGAAGCTTGCTGAGAAGGTCAACTGGGCTAAGAGGAAGGCTGAGTGTGAGTCGTTCAAGGGCAGGTACAGGCGCGGCATAGGGATAGGTGTGGCGTGGCACGGAATAAGCACCAGCAGGGGGGTGCCTGACTGGTCGAACGCGTACGTGAAGATAGACAAGGACGGCTCAGTAACGATGTTCACGGGCATAGTGGAGATGGGTCAGGGATCACCGAACTCATCACACAGGCAGATAGTGGCTGAGATACTCGGCGCGCCACTAGAGAAGGTCAAGGTAGTGTTCGGCACGAGCGACGCGCCGGACGCGGGAGCGACGCACGCGTCAAGAGGTACGAGCATAGGCGCGATAGGCGTGCTCGTGGCTGCCGCGAAAGTTAGGGAGAGGCTGAACAAGCTGGCCGCCGAGCTACTGGGCTGCAAGCCGGAGGACGTCGAGATCAAGGGAGGCGTGGTGAGGGCTAAGGGCGTTGAGGGCAAGGAGCTGAGCTGGGACGAGCTAATCAAGCAGGCATACGCACGCGGCGTCGACCTATCAGCGACGGGCTACTTCTTCCTGCCCAAGGGCAAATTCAATGACGAGTTAGGGCAGGGGCAGGCGTACCCAGCCTTCAGCTACGTCGCCATGATCGCTGAGGTCGAGGTCGACACGTGGACAGGTAAGGTACGGGTGCTTAGGATCTGGCCCGCACTAGCTGCTGGCAGGATAATTAACCCGCAGCAGGTTGAGGGTCAGATAGAGGGTGCGGCGGTTCAGGGAATGGGTTACGTGCTGATGGAGCAGTTCGTGTTCGACGAGAAGGGCAGGATACTGAACGCGGACATGACCGACTACGTGGTACCCACGGCGCTCGACATACCGGAGATAGAGAAGCCGGTGTACGTCGAGGACCTATTCAAGTACGGGCCCTTCGGCGCTAAGGGCGTCGGCGAGATGGCGCTGATACCGGCGCCCGCAGCGATAGCCGGTGCAGTATCGCATGCGCTAGGGAAGCCAATAACTAAGCTACCCCTAACACCGGAGGCGGTTTACTTCGAATTAAGGAAAGGAGGTAGCACGTGAGCGGGGTGGTGAGGGATGTTCTACAGGATACCCGAGATAAACTACTTCCGCGCCTCAACACTGGAGGAAGCACTGGAGCTAATCAGCAAGCTAGAAAGCGTTAAGGTATTGGCTGGAGGCTCAGACCTACTGATAGACCTGAAGATCAGGAGGTACGAGGTGAAGAACGTAGTAGACATTTCAGGTATCAAGGAACTCAACTACGTCGAGGACCGCGGGGACCACGTAGTCATAGGGGCAGCAACGAAGCTACAGGAAATCGTCGAGTCACCCATCATAGCGGCCAAGGCCCCCGTGCTCGCGGAGGCCGTGAACGAGATGGCGTCATGGCAGGTAAGGAACGTCGCCACCATAGGCGGTAACATATGTAACGCGTCACCAGCCGCGGACACCGCACCACCACTACTGGTGCTGAACGCTAGGCTACGCCTAGTTAGCCTGGGGGGTGAGCGCGAGGTACCGATAACGGAGTTCTTCCTAGGACCCAGGAAGACCGTGCTAAGGAAGGGTGAGTTACTGAAGGAGATAGTGGTGCCCTACGAGCGCGGTGCCGGAGCGTCATTCATTAAGTTAGGGAGGAGAAACGCCTTCACGCTATCGGTGGTGGCGGTAGCTACCCTAGTCAAGGTGAGGAACGGAATCTTCGACGACGTTAGGGTAGCGCTAAACTCCGTAGCACCTAAGCCCGTAAGGGCGGCGAGTGTGGAGAAGTTCCTGAAGAGCAGGGAGATAAGCATGAGCGCTATCGAGGAGGGCGCTAAGCGCGTACTACAGGACATATCACCGATTAGCGACGTGCGTGCGTCCGCCGAGTACAGGAAGGAGATGTCGGTGGTGCTAACAAAGGAATCCCTCCTAAGATCCCTCGAGAGAGCGGGGGTTAAGCTGTAAGGAGGTGGTGAGTGGTGAAGGTCTCATTCATACTTAACGGGGAACCCGTAACCGTGGATGTTAAGCCCAACGAAATACTCCTAGACACCCTAAGGCTAAAGCTAAACATAAAGAGCGTTAAGAGGGGCTGTGAACGCGCCGAGTGCGGTGCGTGCACGGTGCTCGTGGACGGGAAGCCAACGTACTCCTGCAACCTACTGACAGCGCAGGTCGAGGGCAAGGAAGTAACGACGCTAGAGGGCTTAAGGGATGACCCCATCGTGAAGGAGCTAACGAGTAAGTTCGTGGAGCACGGCGCCATCCAGTGCGGCTTCTGCACGCCTGGATTCATAATAACGGCGTACGCGCTGCTGAAGTCAGGCAAGGAACTAACGCCAGAGAACGTGAAGAAGATGCTTGAGGGCAACATCTGCAGGTGCACGGGCTACAAGAAGATCATTGAGGCAGTCACGGCGGCTGCTGAGGCGCTTAAGAAGTAATGAATTTTTATTACGTCACCGCGTTTAACTCAAAATATTTTTAATCTCACCGCATAACTCCCTCAAGGTGATGAGTGAGTCATGGCTGGAGGCAACATATTGATTCGCGGCGGAACCCTGATACTCCCTCATCACGAACCATTCAAGGCGGACATTAAGATCCTGGATGGGAAGGTTGTCGCCATAGGCGCGTCACTCAGTAAGGAAGGTGTTGATGAAGTCATAGATGCTACGGGAATGTACGTGCTCCCAGGCGTGGTGGACGAGCACGTACACATGCGTGAACCAGGGCTAACGTACAAGGACGACTTCACCCACGGGACCTCCGGCGCGGCCGTCGCCGGCGTAACCACCGTGCTCGAGATGCCCAACACTAAGCCGCCCGTGGAGAGCGCCTCCATACTGAGGCAGAAAGCTGAGTTACTGAGTAGTAAGGCGTACGTGGACTTCGGCCTCTATGGAGTCATACATAATGCGAACGTCCATGAGTTCGAGGACATCGTAGCGGAAGGGGCCGTCGGGTTTAAGGTGTTCTTAGGCCCCACCACCGGGAACATACCGCCCCCGGACGATGGTTCACTCTACGAAGCCCTAACCAAGTCAGCCAAGCTGGGTGTGCCGCTAGCGTTCCACGCGGAGAATGCCGACCTGGTGAAGTACTTCACCGAGAAGGTCAAGGCGTCCGGCAGGGACGACCCAGCAGCGCACGAGGCCGCAAGGCCCCCGATATGTGAGGAGGAGTCGATAAACAAGCTAATACTCCTATCCAGGAGAACCGGCGGGAGGGTACACATAGTCCACATGGCGGCTAAGGAAGGTGTCGAGCTACTTAGGGTTGCGAGGGCTAGAGGCCTGAACGTTACGGGTGAAACCTGCCCCCATTACCTACTACTGAACTCCAACGATTACCTCAAGTACGGGACAGCGATCAAGGTGAACCCACCGATAAGGGGTAAGGAACACCAGGAAGCACTATGGAAGGCCGTGCTAGACGGAACCATAAGCACCCTAGGCTCGGATCACGCCCCACACGCAGAACACGAGAAACGCGGTAACGTGTGGGAATGCGCGGCTGGCTTCACAGGCGTGCAAACGTTCCTCCCGCTAATGATCCACCAGGCCCTAACAGGCAAGCTACCCCTGCAGAAGATACCTGAGTTAATGAGTGAAGCGCCAGCAAAGCTCTTCGGGATATGGCCCAGGAAGGGAGCCCTAATGGTGGGGTCGGACGGGGACGTAGTGATAGTTGACCCGAACGGGGAAACAGCAATCACTAGGGAGTGGCTGAGGGCTAAGTACCCGATAAGCCCCTTCATCGGGTGGAGACTTAAGGGAGCAATCAAGTACACCATACTACGCGGAACGATCATAGCTAAAGACTACGAGCTAGTCGTAGATAAGCCCATCGGTGAGTGGGTCAAGCCCCTGAGGAAGCCCTAACGTTAATCATGGTTATTTACAAAGGCCAGAAAGTTATACACGTCAAACTTACTCTAAATAATTTTTGTCAACTTAAGCATAATTATAAATAAAATTCAAAAAGTAGTAATTAAGTAATGACATCCCACCTAAAACCCATGAATTCTTATCATCCATCACCGAGAACCCGATATAAATGCTTTACCTATTAATGTAATCAATTACGGCTTCATTCTCGTGCCCACCTAAAAATAAATTGACGTGATTAACGAAAAATCAGAAAAATTTATTTCTTTCAACAAGACACACTTACCCGTGGTGTTGCCTTGAGATTAGTCTCAAGAAAAGCCATATCAAAAACTGCATCTGCGGCCATAATTGTAATAATAATAATTGCTATAATAGCGGGAGGGCTGGCTTGGTGGCAGACCCAACAGAAACCACAAACCACTACCTCAAGCCCCACTACCTCCACTACTCAAACCTCCAGCACTTCTGCCACGGCAACTAAACCCAAGATAAGCGTGATTAAGATCGGCTTAATAGAGCCACTCACCGGAAGGCACGCGGTCTTCGGCATCGAGGCTAAGGAAGCCGCAGAGCTAATTGTGAACGTAATTAACAATGAGTTAGGAGGGATTAAGTCCCTCGGCGGCGCCAAGATCCAGCTAGTGGTTCAGGACGCTGGCGAGACCCCCGACGATGCTAGGCTTGCCGCCGAGAAGCTAATCACTCAGGAGCACCCAGTGATAGTTATCGGTGCCTACATTAGTAGGCTAACCGCAGCTGTTGCTGAGGTCACCGAGAAGAACCACGTGATCCTCTTCATGGACGGCCTCGTCGACTCACTAACGCAGCAGGGCTGGAAGTACGTCTTCAGGGTAGCCCCCAAGGCAAGCGCCCACGGTAAGTCCGCCGTCGACTTCATACTGGACATGGCTAAGAAGAAGGGCCTTAAGGTCAAGACAGCTGTCGTGCTGAACGAGGACTCCATCTTCGGCACCTACACCGCTGAGGGCGCCGTGCTCGAACTAACCAAGAACGGCGTTAGGGTGTTAGACCACATAACGTACCCCTACACGATAACGGACTTCAGCTCAATAATCAACAAGATCAAGGCAGATAATCCCGACATCATAATATCCGTGCCGTACTTCCATGACGGCGTGCTCTTCGCCAAAGCCATCCAAGCCGCTAACATCCACCCGATGTTCATAGCTGGTGCAGGAGCCTGTGGCTACACCGACCCAGACTCCATTAAGGCGGCTGGTAAGGCAGTGCTTTACTACACCAACACCTACAGCTACAACCCGTACAGGCAGACCGAGTGGAATAAGAAGATCGTGAAGATGTTCGAGGACAAGTACCACAAGCTACCCACCGAGGCTGCCGGCATTATCTTCTACTCAATGATGACTATTTACGAGGCCCTCGAGAAGGCTGGCCAGATGTACCCGAATGACCCGCTTAACCCAGATAACCTAAGGAAGGTTCTACTATCCCTAGACCTAACTGACAATAATAGCATAGCCGCCCAGCTATACCCGACAGGCCACATTAAGTTCGCCCCCAACGGCGACAACATCTACGCCGGCACCGCCGTCCTGCAGGTGCAGATGATAAACGGTAAGGAGACCCCAGTCCTAGTGTGGCCTGAGCCACAGCCAGGTGTGGAGCCAGTCTTCCCGAGACCCGACTGGCAGGGCTCAAGCGGTGGGTAAGGCTAACCTTAAAATATTTTTGTTTTTGAACTGTAAAGTCAATAAAAATTGCTTGAATCCCGCCGTGTGCGGGCTGAATAACTACGTTCGCACGTAACCCGTGTGCGGTAAACGATGTGCGGCGTGACCCACGCGAAGGTAAGGGTGATGGGTGGGTAAGAAATGATCGACCCGATAATAGTGGTGGCAAACATAATAGATGGAATACTAATGGGCCTGCTCTACGCTCTTGTGGCCCTTGGTTTATCACTGATATTCGGCTTAATGGACATAATTAACTTCGCCCACGGGGACTTCGTCATGATTAGCGCGTACTTAGCGTGGATATTAGCGATGAACTTCATGGTTGACCCCTCAGTAACAGCATTCGTAACGGTTCCGCTGTTCTTCGTTATCGGCCTAGCGATCTACAAGGTAATAATAGAGCCAATACTCGGTGCCGAGCCCCTAATCCAGATAGCGGTGACGGTGGGTCTGGGCTTCGTGCTCCAGAACATAGCCCTAGCGGTGTTCCATGCCGAGCCCAGGTCGTACCCGGCACCAGCGCTTAACTTCGGCATTAACATAGGCCCAATAACGCTTGTCGCGGCCAAGCTCGTGGCCGCCGCAGTCAGCCTAGTGTCTCTGTTCCTGATACACTACATGCTGACTAAGACGAAGTTCGGCCTAGCGATCAGGGCGACCTCAGCGAACAGGATGGTGGCCCCACTCATGGGCATTAACGTCGGTAAGGTGTACGCGGTGGTCTTCGGCCTCGGCATAGCGCTCACAGCTCTCGGCGCGGCCCTCTACATGACGTGGGGTCAGGTCGACCCGTACCTGGGTGCGTCCTTCAGCTTACTGTCATGGGTCATAGTAGCTATGGGTGGGTTAGGCGGCGTCATAGGGGTACTGGCATCTGGTCTAATAGTTGGTGTTCTCGAGGCGCTTGGAAGCACCTTCATAACGCCGAGCGCTAGGATGGCCGTAGTGTACTTGGCGTTCTTCCTGCTGCTGTGGTTCAGGCCGAGAGGGCTCTTCGCTAGGAGGTGAGGGCGATGATGGGTGCCGAGTTCAAGAAGTACTTCATAACACTGGCAGTACTCACCGTGGTGCTGGCGTTAGTCCCCTTCGCCCTAGGCTTTAATCAGTACTACATACTGCTCGCCGCGACCTCACTGATATTCGCGGTGTTCGTGGTCGCGTGGAACATCATAGGCGGGTACGCTGGCCAGCTGGACCTAGCGCCGATAGCGTACGTGGGCATAGGCGGTATAGTGGCTGCGCAGCTCCTCAAGTACTACGGGATAACGCCCTGGGTAGGGATGTTCATCGGTGCTGGGGCGTCAATGCTGCTCGCGGCCGCGATAGGGTACCCGACGTTCAGGTTCGGGATTAAGGAAGTGTGGTACGCGTTGCTGACCGCCTCCCTAGTGGTGATACTCAACAACATAGCGCACCTGCCCCAGTTCCTGGGATCCCTCGACCACTACTTACCGGCTAAGACCGGGTGGTACTACCTGATATTCACTGACTACCAGAACCTCTACTACGTGATACTGGCGGTGCTAGTTGCGACAATAGCGATTAACCTGAAGATCAGCAACTCGAAGACAGGGTATTACTTAAGGGCTATTAGGGAGGACGAGCTGGCTGCCGAGGCCCTAGGGATTGACGTGAGGAAGTACAAGCTAAAGGCGCTAATGACGTACGCAGGCATAATGGGGTTCACGGGGTACCTCTACATAGTGTTGCAGGGCACGTACTCTTACCACACTTTCGACTCACCGACCTCATTAACGATAGCGATCATGGGCATCATAGGTGGTTTAGGGTCGGTGGCCGGTGCGTTCACGTCAGCGATATTCCTGAAGACCGTGGAGGAGTACTTAAGGAGCACGATAGGGGCGATGATTCCCGGCCTCTACCTACTGATCTACGGGATCCTACTCATAGTGGTCGGCATATTCAAGCCCGAAGGCATCGCCGCCCTCTTCAACTGGGTGAAGAAGAAAATCGGGTTTGACAGGAGGGGTGCTTAGCCATGCCCGACGCAATACTTCAGGTAAGGAACGTTGTTAAGAGGTTCGGAGGGATAATCGCGGTAAACAACATTAGCTTCGACGTGCGTGAAGGCGAGATCATGGGGCTCATAGGCCCCAACGGCGCCGGTAAGACGACCCTCTTCAACTGCATAACCGGTATATACACGCCTGAGGAAGGCAAGGTATACTTCATGGGTGAGGACATAACAGGGTTACCGCCCCACAAAATAGCGCTTAAGGGCATAGCCAGGACATGGCAGAAGACAAGGCCCTTCAAGAAAATGACCGTGCTGGAGGCAGTCACGGTGGGCGCGCTACTAAGAACAAGTAACGTCGACAAAGCCATGAGGAAGGCCGAGGAAGTCCTTAAATTCATCGGGTTCCCTGAAGAGAAGATAAACGCCTTAGGCAAGGACATAACCCTCATGGATCACAAGATGGTTGACCTAGCGAGGGCCATAGCGACAGAGCCCAAACTACTCCTGCTGGACGAGGTCGCCGCCGGCCTAAGGCCCCACGAGATGGATAGGCTTGCGGAGGTTCTGAGGAAGATAAACTCTGAGAAAGGAATAACGATGATAGTGGTGGAGCACGTGATGAGGTTCGTGATGGGGCTGAGCGAAAGGATCGTGGTGATGCATGAAGGACAGAAGATTGCTGAGGGCCGCCCGGAGGAAATAGCGAACAACCCGAAGGTAATTGAAGCCTACCTAGGCACGAAGCCCGTGTGAGGGAGGTGGTCACACGTGAGCGCATCCATGCTCGAGCTGAAAGGGATTCACGCAGGTTACGGGGAGTTCCGCGTGCTCCATGACGTCAACATGCGTGTGGAGAAGGGCGAGATAGTCGCGTTGATAGGGCCCAACGGTGCGGGCAAGACGACAACGCTCAGAACCGTGCTCGGAATGACGACCCTCTACGAGGGTAAGGTGTTATTCAAGGGCGAAGACATAACTAAGGTACCGACACACAAGAGGGTTGAGAAAGGCATAGCGATGGTGCCGGAAGGCAGGGGAATATT
>Ga0256914_1000260_pt1 | contig 51240 bp, 49 predicted proteins | sample HulkmetaG_FD_191571 | JGI IMG/M metagenome (GOLD analysis project Ga0256914, IMG submission 191571) | Hydrothermal chimney microbial communities from Main Endeavour vent field at the Juan de Fuca Ridge, Pacific Ocean - Hulk | ecosystem: Environmental > Aquatic > Marine > Hydrothermal vents ...
ATTTGGAGGAGGCTAAGCAGAAGATTCGTGAGTTGGTTGAGCTTCCTCTTCGTCATCCTGAGATTTTTAAGCATTTGGGAATTGAACCTCCGAAAGGAATACTTCTATACGGACCACCAGGATGTGGAAAAACATTACTAGCAAAGGCAGTAGCTAACGAGGCTAACGCATACTTCATACATATCAACGGTCCAGAGATAATGAGTAAGTACTATGGTGAGTCTGAGGCTAGGTTGAGAGAAATTTTTGAAGAAGCTAAGAAGAATGCTCCAGCAATAATATTCATAGATGAGATAGACGCAATAGCACCCAAGAGAGATGAGGTTACTGGAGAAGTTGAAAAGCGTGTAGTTGCGCAGTTATTGACTTTGATGGATGGATTGCAAGAAAGAGGACAAGTAATAGTCATAGGAGCAACAAACAGACCAGAAGCAGTAGACCCAGCACTAAGAAGACCAGGAAGATTCGACAGAGAGATCTATATTGGAATGCCTGATAAGCGTGCTAGAAAGGAGATATTGGCAGTACATACTAGAAATGTGCCACTATGCACTAAGGAGGATGTTGAAAAGAAGATATGTGCTGAAGGTGATGAAGTTGATCTAGATAAACTTGCAGAGATGACACATGGATACACAGGAGCAGACCTAGCAGCACTTGTGAAAGAAGCAGCAATGATTAGACTTAGGAAAGCTATTGAGAGAAAGGAGATAGATATTGAACAACCTGAAGTACCACCAGACCAACTACAGAAGATTAAGATAGGAATGTCAGACTTCATGGAAGCATTAAAGTATGTACAACCAACAGTTCTAAGAGAGGTAATTATAGAGGTACCAGAAGTACATTGGGATGATATTGGAGGTTATGAACAGGTTAAGCAGGAGCTACGTGAAGTTGTTGAATGGCCATTAAAATATCCAAAATACTTCGAAGAACTAGGTGTAGAACCACCAAAGGGAATACTACTCTTTGGTCCTCCTGGTTGTGGTAAGACGTTGTTGGCTAAGGCTGTTGCTACTGAGAGTGGTGCAAACTTCGTAGCTATAAGGGGACCAGAAATATTGAGTAAGTGGGTTGGAGAATCTGAGAGAGCTATAAGAGAGATCTTCAAGAAGGCTCGTATGGCAGCACCATGCGTAGTATTCTTCGATGAGATAGACGCAATAGCACCAGCAAGAGGACTTAGACATGATACTAGTGGTGTAACTGACAGAATTGTAAATCAGCTACTTGCAGAGCTTGACGGTATAGCACCATTAAAGAATGTTGTCGTTATTGCGGCAACAAATAGACCAGACATATTAGACCCAGCATTACTAAGACCAGGAAGATTCGACAGAATAATATACATACCACCACCAGATGAAGAAGCAAGATTTGAAATATTGAAAGTACATGTAAAGAAGATTAAGGTAGCTGATGAAATTAAAGATGGAGATTACAAATACTTGAGAGAGCTAGCTAAAAGAACAGAATACTACACAGGTGCTGACTTAGCAGCACTTGTAAGAGAAGCAGCAATGTTAGCACTTAGAGAATCTATAAAGTCAGGAACACTAAAACCAGTAGAGAAAAGACACTTCGAAGAAGCATTAAGAAGAGTACAACCATCACTATCACCAGAACAGGTTAGAAGGTATGAAGAGATGGCGAGAGAATTAAGAAGAGTAATAATGGGAGGATGAAAAGCATAGATAGAGAACTTTAATATTTAACGTATAGACTACTTACGTTTTATAATTTCAATATTTGGAAATCTAGATTTTACAATATTTATCACAAACTCTCTAACATCTTTCTTCAAAGATTTCCAATGTATTATAACACATTCAACATCTGGTCTTGTTTTTAATATACTATCAACAATATTCTTCTCTATAATATTTTCAATATACTTAGGTATTGTATGTCCAATATCATACTCACCTGAAAGTACATGATTTGTAAGTGTGCAGTAGTGTAAATCTCCTATTGATATAGAAATTTTACCTACCTTCTTCAAATATTTTTCATAGTTTTGTACAATATCTTCTATCAAGTATTGAAATATCTTTATACATCTAATATCAGACCACTCTTCTATTGTTGATCCAACTTCTATAAAACATGATTCATAATCTATAGATGGTCCGTGATGTGTTGCTTCCATACTTATAGAGTACTTATCTAATAGTGAATTTTCTTGAGCAAGCTTGTTTAACATTCTTAAAATGTTCGAATTTAAACATGCATTACTTATAGAAATTTCATAATCATAACCACCATACTCAGCTTTAGACCAGTTACCACTAGTATGTACTGTTAGTAATGGTTTTGGATTTTTCATCTCATGACGACTAATGAATATTATTCTCAAACTTCTACTAGTATCAATTTTCTGTATTATCTTCTCTAAAGTTTCTCTATCTACAAGTGGTAGATCTATATCTTTTAAATATACTACATACGTATCTCCATACGTGTATATTGAATATGTTAAACTATCTTCAATACTGTTAAGCTTATCTTTAATACTTGTAAATACATTTTTTGAAAATTTATCTACATTTGAGAAGAATAGGACTATCATCTTCTAGATAGTACTTCCTGTATTTTTGTTATTGATATTTCTGCTATTACGACAGGATTATAATATTCTAAACTTGTTAAAACTTTTGGATGAACTTCACCAACATACCCAATCTCTACTTCACTATACTTATCGTATATTAATGCTGTTCTTTCTGGAATTAGACCTCTAATATTTGATTTAACATATTTTGGATCTATTGATAGTAGTTTGAAGAGTGTTCTCAATGTTGTTAACATGTCTGTTAATGTTACTTCTCTACCTGTTATTGCAATTCCAAGATGAATATCTTGAAATACTTTTCCATTAGAATGCCATGCTACATCACCAATATCAAATATCTTAAATCCTGATCTTGCTCTAGCTTCATTACTAATTATGAAATCTAGAAGTTGTGGCCATATGCTAGTTCTAACACAATTATATAGTTCGGATTTTGGATTTAAAACTTCAATAATACCTTCCTGTTCACATAATTCTAAAAGTCTTCTACTAGTCATAACATATGTCATAACTTCATAAAACATCATACCTCTCAAAATATTTCTAATACAATCTACAATTCTTGTAATTATACTAACTCTACCATGTGTTGGCTGTGTTGGTAATTCTCTAACAATATTATCATAACCATACATTATTAATACATCTTCAATTATATCTACCTTATGTAGAACATTTATTCTATATGGAGGAACTTTAACATTTATAATACCATTACTAATATCAACACCATATCTAGATTTTAATAGTAGTTTTACTATATCTTCATCTTTTAAATCTACACCAGATATATCATATACCTCATAACTACTAATACTATATGTTTGAAATTCAAAAGAACTTTCAACATCCTTACTGTAGTTTGGTACTTCTTCTGAAAATATTATTTTCGGTATTTCAATAATCTTACTTCTACTTCTCTCTAATACGTTGTATATAACTACCTTATATACGTCTAATACTCTTCTCAAGTCTGTTCCTGTAATGTCAATCATTATATTTTTAGTATTTTCAGTAACTTTATAATCATCAGAATTTAATATTGGTATTATTACTAGACAGTTATCTTCTGAATCTAGTATGATTGGAACTTTATTACCTTCTCCAAGAGCTATATATCCATACTTTTGACCTTTCTCAGTTTCTTTCAAAACTTCTCTACCTGACATATATCTATCATATCCTAGTGGTCTATATCTTACAGAATCTACATTTCTAGATGTATATCTTATTGGAAATTTTATTAAATCAGCATCATAGAGTCCGATAGCTACTACTCTTCTATCTCTACCATATGTTTGATGAAGTTTTTCCTGTAGTTGCATTAGTTGTCTAATAGCTTCATCATCTAGTACAACATCTCTAACAATACTAGTTACTACAAATCTTCTCCATGGAACATAGTCAACATACATGACATATGTTCCAAATTTTACATCAACTTTTGGAGGACCGATCTCAATTTCTAAAATACCTTTTAAAGTTCTTGCAATTCCCTCTACAGAGAACATGTCTGGTCTATCGTGAGTAATCTCCATCTCTATACATTCATCCTCAATCTTCTCTATCTCACCTTTGAGATTTGAAAGTAGTCTCTTCAACTCATCTTCACTCAACTTCTCACCAACTAGCCTCTCCAAATCCCACTTTGTGAATGATATTACAGGCACAGATTGCCAAGTATTTTACTTGAGGAGATATTTTTAGATTAAGGTTTCACTCTTCAGGTATTTCAAGCTCAATTTCCTCAACTGTAAGTACGTTATGTGGGCAAAACATTGCACAAAATCCACAATGTGTACACATTAGTGGCTTATTCTGTTCTTCATCCCACTGTATTGCACCTACTATACATGCATCAACACACTTCTTACATCCAATACACTTATCATAATTTACATATAGTACTATTCCCCTTCTCTCAATTGCATCCATTGGACATGCACGTACACACGGTGGATCTTGACATAGTCTACATACAATTATTGAAAATCCTCTCTCAAATCCACCCATAGATCTTACAACTATTGCAGATTTACCAAATCCTAAATATCCCTGTCTACGTGAGCATGCTAGCATGCATAATCCACATCCAACACATGACTCATAGTCACGAACTACAAGTCTTCTACCTTTGACCTTTCTAACCTTTCTCTCAGCTACAACTACCTGTTGGGAAGACATGTATCTTAATGTTATTCTACCTAATTGATAACTGTATCGGAAAATGTTGTAAATTACTAACCTTTCAACACTTTTTCTACAACATTCTTAAGCTTATTAGCAAGTTCTTGAGCTTTTTCTGGATCTCTATGTTCTACAAATATCCTAATAATAGGCTCTGTACCACTAGGTCTAACAAGAAACCATCCATCTTCCATATCAACTCTAATACCATCTAGAAATATCTGTCTATATTTCGAATATTCTTCTTTCAAAATTTCTATAACTTTTCCAAATTTCTCCTTCTCTTCAGGTTTTACTTCAACTCTAATCTTCACTGCATAGTACTTTGGAAGTTTTTCATAAAGTTCATGTAGTTTTACTCCAAGTTCTGCAAGTAGATTTAGCATTAACATCGTTGTCATAGGACCATCACGAACGGGGTTATGTCTAGTGTAGAGGAATCCTCCATTTTCCTCAAAGCCGCAGAATGCTCCTGTATCAAGAATCTTATATGATACATTTATAGCACCTACAGGAGTCCACTCAATCTTTATATCATACTTCTCTAAAACTTCTTCAACAAGTTTTGATGATGATACAGGTGTTACAACAATTCTACTATAATCTTTCTCTCTATCAACTATGTGTTGTGCAATTATCGTACCTGACCTATCACCCCATAAAAACTCTCCTGTCTCATCTATGAATATTGATCTATCAGCATCACCATCATATGCAATACCTATACATCCAAGATCTTTAACAGTCTTTATCAAATCTACAACTGTGTCTGGTCTTGGCTCTGGTGGTCTATCTGGAAATCTACCATCAGGATAGGAGTTCAATGCTAGATATCTAACTCCCGCTCTTTTCAAAATTTCAGGTATTATAAGTGACCCTGCACCATTTGCACAATCTATAACAACTTTAAGATTAGCTCTCCTTATCTTATCAATATCAACTCTACTTAAAACATCTTCAATATATGTATTTAGGAGATATCTAGCATCATGAATATTTCCAAGCTCGTTATATGGTTTTAAGCTAAACTTCTCTTCCCAGTAAAGTTCTTCAATCTCCTCCTCTTCTCCTCTAGGAATTTCTATTCCTCTAGGACCAACAACCTTAATACCATTATACTGTGGTGGATTATGGCTAGCTGTTACTATGACAGCACCATCAAAACCATGTCTCTTAACTAGGTATTGTATTGTTGGTGTTGGTGCTAGACCAACCTCATATACATCACATCCACAAGCAACTAGACAACCCTTAACTATATTTGCAACATATTCACTAGATGTTCTAGAATCCCAACCTACAAGAACTTCCTTACCTGAAAAGTATGTACCTATTGCAAGTCCAAGCCTTGTTACAAATTGTGGTGTAAGTTCAACATTTACAACACCTCTAACACCATTAGTACCAAAGAGTCGAGGATATCTAGACATCAAGCTATAGTTTAGCTAGCTAGAAATTTAAAGCTTAGGGAAGTATCTTCAAACTTACCTTACAAGTTCTTCAACAGGTATGGGATTTGTAGTCTTTAACAATCTTAAAGATATTAAGAATAGCACGACTATCCACACAATAGTTGAGACGTAGCATAGACCTATATTAAGCTGAGGATAACTTCCTGAAAACATTGTAGAATACCACCAACCTCCTCTAGGAGGTATCTTTCCAATAAAGCTCCAAAATATTAAACCAGCACAGTTAAGTATTGGTAATACATATATCAAGTTTCCAAAATCAGTTGATGCAGGTATAAATGTGAGAAATGCAAGCATCAATATTGCGAATGGTATATACTTAGCACTTCTAACAGCACCAACCTTAGCGACAAGTAGAGATAGTACATACCCAAGAAGATAAACTTCAATACCCATTAACACGATGTTTAGGTATAGTCCTGGAACGTTTGATGGGATTACTGGGACACCTTTGTATAGTTGAAATAATGCTATCACAGAGATCAAAACTAAAGTTCCATATAGTACTGATGTAACTATTACAGCTATTATATCTTCAGCTAATATTCTTAGGCTAGTATACTTCCCAAATTTTGTAACATATCTGAATGATGCTAATCCATAAAGTGTTATAAAATAGAAACTTATACTTAATGACGCTAATGTTAATGGTATAAGTGTTGCATATACACTACCAGCGTATGATCTTATGACAGGCAATAAATTGGGTATGTTCTTTCCAAACACTAGAACATCCATAAATATCCAAAACTCTATGAATAAAAGTCCCCAAAAGATTGCATGTTTACTTAGACCCCCCTCCTTTACTCTATACATGAGATACCTACTAAACATTGACGATGATTATACGTTACGAGATTCTATAAATATTACTCCATCTCAAAACTCCTACTTCGATACTTAAACATTTTTAATAATGTCGCATTTAGTAATAGTATACCACTTCGAATATTCTATCGAGAGTTGAGATTTGGCTTATCGGGATACCTTCATCAACGTCCTTAACAATGCTTATAGTACTGTCTCCTATAGTTATAGTGAGTATAGATCTCTCGTGAGATCCCCTAACAATTCTTGCTTCTAGTAGATCTGCAATTTTGACAGGACCATAAGCTTTTCCACTTATCATTATGTAGCAGTTCCAGTCTTTAAATATGTTTAATAGCCAAGTCTCATGAATGCTTAGTAGTACATTTGAATTTATTGTTTTAAGTAGATCTATTATTTTCTTTTTCCTAGCTGGATCTACATCTTCAAATGGTTCATCTAGAAGTATGTGTCTACATTTTGAAGATAGTGCGAGTATTAGAGTAACGATCTTTCTTTGTCCTGTAGAGAGTTCCCATATATTCTTCTTAAGCACGTCTTTACTCATAGAAAACATTTCTAACATCTCATTTGCAAGAGATAAATCTACATTCAGCAGATCGTTATATAGTAGGAATGTATTTCTCAAATTCGTTGGTATTAACGTATATGCATCAATTAGATTTGTAGATACGTAACCTAGAGCTCTACTGATCTCCTTAATACTCTTACCATCAATTTCAACATCTCCATCATCAATATTCAACATTCCTAATATGGTTTTGATAAGTGTTGTCTTTCCACTTCCATTTGGTCCTAGTAGTATACATTTACCTGAAATCTCCATGTTAACTTTCTTAAGTATGGGCTCAGATTTCAATTTCACAACGAGGTCTTTAACTCTTATTACCACGTTCATATAGAGGCACTACCTTTTATAAAAACGTTATCGTAAATCAGTTCCGTTAAGCCCTCTTCATAAGTCTGCTTCGACCGCACTCATCATTTAATATTTAAACATTGGTTAGAGCTATTTAAATGTGTATGACGTGTTTGACTGAGATAGTTCTATCTGGAATATATAGGTGTGATGGGTTGAGTAGAACAAAACTGTTTCAATTTCTACTTCTCGTAGATTATGTATCTCAAGTAGATATCGGTAGACCTATAACAGGACTTCAATGGAAAAAATATCACTACTCTATATATCCTGATAATAGACATGATGTTCAAAATGTTCTTGATGAATTGATAAATGATACAAAGATAGTGAAGCAAGAAGGTGGAGTTTACAAGATCTCTAATAGAGAGGAAGCTGAGAAGATTTATAATAATCTCGAAGATAAGATTAGGAATGTTATAGATAAGGTATCTAAACTAGTTAAAGAGAAATCTGAAGATGAGTTAATGAAGTTTATAAACAATTTGAAAGGTATAAGAGAGATACCATGTATGCATCCAATAAATCTTCAAATAGCTGAAAAGATACTATAGTAGAAGTGTGAAGTGATGAAAGCTTCGCCAAACAGAAATAATGAAGATGTCAGAGTTAGCTGAATCAGCCGTATCCGAGTTTATATGAGCGAATATGTTTGTATATTCTTGCCCTGTCTAAGTTGTTCTAGTGCTCTCTTTGCTATCAGGTAGGCTGATGCTCTGTGTCTATCTATTCCGAATGTTTTCATTATCTGCTTATGTTCTCCTGAGTGTGTTGTTCCTCTAGGATTAACGAATATACATGTTATTCCCCATTCATCTGCTGCTTGCACAATGTTGTGTGCAAGTGATGGTCTGAAGATTGAGACCCAGTAGTTATAATGTTCATGTTTTCTCTCTCCATGCCTTATCCACACAAGCTTTAACTTGCTCAGAACCTCTGGATTCTCTACTGCAACTACGAACTTCCTCTCCCTGTACAGTTTCTGCTCTGCAAAGAGCTTGTGAAGCTCCCTGATGACAAAACCCCTAGCACCTTTACTGCATCTACCCTGCGTGACTAGGTGCGTAAAGTAAATTGCACCATGCTCAACTAGCTTGCCATCAAGATCTACTAAACAGTATGCAATATTATCCGCATTTACATCAAACCCAAGCACATACTCAGCATCTCTTGGAGTAATTACTTCAGAGTCTCTTTGCACATACTTTCTCCAAATATGTTCAAGAACAGTTACTTGTAAGACACCATAAACCCTATTTGGACAGTAAGAGTTAATGTACAGTCTAGCATCATAGCTTGCCTTCTTTACCTGACATAATTGTAGAAGTTCCTCTAGCATGTATCTGAAACGTCTTGACTTGGGTAGGGTGACCTTAAAGGTGAACTCGCTAAGTCTACCATGTTCAACTAAGAGCTTTGCCCTACATGTTGTTAAGTCTAGTAGTTTTATTCCTTGATTACCTTTTGCACTAGGGTCACCTCTACATTCGACAAAGAGCCAGTTGCTAAATTCGACATCTTGTAGAGGTACCTTGAGTTCTCTACAACTTGCACAGATTTCGTATACTAATCTGCATGCAGTATAAGCATAATGTGCTAGGGGTAGAAACCTCTTTGCAACATCTGCAAAATTCTTTTCGATAAAACTCTTTGTTGGATAACCATTGCAAATCTGTTTGACTTTTTCAAATACTGTCGTTACTGCGCTCCTAAACATCCATGCTGTGAAGATTAGTTTATTTGCAACATCTCCCGACAGTTTGAATGGTAAATTAATAGTTCTGTAGCTCATTGTTTTCTTCTTGCAAACTGTTTCTGTAGGACAAGTTCCTCAGCTTCGTTTTCAGGAACTAGGACAATTAGTTGACATGGCTTGTTTATATGTTCCTCAAACAATTGAGCATAGTCTGCCTGAACATAGATCTGTACCTTGTCCCCAAACTTGTATATCTTGCCTATAGCAACAAGAGTCTTCATACGTTAGAAAATGCCCCTGAGGTTTCTAACCTTTTCGTTAGAGAAAAGTTTAAATCCTGTTAAACAAGGTTTCTAATGTACCGTGGGGTTCCTGAACCGAGGGATGTGTCCGTGGGGCTGAAGTTCCCGTCCCACGGATAAACCTCGAGTAGGGGACTCCACGAGGCACGGGTTTATGAAGATGGAACAGAAGACCCGAAAGAATGAGAAGAAAAAACCGCATATGCACACATGAAAGCATATGCGGACAGAAACCCGGGTTCTTTCTCAGCATCTACCTAAGATACAGAGCGCTCATCATTGATATACTAAAACTCTAGCACGTATTTAACAAATCAGCATATCAAGCCATCTTCACCAATCTGTCGTTCCCATGTTCATCATACAGAAATAGATATTATACACAGTATAAAAACATGATTAAAGGCCCCGTAGCTCAGCCAGGAAGAGCGGCGGCCACCGGAGCCGCTGGTCCCGGGTTCAAATCCCGGCGGGGCCGTCAATCTCACTCTTCAATCTAGAGTACAGTCTTCTATAAGCAATTATTGGATATATAACTATTGGAATTATCATAAATACTACAGTCCATAGTGGATATACCACATATCTACATATCATAGATATGTAAGTATCGTATAGAATATACACATTTAAAATACCTAGTAACAAATTTTCTATCAATGTTACCTTACCAATCTCATTAATATAGTGAGATTTTCTATCTGGACTTATCCTATCACTACCTATCAATATCGTTATTAATGGATAACTTACTAAATATGGATACTTATTAACAATCTTAAATCTATAAACCACAACCAATAGAAGAATTATCTGTGCAGATATTAAAGCCATAGCAATGTAGAGTATGACAATCTTACTACCATAAGAATCTGGAAGTCCTCTATAATCAAAATGTACAGGTACAACATCAGGCAATGTATAGTAGAAGAATATTGATAATAAAACTATGAATATTATAAATACAAAATTTGCATAAAGCAACAACTTTCCAACTCTATCAAACTTTCTCTCAGGGATGTATATCATATAAAATTCTAAATAATTAAACTTAAAAAACCATCTCTACCCCATACGGAATGTACCTATCTACCACCTGATCTTCCTCTTCCTATTCTCTTAGTCATTGCAATAAACCAATCTATATTCAATATAAAGTGTAGTAGACATACTCCAAATAATGTTAGTGCTGCATATAGATGTATATTCCTAACCACATTTCTATATGGATGTTTCTTAAATGCGTAAGGACCCTTAACCTGACCTCCAAGAACTGTAAACGAATACCACAACATAACCCCTGTAACTAGCACAACTATGCCAAGCACAATCATCACTATTGTAAGTATATAATTTACATATGCCTTATTCATAGCATAGTTCAAAAATTAGAAAAACTTATATGCATTTTGCTAACCTGCTCGCTTAACATTCAACCTTTGAATCATAAATATCCTAACAAGAGTTTTACAAAAACTCGAACTTTCTCAATTAAAGACATAATTATTTTATCAGATAATTAATCACATGTTCGTCATTATCTGAATCCGAGACTGCTAGATATCATGTCACAGAGCTCGAGGTAGTTTATGTAGGTAAAGCAATTGCAACATCTATAGGGAAGTTATTTTAGTCGTATTCCATATTCCTATAACTTGCTTATAAGCTCCTTATTGCAATGTACTATCAGAAGGGCTATTCCTGTATTTGTGAGTGTTCTCTTCCACTCGCTATTTTTATTAGCTACTAGTTTTGGCACCATTGAGTCAACTTTGCCTTCTGAATGGACAATTACTACTATCTTGGAGATGTTTTCTGGAAGAGGGATGTGAGATCTGAGAGATCCTTTTAGCAATGCTCTTATTGTTTTGTCAAGCTTATCAATGTCGTCTGGCTTTGCTCTACCTCGCGTTTCTTCAATTATAATCACAATGTCGTTAATTATCCAGAGCTTGTCGGCGTGTTTTTTCCTGCCATTTGATCTCTTTAGCAAGCTTCTCAATATCAATCTCAATGAAGTTTCTATGTGAGGATGTATGCTCGCTCATCAGCCAGCACTCTTGCTATTTCTGCAAACTCATCTTCAGGTATACCTTCCTGAGCTACTTCGAGACGCTCAACAACTGCCTTTCCTTCGCTAGGCTTGACAATATATGCAGCTACCTTGCTAGGTTCCAAGATTTCAGACTCGGTGTAGCTTAGTTGTCTCGCCTTCTCTCTTGACGATGATAGGGCTATGAGGTTGCTTAAGCTATAGACTATGTAGTCACTGTGTGTTGTTATCACAACAATCTTACCAAGCTCATTTATCGCCCTAGCGATTAGCCTTGTAAGCAATCTTTGAGCTCTCGGATGTAGATGAGCTTCAGGTTCCTCAATAAATACAACGTATGGATTACCTCCAGAGGCTAGTGCAAGAGCTGCAACTAAGGTTTCACGAATTCCCGATGGGGCTTTCTCAAACGGAACTCTCTTACCAGTCCAAGTCTGTATGTATATTGTATAGGTCCCTCTCTCAAATACTGGCTCTATTTTACAGCCTAACTCTCTGAGAATGTCCTCCACCAGGTCTATGTGTATAAGGTTATGGTACAACATTTCGGCTAGTCTATAGTATAGGCGTACAAAATACTCGTCGAGATATGTTATACCTTTAACAACTCTCGGACTAGGATAAGGTCTAAGTAAGGTTCTGGCTATGCCTGCTCTACCATCAACTAAGAGAGCGGCGACACTCTCTGTTGTAAAGAACATGTTAAATGCTTTACGTACATAGATGGCAAGGAGCCTAACAATAAGTTGCACTAAGTCTCCCACTCCAGCAACGTAGAAGTCGAGAGGTTCTTCATGAGGAATTACAATCTTCAACCTGCCTGGTGCTGGAATTTTGATATGTAGATTTTCAATAAATTCACGATATGGCACATAGTTATTAACGTAAACTCTATCTTCCTCTATTACTAATGTTAACATTGCTTTAGCTTCCCGTACTTTGATTAATGCTCTTTGCCTATTTTCAAGAATGAGATCTCTCAATTCAGTAGCGAATGTCTCCTTAAGTGCCTCACCGACACCTGATGCTATTGCTTCATGTAATGCCTCAATGTGTAGCTCGACAAGTCTCCTAAAGTCATCATGTGGATTTTTCCCCCCCTTCTCAAGAGCCCTTACAATTCTAGTCGCAATCTCTTCAACACCATGTTCCTCGACAATCTCTGCTAATTTTTCGAAATCAGGCATTGTTGATGCTAATGTCCACACTGGGTACACTAACATGGACTTGCCTACACTATTCTTGCCTATGAGTATGGTAAGCGGTCTAAGCTCAAGTTCTGCATACTCAAACGATCCAAAATTCTGTACAGTGACCTTGGGGTACATCTGACTCTGTCTCAAATCTAATCTACGTATTAGGTCTCTATAACAATATTGATAACAGTCTCCATAACTAGATCTTAAGTCATGTACAACGATGCACCTACGTTGAGAAATTTTCAACTACATTTCCTGCATGTTTAGAAATGATGACATTAGACAGTGGAATTGTGAAAGAACTCTCTCTTTAGTGAAAAGAGATTTCTAATGGTGCCCCGGCCGGGATTTGAACCCGGGTCACGGGCTCGAGAGGCCCGCATACTTGACCGGGCTATACTACCGGGGCTTTTGTCTATCTGTTCGAGTTTTTTTATGGTTAGTTTTTAAATGTTTCTCACTTTTAGATTTTTAGGTAGTGTCCTGTTTCGTCTATTATTTTTGTTATTGTGAATATTAGTACTCCTGATATTGCTGATGCTATATCCATTATTATGTTTTGTTCTTGTAATGCTTTTGCTATTTCGTATCCTCCAAGTGCTATATCTCTAGCTATCTTTAATGCATTTGAGATATTTATGCTATGTGGTAGTACTATGTGTACTTCATTATTGACTTCCCACAGATATATCATCTCTACCTGTGCAGGTAGTACTATACTTAAAGCTGTCAATAGTGCCCCAATACTCCTAGTCTGTCTTGGAACTAGAAGTCCAAATCCAATACCTGAAATTGCAATACAGTTAACACCTATCTTAGATAATACATAGTACATGTATAGATTTATCAATGCCCAATGAGCCATCCATTGAAGATATTGTGTAGATTGTGAAAGATAGTATGCAGCAGGTACTGTATATGGAACAATATTTAAAGTCATACAAACAATATATAATGTTGTTAACATATTCTTAACATTATTAAAACTATCTAAAAAATATTTAGAAGCACTATCTAGAACATCTATAGTAGACTTACCATCAATGTATCTTGTATCTAAGCCAAGAGATCTAGCTAAAACATGTATAAAATATTGAAGATTTTCAAAGAATATTAAAAATATTGAAAATATTATAAAAGCTATCAAAGTATCGTAAATATGTTCAAGACCTCTCCTCCTAATACTTGATGTAGGTCCTAAAATATGCATAACAACTCCATAACACACATTTACAATACCTGCAATAGCAGGAATATACCATTCCCAATTCATAATAATTAAATTATTAAAGACATGATATTTATACTACACACATCATAAACTCCCATAGACAATGATATAAAAAATAGACAAAGAAAAACATGACTATGTTATTAAAATGCAAAAAGTGGAAATACATAAGTGAACTACCAATACCAAGAAGAGTAGAATTAAGCTATGGAGATAAGCTAATACTAGCATATGGAGATAGAAGATATATAACGTATATAAGTACAAGAAGAATCCTGCCGTTAAGAGTAGTATTAACAAATACTGAAGTAGATGCAAAACCAATAAAAGATCTAGTAGATGTCTATAAAACATTTAAAAACTATATAGATAATGTTATTAGAAGAGTAGAAGATGATACAATGATTAAAGTAACAATATCTAGAAGATGTATAGTTGAATTTTTTAGATTAAAATCATGGAATGGAACTAAAAATATATGGAGATTAAGATCTAGTAGTTATGAAATTGATCTTAAATATGTTAGAGATTTATTTAAAAGATTGAACATAGTACTTGAATAACACCTGATATAGTGATTGAAAAACTGTACAATGTAATATACGTAGACACAGATCGTAAACATAATATCAACATAATTCTAGGCTCAGTTAAGAGCTCACTAAAGATAAGTCTAAGAGATGTATATATAAAATGTGAAGTTGTAAATTATAAGGTATATAGTAGAGATAATATAGATTATGAATATCTAAACTCTCTAATATCCAGAGGATCAATATGTACTTCAACGTTATTAAGTAAGAAGATTATTAGCAAATTAATTAAAATACCTCAAGATTGTATAAGGAAGATTGCTATAGATAGTAGAATATTTCCATACATATCATCTAGCTATTTAGAAATTTGTCGTAAAATTGGTATAATATTTATCCTAAATGATTATATTGTTAGTAGATTTATTAGAGTTGTATCATGTAGTAATGTACATATACTTCACTATCTATTTATGTTGCTTGGTTTTAACTATAACTCAAATTTTGCAACTTTAGGAAGAATATGTTTTGAAAAGTTAAGGAAGATTACTCATACTTTTCTAAAATCCTAACATTTCTCTTAACTATATCTAAAATTTTTAATAATTTTATAGTTGCATCATACCTATCTTTTGAGCATACTGCTATTATTGTAATATTATCTCCTGGTTTTAATTTACCTTTAGTGAGTTTGTATGCAATTTTCCTATTCTCTAAATCATCTTTAAGTTTTCTATTAATTTCACTATGTATAGAATATTCATCATGTACAACCTCTATTTCTCTTACAATTCTACCATCTTTCATACCTTTAACTATTCCTACATATATTACTAATGCTCCATCTTCAATATCCCAATCTATCTTATCAACAACTTCCTTAACTTTATTCCAATCTATATTCATTAAGTATCTTCTCTAATGTATCTATAAAGTTATACATTATGTCTCTACTTGCAATTGTTACTCTAAGACAATTTTCTAACATTGGTTCATTACTAAGTCTAACATAGTATCCATAATTTTTTAATTTCTCCTTAACTTCAACTGCACTAATTTTTGAGTCTAATCTAAATGTTATGAAGTTTGTTTTTGAGTTAAATACTTCTACTACATGTTTTATATTTTTAATTTTCTCTATAATTTCTTTCCTAATATCTTTAACATATTCTACATACTTCTTAACTATGTCGTATAGTTGTATTGCTTTTTCTAATGCTATTAGAGCAATACTACTAATGTTGAATGGTTGTGCAAATGCGTTAGCTAGTTTACATATATATTCACTTGCTATCATGTAGCCAACTCTAAGTCCTGCTAATCCCCAACTTTTTGATAATGATCTTATAACTATGACATTTTCATACTTTTTAACTAGTTTAGAGTGATCTTGATCACCATAGTCGTGGTATGTTTCATCTATCATAACTATTGAATCTACATTCTTAACAATATACTCTATATCTTCTATATTGAATTCTATGCTTAGTGGATTGTTTGGATTGCATATATATATTAATTCTATATTTTCACTATTTACATGTTCTACAATTTCTTCCTTAGGTATTTTATAGTCTCTTGTTAATACTTTACTTATTATTTTCATATTTGTATTATGTGCATATACTAGTGGCATTCCATAGCATGGTCTTAATATTAATATCTTATCTACCCTTGCATTACATATGTCGAATATTAATTTCATTGCTTCATCAGCTCCTGCTGTTAGATATATCATGTTTTCATCTATTTTATATATTTTTGCTATTTCTTCTGTTATCTTTTTTCTAATTTTTGCAGATGGGTAGTATCTTAATGCTAGATCTATATTTTCTTTTATATATTTCACTATTTCTTCATAATATTCTTTTGGAAGTACTAGATTTTCATTAAATAGTAGTCTTATAGATATTTGTCTTGGATCTATCTCTAGTGTTGGATCTTGATATGTTATACATCTCTGTGATAGATTTTTCAATTCCTCCAATATTCTTCTCACTTCTACACAATAACCTCAAAGTTTATAAATGCTAGTCTAGACCTTCTCGAGAGTTAGGATGGCTATAGTACCTGAGCTAGATCTCTCGCCATGGATTAGACCTAAGTGGGAAGTTCCTAGAGTTGTTAAGGTGTTTGATCTTGATGGTAATCCTGTTGGTGAGATAGAACTTCCTGATCATTTTAGAACTCCTGTAAGGATTGACCTTATTAGAAGAGCTTTCCTTAGTGCATTTACAAAGAGACTACAGCCAAAAGGTACTGACCCAATGGCAGGTAAGAGAACAACTGCAGAATCTTTTGGTGTTGGTCTTGGACTTGCTAGAGTTCCCAGAATTAAAGGTCATCTATGGCCAAGAGCTGCATTTGCACCAATGTGTGTTGGTGGTAGAAGAGCACATCCACCAAAAGTCGAGAAGAAGATTCATGAATATATTAATAAGAAGGAGAGAAAACTAGCTATCAGATCTGCCATTGCTGCAACAGCAATTCCAGATCTAGTAAAAGCTAGAGGACACATAATTGATAGTGTCGTACAGATACCGCCAGTAGTTATTAAAGATTTTGAAAACATTCAATATACAAGTGATGTTAAGAGAGTGTTAAGGAGATTAGGACTTTGGGATGATATTGAGAGAGCTCATGAGAAAATTAGAATTAGAGCAGGTAAAGGTAAGAGACGTGGTAGAAGATACAAATGTCCAAAAAGTCTACTAGTAGTTGTAAGTGATAAATGTCCTGTAATTAACGCATTGAGAAACTTGCCAGGTGTAGATGTTGTTAAAGTTGATATGCTAAACATGTTGGTATTAGCTCCTGGCGGTGTTCCAGGCAGGTTAACACTATGGACAGATGAAGCTTTAAGAAGGCTAGCAAATCTCTTCAAGGTATGACAACTACAAATCCATATGACATAATTGTGAGATTCGTACTTACAGAGAAGAGTCTTAGACTTGCAGAACGTGAAAATAAGATTACAGTAATAGTTAGGAGAGAAGCTACTAAAAAGCAGATTAGAGAAGCAATAGAAAAGTTGTACAATGTTAAGGTTGTTAAAGTAAATACATTAATAACACCTGAAGGAGAGAAGAAAGCATATGTAAAGCTTAGTCCTGAGTATAGTGCTATGGATCTACTTTCAAGATTAGGACTTGTATAATATCACAATTTTACTGCTTTAACTATCTTACGAATAAGAGTTTTATGAACATATTGATAACCAATACAACAAATATCAAAATCATAATCTTGTAAATATTCTTCAATAGGTATAGTACATATACAGGATATAGCTAAAACACCGCTACTCTTAAGAGCTGCATGTGCAATCTTTACAAGAGACATATAGAGTATGTCTAGATCTAAATCAGTTATAGATAATTTTGAATATGGTGGATCTGAGACTACAGCATCAAATCTACACATTATACCTAAAAATTTTGAAGAATCTGAGACTACTTGATCAGAGTTGTAGTCTAAATTTCTCTTCTGAACTTTCACATACTTTTCACATATATCTAATCCTAGAGTATATGCACCAAGCATCCTAGCTTCAAAAAGTATACCACCAACACCTGAAAATGGATCAAGAACTTTACAACCTTCTCTAACCTTTGATAAATTTAGTAATAATCTTGATAGAAATATTTCAAGAGGTGCAGAACATGTATCAACTCTCTCTAGAGGTCTCTTATACACTATGTAAGATCTTGGAAATCTTATACCTCCATCAATTTTTAATTCTTTAATAAATACACTTCTACAAGACATTTCTAAAATATTTTCTAAATTACCTCTAAGAATTACCTCGTTTGATTTAAAATCTTCAATATAGACATTATACATCTCTGCAAGTGTTTTTATTTCTTCAAAAATTATATTTTTAGTAATGTCTTCTCTAATACTTAGAATAGCTAATGCTTTCTGCATATCTCTTAGATAGCTTTAAGACTATTCCTATAGTTACTATATTTATTATGACATAACCTGTAACTAATGCTAAGAATTCTGCAAATTTTATTACTTTAAATATGAACCATACCATGCCATTTATTATCAATGCTGGAAATAGTGTTATTGCTACTGCAAGAACAACTTTTCTCAATGGTATTACTCCCCTCTTAGCGTATATCTCTACAATGTTTGTAAATAGTGCAATTGCTATAGCAATACTAAGTATGTCAAATATTGTTGGTCTTGAAATTACTATACTCATAGCAGGTACTTCAAGAATGTACAAGTTTACTAGTGGGTATAGTATTAATAACATTGCAGATACTACAATTGTGAAGAATGTTAACTCATACTTTCTTATAAATTTCAAAATTTTTTCATGTATGTTAAATGCTACCAGTAGTGCAAATACTCCAATACATAGTACGAATGTTGATCCTGCAAGTGCTGCAACTACTGCAGGTAGCTTATATGCTAATATGCTAGCTATACCATACAGTAGTAGTATTAGTCCTGGTAGTCCAAGTGCATATTTCCTATATTTAGGTTCCATGAATAGTTTTGTTAAGTAGTATTTTGCAAGTACTGCAAATTCTTCAAAACCTCTAGATTGTCTAACAACTATCCTTCTAACAGATATTACAGGTCTTCTAGATTGTAGTAATGGTACAACTGCCTCATCTGTAGGACTGTCAGATACTACTATAAATGCATCAGCATTAAACTGCTGTAATACTCTATCAACCTCACCTATAAGTTTCAAATCTGCCATAGTATCTTCACTACCAGCTCCTGTAACAAGTGCTACTTCAACATTTTCTCTACCTAGAGATGCTACAAGATTATCATATAGCTGTACTGCACCAAACATCGCATTTGCATCTGAATCATCTGGATATCTCAATATGTACTGTATTGCAACATTTAGCAATGCGTCACGACCAATTACAGGTGTTGGTATTCCAAGTCTCTCACCTACATCATTATCTCTATCAATACATAGTACCAATATTTTACGTGCTGGAGTAGACATCTACTACTCTTTCTCTAGATATTCAGCAATATTTAACTCCTCAAGACTAACTCTCTCACCACGCATCAATCTCTCATACGCTTGTCTAAACCTCTCTTCAAGACTCCTCTTAAGCTCAAGCTTCTTCTGAATTCTCTGCATCAATCTTTGACTCTTCTCAGCAGCAATCTTCAATATTTGAATCTTCTCAAGCTCTTCTCTCAAACTTGAGAGCTGTTCTCTCAACTTCTTAATCTCTGCATAATTTCTCAAAATCTCCTCCTTAATAGAATCTCTCCTCCTCTTCAACTCCTCTCTCTTACTAATGAGACTTCTAATATTTTCAACAAGATTACCAATTTCTTGTCTAGTCTTCTCAATTTCTTGAACAATATTTGGAATCTCTTTTTCAGATATTCTTCTAATCTCTTCACTAGTTAGTACAATCTCACTTTTAATATAGTCAACATCCATTACAAGATTGTTAGCTTTCTCTCTAAGCTTATCTATAAGCTCCATAATATTTAATTCACGTTCTAGAGACATTATCTTTCTGAAAAATTCCCACTCTCTCTCAGGATCTGTTGGAGATATCTCATGTTCAAGTTCTAATTGTTCAATTATCTTCTTAATATCTTCTTTACTTAACTTCTTTCCAAGTCTAACATTTTGTTTTAACTCACTTATTAGATTTCCAAGCTTCTTAATTAATTCTCTTTTAATTTTTAACTCATTTGTTAAATCTCTCTTCCTCTGTTTCAATTCTCTAAGTCTTGATACTAGCTCTTGTTTTCTATTTTTCAATTCTTGTAATCTTCTTCTCTTTTCAGATAATTCATTATTCAACTTCTCTAATTGTGATCTTACCTTATCAATTTCACTTCTAATGTTATTTAATTCAGATTTCAATTGTGCTATAGTATTTAATCTCTCTTCTATTTGTGAATTTATCTGATTAAACTTATTTTCAATTTCTTGAAGTTGTCTCTCAAGTTCTTCTAAGTTTATCAACATTTCTCCGTTGTATATATGATGAAGGTTTTAAACGTTGTTCTTAAGGTACATTATGAATGCTAGACTTTGGTAGAGATTTACTCTCAGATATTTCTAGACTAATTGCAGGAGAGATAGTACTTTCTGATAATCCTGGCAAAGTTATGAGGAAGTGGAGAGAGTATTTTGAAGTATCACAGGCAGAGCTTGCTGAGAGGATGGGTACAACTCCAAGCGTTATTAGTGACTATGAGTCAGGTAGGAGAAGAAGTCCTGGATCTTACTTCATTAAGAAATTTGTATCAACATTAATATCTATAGAGCTTGAGAGAGGTGGTCGAAGACTTGAACTACTTATGAGACAGTTAAGTATGAGTGATAGATATCTCATAGCTGTCATAGATATGATGGAATTTCCAAAACCTGTATCATTTGAAGATTTTTTAAAAGCTATTGATGGTGAGGTAGTTGTAATGCCTGAATTTCAAAAAATAGATATTCATGGCTATACAATAGTTGACAGTATTAGACTTGTTCTTGAAGTTTCTCCACAAGAATATTTTAAACTATACGGTACAACAACAGAGAGAGCTGCAATATTTACAAATGTTAAATATGGTAGATCTCCACTAATAGCAATTCACACATTTCTAGCATTTACAGATTTAAGACCTGCAGTAGTTGTACTACATGGTGTTGATAAGCCAGATCCTCTAGGTGTTGAAATTGCTAAGAGAGATAGAATACCTCTAGTAGTTACAAAATTGAGCGTTAGTGATATTATCAGAAACTTGAGAAGACTAGGTTCGTTAGCAGAATTTTAACTATACATAGTGAATTTTTTAAAACTCTAAAATAACTTCATGAAGTTCATGAGATTTAAAGTTGTGTTCTTTGAGCTTTTAGATACGTTGATTAAAGTTGAGAGACTTTATGAAGAGATAGCTAGATTACTGCTAAGTGAATTAAGACTACCAGCAACATATGAAGAAATTACAGATAAGGTACGTAATGAGTGGTCTAATAAGTATAATGCACTTATAAGTAAGGGTATCTACAGATCACTTAGACAATTAGCTAGAGAAGTTGTGATAACAGTAGTTAAACAATATACACTAAGTCTAAGTCCTCAAGAACTAGACTACTTCAGTAATGCAATATCTTCAATATTTGTAGAACAGGCAGAACTTTATGAAGATGTTTCAGAGACAATCTCTAAATTAAGTGAAAACAATGTAGATATGTACGTATTGACAAATCTCGATAATGATATTGCTAAGAAAATACTACTAAGATATAACATGTTAAGATATTTTAGAGGTGTTATTAGTTCAGATCTTTCAAGAGCTGGTAAACCATCATTAAAGATCTACCAAGCAGCATTAACACGTGCAAAAGCTAGTAAAGATAATTCAGTAATTGTTAGCGGTCTTTTAGAAGATTTAATAGGTTCTAAGCTTGTAGGACTGAAAATAATATTTGTAAATAGGCTTAGTAGGAAGACTGATATAGTACCTGACTTTTCAGTAAGTAAACTCACAGAGATAATACCAATAATCTTGGGATGATTAGATAGTTAGGACTTCTATACTTATAAATTCTTAATGACCTCCCTTAGCTCTCACTGCTTCATGCCTCTTCTTCAACTCTCTCTCCTTCTGCTTCTTCTTCCACTTATGTCTATGAGTCTCCTTCAACTTAACTGACATCAATCCTCTCATTCTCCTACCTGCAGGTGTCAATCCTCTAAACACTCTTCCTCTCTTTCTCTTAATCTTAATCACCTTTGGTAATGTTGGGTCAGGTGGTAATATCTCACCTTTCAAAACCTTGATGAGCCACTCTCTCAATCTCTCAATATTGTGTTGCCATACTGTCTTTCTTCTCTCATCAACATATATGCCTAGTAGTCTAGCATCTCTAACAGATAGTCCAAGTGCCTTAATCTCACCAATAGAATATCCTCTACCAACCTTCCACTCACGTGGTGGTAATCCACCATACTGTATCAATCTTGGAACTTTAACTAATGGTGGAGGTGGTGGTTCTACCCTTACCTGACCTGTAGATGATGTAGATGACATTTTACTCAGCTTACATACATGCTACACTTTAAAAATGTTCCTCCATACATAGCACTAGCTTAAATAATGAAGAGGATATTAGCAGTGTTGCTATATGTTAGAGGAATAGAATTAGCATTAATATATCTACTATTGACAAGTTTCATGTTTCTACTCTATACAAGATTAATAATAGCATTACAGATATTTGAACTATGTATAGTATTGATATCATTACTAACATATAGTATCGCTCAAGAAAAAGGAAAAATACTACTTCTGATATCCGCACTAACCTGCATATTTGCAGATCTAGTACTTCTAATAGTACTACTCATGTCAGGACTTAGAATTTTAACAATATATGTAGCATTTACAAGTAATTTTCTCATAGATATAATATTTACATTGTTAAGTATTGAAATTTTGAAGAGAAGATAGTCTATACGAACGATAAAGTTATTCTTCTAGTAATCTCATAAGTACCTAGTCTACCATAAACTCTAACACTAACATATAGATATGCTTTTCCTGTATATATGTCAGGTTGTATATCTTTGATATATAACGTGTCTGGATGTATTAGAGATACCTCACCTGTAGGACATTCAACTTTAGTAATTTCATAATTTGATAAGAACATATTTAAACCAAGTGGAATTATTAATGGTCTTCTAGGAGTTACTTTATACTCCTTTCTTAATAATTTAGATACTGTAAATATGAGTTTATAATCATTTACTAATCTAATAAACATTATGAGATTTATAGATACAACTATTATAGAAAATACAACATCATAAACAAACATCTACTCTAAAATTTTAATACCTAAATTATTGATAACCTCTTTAATATGCTTTAATGTATATTGTGGTGGTTCTGCAATTACTCTAGTATTATGGAAAACAGATACAAAACTAGCATCACCATTCCATCTTGGAACAACCTGCATTGCTAGGTGTGGTCTGTATATAATATCGATATTAAATCCATGAGGAGTATATGCTTCAGATAGAACTTTTAAACATCTTTTAACTATTTTAAACATTTCGCATATAGTGTATTCATTAACATCATCTATAGATTTATGCTCTTTAAGTGCAACTACGATATGACCATTGTTGTACGGTCTTTCACATACATATACTATGTAATTATCATCTTCATCTATTACAAACTTTCTACTTCTAATAGCGTCACATATCTTACAGAGTTCAACATATTTTACTCCTTTAACGAACATTATTAGCTGAATTTTATGTGTATATTTAACTATTTTACTTAATTGGTATCTTTATGTTAAGCTCTTTTGCAAGTTCTTTATACCTATTTCTAACAGTTACCTCGGTTACCTGTGCAGCCATTGCAACCTCTTTCTGAGTTCTAATCTCACCCTTGAGTAGAGATGCTATGTATACTGCAGCTGCTGCCAGTCCTGCTGGATCTTTACCTGCTGTTAATCCTCTACGTTTAGCTTCTTCAAGTATTCTTATAGCTTCTTTCATAATTTCACCACTAAGCTTCAATTGATCACATATTCTTGGAACATACGTCCTTGGATCTGCTAGTGGTAGTCTAATACCTAGCTCTCTTGCAATTAGTCTAAAACATCTAGCTATTTCTTTACGTGTAGCCTTTGTATATTGTGCTATCTCATCTAAGCTTCTCGGTATGTTGTGTTTTCTACATGCCATATGTAGACATGCTGCAACAATAGCTTCAATACTTCTACCCTTTACAAGTCCCTGTTCTAGAACCTTCATATATATTGCAAGTGCTTCATCAATTACTGCTTTTGGAATATTTAACTGTGATGCAAGTCTATTAAGCTCATTAAGTGCTTGCAATGTATTTCTCTCATGACTTGTCTGAATTCTAATTCTCTGTTGCCACTTCCTGAACTTTATTATCTCAAGCTTCTGCTTTAGTGATAACTCTTTACCACTAGAGTCTTTATGTACAAGCTCTATCTTCGTAGTTAATGATTCACTAGTTAGACCAACATGTCTTAATGGTCCTCCAGTTCTAGCTCTAGCATCCTTCTCCTCTGGTGTAAATGCTCTCCACTCAGGTCCTAGATCTATTGGTCTATCTTCAAGAACAAATCCACACCTCTCACATACAAGCTGTCCAAGTTCATTCTTTATGATTCTAGTAGATCCACAGTGTGGACATACTAGTGCATGTTCTTGAGATTCACGCTCCTGTACTTGCTGTACCTGTTCAGTTTTTGCTTTCTTATGTATAGAGTACAGCTTCTCAAGTACTGATGTTGGAGTTGGCTTTGACTGTGTTGAACTTTGGTCGCTTGTACTTGCTATCTTCCTCTCTTCGGTCTTTCCGGAGTCTGGGGTTGGGAATGTTGTACTCATACTAGCACCCTTTTAAGCTTTGTGTTTGAGTAAGTGAAAAGACTTTTAAAAACCTTTCGCTGTAAACAGTGTATAGATATGTCCCTGTTTATGTTTTACTCTACTTTCCAGCTTCCGAAATGTAATTCCTAATTTTACATAAAAGACCTAGAATTTGCAATCTTGGATCAGCACCTCTAAGTATTCTGTAATGTGCTTCTCCTATTAACGCTATTATCTTAGGTTTCAACTCTTCAGGAATTTTCAATGTTGAGTATGGTGACATAACTTCTCTATGGATAGTCTTTACAATATCTATAGGATCTGCACAATATATGTTGAAAAGCTCTTCTAATCTCTTCATAGCTTTACTAAATTCTCCCTGTATAGCTTCCTGAACGAAAGCTCTCATCAATGATGGACTTGCCTTTCCAAGAGCTTTATACACTGTCTCAGCATCAATCTTTCTTGATATTGCTGCTGCTGCTTGTAGTGTGTTTATTGCTTTTCTCATATCTCCTTGAGATATGTCCCAAATAGCTTCAAGACCATCATCAGAAACCTCAAGACCTTCACATTTTGCTATATATCTCAATCTCTCAAATACAGCCTCCTTAGGTATTAGTGTGAATCTAAACACTGCACATCTAGACTGTATAGGCTCAATAATACCTGACACGTAGTTTGCTATTAGTATAAATCTAGCAGTTGAGTAGTATATTTCCATTATACGTCTCAAAGCTTGTTGAGCATCTTCAGTCATATTGTCAGCCTCATCAAGTATTATAAGTCTAAACGATACCTTTCCTGAAGTAGGTATACTTCTAGCAAATTCCTTAACCTTCTCTCTAATAACTGCAATTCCTCTTTCGTCGCTTGCGTTTAGTTCTAATACATTTTCTCTCCATGAATCACCATAAAGTTCATATGCAATTGCAAGAGCCATAGTAGTCTTACCAACACCAGGAGGACCATAAAAAAGCATATGAGGAAGATCACCAATGTTTAGAAATTCCTTAATTCTCTCTTTAACATGATCTTGATCTATAATATCGTCAATCCTCCTAGGACGATACTTCTCAACCCAAAGCTGTTCAAATCTAACTACCTGAACCATAGTTACACATATTTAACAGACTTGACAAGATATAAATGTCGTGATGATTAACGGGTATACTGATACTTGGTGAAGAGTAGGTCATGACTGACATATCATGACTATAGCGAATAATTTAAAATTGAGACTACACGTCTACATAGATGTAAAGTATGACTATCAATGCCGGTGTTTTAGCTCTTCAGGGAGATATTGAAGAACATGTATATGCTTTCAAAAATGCTTTTGAAGAACTTGGAGTTAAGTATAGGATAGTTCTTGTAAAAAAGCCAGAACATCTCGAACAGATAGACTGCATATCTATACCCGGTGGTGAATCAACAACAATAGGAGTACTTTCAAGAAGAACAGGTATTTTAGATAAACTTCGTGAAAAAATTCTAAATGGACTTCCAGTATTTGGTACATGTGCTGGAATGATAATGCTTGCTAAAGAAGTTAAAGATGCTGTTGTAGGTGAGACTGGTCAACCAATTTTAGGAGTTATGAATATTTCAGTTATTAGAAACGTGTTTGGCAGACAGAGAGAATCTTTTGAAGTAGATTTAAAAATTCCAGAGATAGATGAAAAACCTATAAGAGCAGTATTCATAAGAGCTCCTGCAGCAATAAGATGTTGGGGTAACGCTAGACCACTAGCATCTGTAAAACATGTAAAATTTGGAGATTTGATAGTTATGGCACGTGAAGAACATATTCTAGCAGCAGCATTTCATCCAGAACTTACTAAAGATACTAGAGTATTCAAGTATTTTATTCAAAAAGTTGCAAAATTAGTATAGAAGAAATCTTAATTAAACTCACAGAAAAGCAATATCTAGAGGAGAGAGCGTGAACGAAGACTCGTCTAATAGAGATTTCGAGTTAAGACTTGTGAAAGCATTAATCAAGTTAATATATGAAAGTCGTGGTAAGAGAGTTACAATTCGTGCAAAACTTCTACTTAAGATTGCAGGTGAGAACATAGATCAGAGTAGTATTGTTAGAGTATCAATGCTATTAAAGAGACTTGTCTTAAAGAAGCTTCTAAAAAGTGAGGTTAGAAAAAGATTTCAAAAATCCAGATCTCTAAACTATGTTGTTCATGAAGGAATGTTTTTATGGGAGATTGCTAAGAATAATCCAAGTCATGCTGAGAAACTCATACTAGAGGCATTGTCAAGTTAGAACATCTCTAAGACTCATAATCAATTCTCCAAGCTTTCCTCCATAGTTAGCTGCAGATATACCTAAAACACCTGGATATCTAACTAAAATATCTATACACTCCTTGAAAGCTCTCTTCAAATATTCTATAGATATTGCATTTATAACTATCTCAAATATCGAATTAACACCTTCAGGAACTTTACTCAAATCTTTTAAAACACTTCTCAAAGATGGACAGTAGTAGTAGTTTGTTGGTGGTCCTATAGGTGGATAGTTTTCAGGAAGTGAACCTGAAGGACAGGCACCAAACGGTGCTATACATCCTTCAACCATGTGCAATCTCTTGACAGCCTCTCTACATGCTTCTCTACAAGAATCTACATCTCTACAAAATATCCAAAGTGCTGCTCCTGCAATACCAATTCCATACCCAAGTCTTCTCTCAATTTCAAAATCAAATCCACTCATTAGCGGTATAATTATCATCTCTCTACCATACTTATACTCAATCTTCTCATAACCACCACCACACTTACCTACAAGTTCGTAAGTATCTATATAGCCTATAGTGTATTTTTCAGGTAGGTAGTTAAATACTCTCGATGTACCTCCTGAACATGATAGAATATCCTGTCTTATTCTTATAGAAACTTCTTTCCAAAATTTCTTTATCTGTTCTTCAATTGGTATATCACTTCTATAAGAATACCAATATTGAATTATAACACCTTCTCTACCATCTGGAGTTTCACTAGCTTTTAAAAACTTTTCAAAACCTGCCTCAATTCTCCCAACAACAATTGAAGGTGTTGAAGTTGCTCTATATGCAATCCATCTGAGTTCGTCATCTTCAAGCCATGGACTTAGAATATCTGTAGATTTTAATCCTCTCTCAGCAGTTACTAATATTCTCATATAAATTCCTTTAAATGCTTCAACTTTAACATCTTCAATCTCTACACCTTTATATTCAATAGATTTTTGAAATATCTTACCCATATACAGTATCATACTTGTTTTTAGAAGTTATTTAAACTATATTGAGGAGGGTTTATAATATAGTTCGTAGTTGTACTACTTGATCTAAGTTTCCCTAGTTCAGTTAGAGAACATTTCAGGGGGTGAGATTATGAGACGTGCAGTGTTGTACGCAATTGCTGCGGGGATACTCTGGGGTCTCACGTATCCTCTCACTGAAGTAGCCCTTACTCTAGGAAACTACCTAGTTGTCACTTTCCTAATTTACTTAACATTATCGATTGTTGGATTTTTTGAAGTTTATAGAAAAAATTTAAGTATTGATTATCGAAGTCTTCTTGGAGGTACACTACTCTCAATATTGAATATTGCTAGTATGGCTATATTCTACATTGGTATTGAATATACAAATGCTGCGTTAATAGCATTCATATCACAGCTATATCCAATATTAACAATGCTCATAGATGGTTATGATAGTAGAATTATGATAATAGTAGCACTACTATACGTTACAGGACTAATATTACTATTCCATGCTGGAAGTTGTAGTATTATAGGTATAGTGGCAGGTATACTACTTGCATTAATATATACAATATACGTAGTGATCTACAATAGACTATGTGTTGTGTATGGTTATGAAGTTGTTAATGAAGTTACATATATACAGACAGCATTTTTAAGTGGTATACTTTCAACATTTTATGGATATAAAATTTCAAACATAACATATCTAGTAGTTTCATGTTTAGCATTAAGTGCTATAGTGTACATATGCTACATGCTTGAAGGATTATCACATGAAGAGTTAAATCCAACAGTAGTAGCATTTGCGCTAAGTCTTGAACCTATATCTGCAACATTGATTGAGGAAGCTATGTTCAAAGTAAGTCTAAATTACCTAGATATGTTCGGTATGTCTCTAATAATTGCGTCAGTATTCATAATGTGTATTGGTGGAAGACCTATAAATATGCATATTCGTAAACTAGACGTGGAAAGTATATTTGAGGAAAGTCTAGAGAGAGTTAGGAAAGCATATTCTAAGATGTTGACAATGTTCTACAAACTTAGCGATGAGATTACAGGAATATTCATAGCATTACTATCTAGAGAAAACTACGTTCTAGTAGGACCACCAGGAACTGGAAAGACAACACTAATATACACATTGTCTAAACTTCTAAATGCTAAATGGTTCTATAGACAATTAACAAAATTTACAGATCTTGAAGAGATCTTAGGACCTATAGATATTGCAGAACTTTTGAAAGGTAAGGTTGTTAGAATATATTCAAATAGTATTGTTGAATCAGATCTAGCACTTCTCGACGAGATTTTTAATGCATCGAGTGCAATATTAAACACATTACTATCAATATTAAATGAGAGAGTTATATATGATGGTGATAAGGTTATACCTGTAAAAACTTGGACTGTATATGCATCATCTAATAGAGTTCCTGATGAAGAAGAACTACAAGCGTTGTATGATAGATTTCCACTTAGATCATTTCTAAACTATGCATCTCCTGAAGAAACTGAGAATTTGATAGTAAAAGGTTGGCAACTTAGAATGGAGTTAGAGAAGCTTCAACCATTAGCAAGTATGAAGGATGTACATACCTGTCATGACACTATACTAAACTACGTATATGGTAATCTTAACGATATTGCTAAACATATATCACCAATAATTGCAAGTTTTGTAGAACATGTACAGATTAGTAATAGAACTAGAGTTAAAGTTGCACTATACGTAGTTGCACTATCAGCACTAGAGCTTGGAGAATTGAAGATTGACTCAACACTACTTAGAATAGCAACATTGAGAGTATTGAAGTATTTAGTAAGTAGTAGAGATCAATTAAATGAATATTACACATTCGTTAAGGCACACATGCCTGATGAACTTGTAAGACTTTATGAACTTCTAAATGAAGCTAAAGCATTAATAAATAATCTACTTTTCGATAAAGCTAGAGAGAAAGTTGAAGAAGCTTCAGAACTTCTAAATATAGTTAAAGAGAAGTGGGGTAAAACATTATCAATATTCTTTAAGAATGAGATTGAGGAGATTGAAAATTTGATGTCAAAACTTAAGGAAAGTATAGAACTCTAACAATATATGCATGATGATGACGGGATATACAGATTGATGAAGATGAATCTACAACTGACTATTTCCAATATTCACCCATCTCTTCTATAGTTACATTACCGCCATTCCAATACCATATGAAGCACTCTGTCAATGCTGTAGCAGTATCGTGGTGAAGTATTACAGGTATGTTTAGATCAATTGCAGATCTTCTAACTCTATAATCTTTATCAGGTGTGTATCCACTTGTAATCACTAGATCAATTTCACCTCTAAGCATCATTTCTACAATCTTATCCTGACTATATGATTCTACTATATTTAACGTGTCTAGTAGAGAGCCTTCAATAGTTAGTACATATCTGTACTCTGATAGTTGTTTAGCAACTTTAGCTAACTTATCGAGAGATTTCTCATAGTATGTGTATACTAGTATTGCTTTCTCAGGAATTTTGCTTGGAGTTGTTGAAAGCCAAGATTTCAACATTGCATCATAGAGTGTTCTTCCTAAACTTGCAACTTCACCAGTACTCCTCATTTCAGGTCCTAGGTATGGATATGCTTTCCTAAGTTTTATCCATGAGAATTGTGGTGTCTTAACAGCCCAACATCTACTAGGTGGTTCATAAAATTCTGAATCTATACCTAATCCATCTCCAAGTGTTGCTTTTACTGCAAGTTCCATCAAGTTTATACCCTTAGCCTTACTTGCAAATGGCATAGATCTACTAGCTCTTAAGTTAAGTTCTATAACATAGACATCACCATCCTTTATAAGATATTGAATATTGAATGGTCCTTTAATCTCAAGCTCATTTGCAAGTGTTACTGCTATATCTATCATCTTATCAATAACATTTCTCGATAATCTAAATGTTGGTATTACTATCATTGCATCACCACTATGAACACCTGCATGTTCTACATGTTCATTCAATATTCCTACAGTATGCTTACCACCATCTGAAACTGCGTCAATCTCGGCTTCAATTGCACCATCTATAAACTTACTAACAACTGCTGGATATTCTGGAGATACTTTAGCTGCAGCTTTTAGATATTTTAACAATTCTTCTTTTGAATATGCTATAGCCATTGCTGATCCACTAAGAACATAGCTTGGTCTAACAATTACAGGATATCCAACTTCTTCAGCAAATGATAATACCTCATCTATAGATCTTGCAGATATCCATGGTGGTTGTTTAATTCCAAGTTTGTCTAGTAGTTTACTAAACTTCTCTCTATCTTCAGCTCTATCAACATTTCTACCCTTAGTACCTATCAGATTAACTCCAAGATCTTCAAGTTTCTTAGCTATGTTATTAGCTATTTGACCACCTACAAAAGCTACTACACCTATAGGCTTCTCCTTCTCACATATGTCTAAAATTCTCTCAACAGTAATCTCATCAAAATACAATTTCTCATTCATATCCCAGTCTGTAGATACTGTCTCAGGATTGTAGTTCACTACAATTACCTCATATCCAAGTTGTCTAGCGTAGTATGTGTAGTTTACTGTAGCCCAATCAAACTCTACACTAACACCAATTCTAAATCCTCCAGCACCTAGAACAACAATCTTAGGTTTTTCAGATCTAAACTCTATATCATCTTCATCACCACCATACGTCATATATAGATAGTTTGTCTGTGCAGGCCACTCAGCGGCTAATGTATCTATCTGCTTTACAACAGGTTCAATATACTTCTTTCTCAAATTTCTAATCTCAATTTCAGACTTTGATAATGCTTTAGCAATTTGTCTATCTGAAAAGCCTAATCTCTTAGCTTCAACTATATACTTCACAAGTTCAAGCTCATCATCACAGTTTGATAAAGATTTCAATTTCTCATACATGTCTACAATCCTCTTAATAGCATTTAAGAAAAATCTGTCAACTCCAGTTAGATTATATACATCATCTACAGTTAAGCCCATCTTAAACGCCTTCGCAGCCCATAAGGGCCAGTATGGTTCTCTCTTCTTCAACTTTTCAATAACTTCTTCAAGACTCATCTCTTCCTCATATGTTGGTCCACCAACAATTCCTGGCTCTCCAATATCTAACATCCTGAATGCTTTCTGTAATGCTTCTTCAAGTGTTCTTCCAATAGCCATAACTTCTCCAACACTCATCATTTCTGAACCAATACTTCTATCAACGTAGTCAAATTTCTGTAAGTCCCATCTTGGTACTTTAACAACTATGTAGTCTAAACTTGGTTCAAAACATGCACTTGTCCTACCTGTAACTCTATTAAGTAGTTCATCTAGGGTATATCCAAGTGCAAGTTTTGCAGCGATGTAGGCTAGTGGATATCCTGTTGCTTTACTTGCAAGTGCGCTAGATCTAGACATTCTTGGATTTGTCTCAATTACATACGCATCTTCACTATTTGGTGATAATGCTACCTGTACATTACACTCACCTACAAGTTTTATAGCTCTTGCAACAGCTATAGATAGGTCTCTACCATGTTGATATTCTCTATCTGTAAGTGTTTGACATGGAGCAACAACTATAGACTCTCCAGTATGTACACCCATAGGATCCATATTTTCCATACATGCAATAGACACCGCATTATCCTTGTAATCACGCATAATTTCATACTCAACCTCTTTCCAAAAGTGTAGATATTTTTCAACAAGTACAGACTTTACAAGACCTGCATTTGCAAATGCTCTATAGATCTTCTCTTTCAAATCTTCTAAATTCCAAGCAACGAAAGATCCTGAACCTCCAAGGTTGAAGCTAACTCTAACAATTACAGGAAATCCAATCTCTTGAGCTATCTCAATAGCCTCTTCAGGACTGTAAGCAGCCTTACTTGGTGGTACTGGAATTCCATGTTTAATCATCAAGTTTCTAAATTTATCACGATCAAGAGCAGCTTCAATACCCTCAATTGGAGTTCCAAGTACTTTAACACCATACATGTCAAGTATACCCCTCTTCCAAAGTTCTACACCAATACTCAAAGCTGTTTGACCACCAAAACCTATCATTATACCGTCAGGACGTTCACGTTCAATAACCTTAGCAACATATTCAACTTTCAATGGAATAAGATAGACACGATCAGCAAAGAGGTGAGATGTCTGAATAGTCGCAACGTTCGGATTAACTAGGATAGTCTTAATACCCTCTTCCTTAACAGCCTTGAGAGCTTGAGTACCGGAATAGTCGAATTCTGCAGCCTCTGCAATCTTGATAGGGCCCGACCCAATTATTAGCACGCTCTTAATAGTCTCTCTAAGGTTCGCAGTAATGACCCTCACTTAGCTTCGTGCATATCTTTATAAATCTTACCTCTACAACCTATCCAGAACTTTCTCAAATATAGAAGCAATCTCGCTTGGTGAAAGTTGATAAACTCTCTTACTTTCAAAATTTGGAATTTCAATATTAAAAAACTCTCTAAGAACCTTATTTATAAGCTTATTTCTCTGTGAGAATATTATAGATGTAAATTTTTCAAATTTCTCAACATATTTATAATCTATACAAAAATTTGAACTACTCTTCAAACATAGTTCAATCATACATGCATCAACTTCAGGAATCGGTATAAAACTTCTTCTATCAATAAACATTATCTTCTTAGCATCATAAAAACATGATACTAAAACACTAATCCTACCATAATCATTAGATCCAGGTTTTGATAAAATTCTATCAGCAACCTCTTTCTGGATAGTTATGAAAACTCTACGTACTTTATCTTTAACAACCTTTACAATGAACTCACTAGTTATGTAGAATGGTAGATTTGAAAAAACTACATAATTCTCAGGTATTTTAATAGTCAATATATCACATAGGAAGATATCTAAATTTTGTCTAATTTCTTTTAAATATTTTAAAATTTTGAAAAATCTAGAGTCAATTTCAGTACCGACTACATATGCGTTATGAGATATGTAGTATGTCAATATTCCAAATCCTGATCCTACTTCTAAAATTTTGTCAAATTTTGATAAAATATTTACAATATTTTTAAAAACTTTAGCATTAATTAAGAAGTGTTGACCTAGATTTTTCTTTGGAATTATTCGTGTAGTTTTAATAATTCTTCTAGTAGTATTAACTAATATTTTTGAGGTAAGTCTATTAACATCTTCTGGAAGTCTTTTAAATATTTTAACAATGTCTTCATAATCTACATCTATCTTCATCTCAATACTCCTCAAGTAGTAATACATATTTTACTACATGTTAAATATTTCCTTCTAGATGTTGAGTAGTGAAGAAAGATTGAATATAGATAAGTTATTGAATATTGTAAATATTGTAGATACTCTATCGTCTATACCTAGAGTTGGGTGGGTTCAAAGAGGATTAAGTAAGTTTGAAGCTGAGGATGTTGGTAAACATATACTATTAACATCTTATGTAGGTCTTTCACTATGTTGTGAATATAGAGAAATTTGTGAAGATAAAGATGTTAATTGTGATAGTGTAGTTACGCTATGCCTAATACATGATCTACATGAAGCAAATATTGGTAATATTTCTGGAAATGTTAGAAAATTAATACCAAACTTCAGACAGATCGAGCTTAAGCAGCTTGAAGAGCTATTGAAAGATTATCCTAAATATATTAGACAGTATGTTGGTATGAAATTTCTAAATTATAGAGAATCTAAATCTATCGAAGCATTGATTACAAATATTGCTGATAAATTATCAACATTATTGAGAGCGTTATCATACTACTTACGTGGTTATAGACAGGTTATTGATTTAATACATAATTATACTAGTGAAGTTGTTAGATTGTTAAACTATATTAAGTGTAGTGAGTTTAGGGAGGAGATTCAAAATATTCTTCATCAATTTCGGAAGTTTCTAAGTTAATCATATTTTTTCTAAGATCTTTAAACATGTAGAAACTTCCTGGATATTTTCTATATCCTAACTTTCTGTAGTATTCTCTGACTCCTACTGCAGATATTATGAACATTCTATATCTTGAAAATTCTTCATATGCTATTCTCTCAGCTTCTGCTAGTAGTCTTCTTCCAATACCTCTATGTTGCCATGATTTTTCATCTCTCATACTTATTGGTACTTGTGGACTATATACGTGTAGTTCTCTAACTAATGCTGCTCTTCCAATCTTGATTTCTGGTCTATGAGCGTTGTCGCTAGGTATTCTAAGTCTAAGTATTCCATATAGTGTATCTTCACTATCTACAGCTTCTAGAAATATTTCAATTCCACCAGAGGCTTCATATACAGTCTTTCTAATATATATCTTATCAGGATTTAACATCTCACCTCTCTCTAACATCCTATGACCAGCCTCTCTACACCTAATCTCAACACACATCATACCTCTACTACTCATGTAGTCTAGAACTACCTGTCTAAGATTTCCAATCTTTGGTCCATCAACAACCCAGTGTAGTGGTATATCTCTACCAAATCTCATAACCCTAACCCATCTTGGAACAATGCTTAACATTTTTGAGAGTAGTTCTATCCAAGTTTCTTGATCATAACTTCTATACTCTCCTCTCTTCCACATCTCATATAGTTCAGTACCTGGTATTACAAGTGTTGGATATATCTTTAAACAGTCAGGTCTAAAGTTTGGATCTTCAAATATTGTCTTCAACATCTCTAAATCTCTATCAGGATCTGAACCTGGAAGTCCTGGCATTATGTGATAACATACTTTAAATGCTGAATCTTTCAACATTCTCGTAGCTTCAATAACTTCCTTAACAGTATGACCTCTCTTAACTATTCTTAAAACATCATCATATATGGACTGTACACCAATCTCAACTCTCGTGACACCCATGTCTAGCAGGTTGTCAATTATCTTCTCATTTATGTAGTCTGGCCTTGTCTCTATATTTAGTACAACAACTCTAATCTTAGCCTTCTCATTTCTCTTCATTTCTACTTCAAGATTTACATTATCTGAAGATTTTTGTTCCCATACAGGATAGTCATTCAATGCCTTATATATGTTAGCTATAAACCATCTCTGATACTCTAATGGTAGTGCTGTAAATGTTCCACCCATCACAATTATCTCAACTTTAGATACTCTATGACCCATGTATATGTATGATTTAACTCTCTTCACAACTTGTAGATATGGATCATAGTTTACAGGTACTGCTCTAAGTACTACTGGACTATCAGGCATGTAGCTTTTTGGAGTTGATAATTGTAGACCACCAGGACAGTATATACACTTTCCGGGACATGGTGCTGGTCTGGTCATTACAGCTATAGGTACAACTCCTGATATCGTTCTTACAGGCTTCTTAACATTTCTAAATAGTCTATCCTTAGCTACTAGACCTTTACATACACTCCTCATAGCAATTTTAATCTCTACTAACTCTGCATATTGACAATCTTAAAATGTTTATGTTGTATAGCCCCCTTGGAGGGGTCGGGCTCATCGAAGGTCAACGACCTACTTGCCCGACCCACGCCGGAGGGGCTTATCTAGTTAATCTATCTAGAGCTTATGAACGTTTTGTCTGAGAAAGGTTTTTAAAATATTTGAATAGTATGGTTGAGATACCGTGTCTACAATCACTTCTCGAGAACTTGAGACTGAGGTAGAGGTTCCGCTTAAAGTGATTAAGGAGATAAAGTTTGGCATTTTATCTCCTGATCTTATCAGAAAGTTATCAGTTATCGAGATAACAACTTCAGAAACTTATGATGAAGCTGGTCAACCTGTTCGTGGAGGTTTAATGGATAGAAGACTTGGAGTTGTCGAGCCAGGTGCTAGATGTGAGAAGTGTGGTAATACTCATGATAGATGTCCTGGTCATTTTGGTAGAATTGAACTTGCAAGACCTGTTATTCATGTAGAATTTGCAAAGTACATATATGAACTACTTAGAGCTACATGTAGAGAGTGTGGTAGACTTCTATTAACAGACTCTGAAATTGAGAAGTATAGGAGAAGACTTGAGAAATTGAGAAAGCATTGGAGACCTATTGCAGAGATGTTAACTAAGAGGATCTTAAAGAAAGCACAGGAAAGAGATACATGTCCACACTGTGGTGCTAAGCAGAGAAAGATAGTCTTTGAAAGACCATACCACTTCTATGAAGAACTTGAAGATGGTGGTCTTGTAAAGCTAGATCCTGTAAAGATTAGAGAGAGACTTGAGAAAATTCCTGACCGTGATTTAGAGGTTCTTGGTATTGATCCAAAATTTGCAAGACCTGAATGGGCAATACTTGAAGTACTTCCAGTACCACCACCACATGTTAGACCATCAATACAGTTAGAGACAGGTATTAGAAGTGAGGATGATCTAACACACAAGCTTGTAGATATTGTTAGAACAAATGAGAAGCTTAGAAACGCTATCGAGTCAGGAGCACCTGCAAGTGTTATAGAAGATCTATGGGAACTACTACAATACCATGTAGCAACATACTTCAACAATGAATTACCAAATCTAGCACCTGCAAAACATAGAAGTGGTAGACCACTAAAGACACTAGCACAGAGATTGAAAGGTAAGGAAGGTAGATTTAGAGGTTCTCTATCAGGTAAGAGAGTAGACTTCTCAGCAAGAACAGTAATAAGTCCAGATCCAAACTTAAGCATTAATGAGGTTGGTGTACCTATAGATATTGCAAAGATATTGACAGTTCCTGAAGTCGTTACTGAGTGGAATATTGAATGGCTTAGACAGTTAGTAATTAATGGACCTGAAATATGGCCTGGAGCAAACTACGTCATAATGCCTGGCGGTAGAAGAATAGACTTGAGATATATGAAAGATAGAAAGAGACTTGCAGAACAGCTAGAGCCAGGATGGATAGTTGAGAGACATCTAATGGACGGTGATATTGTCCTATTCAACAGACAGCCAAGTCTACACAGAATGTCAATGATGGGACACATAGTTAAAGTCCTTCCAGGAAGAACATTTAGACTACACCTAGCAGTATGTCCACCATATAATGCAGATTTTGATGGAGATGAGATGAATCTACATGTTCCACAAAATGAGGAAGCTAGAGCTGAAGCTAGAACATTAACACTAGTTGAGAAGCATATAATAACTCCAAGATATGGAGGACCTATAATAGGTGCTAGACAAGACTACATAACTGGTGGATATTTACTAACTAAGAAAGACACATTTATAGATAAGAAGACACTAATGTACCTTCTAGCAGCTGCAAACTATGATGGAGAGATTGAAGAACCAGCAATAATGCACCCAGTTGAAGCATGGACAGGTAAGCAGGTAATATCGATGCTACTTCCAAAAGATCTAGATTGGGTACAGCCTACTGCAATAAAGTCAAAATGCACAGACCCATACACATGTAACACAGATGAGTATATAATAGTTGTTAAAGGATATATGGCTACAGGTGTCATAGATAAGAAGTCTATAGGTGCTGAACAGGTAAACTCACTATGGCATGTAATTGTTAAGAGGTATGGTAATGAGTATGCTAGAAAGTGGATTGACTCAGTACTCAGAATGTTACTTAGATATTTAGATTTGAGAGGATTTACAATGGGTCTCGATAGTCTAGTAATGCCTGAAGATGCTTATAAAGAACTTGAGGAGATATACAAGAAGGCTAAGGAGGAGGTTGAAAGATATATACAGATGTATAGAGAGGGAACGTTACAGGCAGAGCCTGGATTAACAGTTGAAGAGACGTTAGAAGACTACATAAATAAGATATTGGTAAGAGTTAGAGAAGAAGCACAGAAGATTACTGAGAAGTACATAAATAAGAAGTCTGACGCATATATAATGGCTAAGACAGGAGCTAGAGGTAGTATTCTAAACATAATGCAGATGGTCGCAATGATAGGTCAACAAAGTATTCGTGGTGAGAGAATTAAGAGAGGTTTTGAAGGTAGAACAACAGCACACTTCACACCTGGAGATCTAGGTCCAGAATGTAGAGGATTTGTAAAATCATGCTTTAGAAAAGGTCTACCACCTGTAGAATACTTCTTCCACGCAGCTGGTGGTAGAGACGGTCTAGTAGATACAGCAGTACGTACAGCACAGTCAGGATATATGCAGAGAAGATTGATAAATGCACTACAGGACATATATGTTGCATATGATGGAACTGTTAGAGGTGGTTCTGGAATAATAGTACAGTATAGATATGGTGAAGATGGTATTGATGTATCTAGAAGTGATAATGGTAGAATAAATGTTGATGAACTACTTAGAAGAGCTGGAATTCCAGTAACTTAAAACACACACATCTTAACAACATGCTTATATAATCTCTCAGGTATAGGTAACTAGTAATGGGTAGAAGACGTAAGAGAAAACGTATTATAGTTAGACCTCAAAAGAAGCTTCCTAAGATATTTACATGTCCCAACTGTGGTAGTACTGTAGTAAATGTGAAGCAGGATAAGAAGAATAGAAAGGTTAGAGTCGTATGTGGAAATTGTAGACTTGCAGCAGAGTTTGAACTTGTAGATGGACTACTACCTGTAGACTACTACAACAAGTTTGTAGATCTATACTACGAAGGTGTTATAAAACCACAGAAAGAGGAAGTGTTAACATTAGAAGAATTGAAAAGTGAGATAGGTGAAGAGTCAGAATTGGCAACAAGTGGTGAAGAATCTATTGAAGAGGTTGAAAGTGAGAGTGTTACAAAATCAGAGTCTGAAGAAGTTGAGACTGAGAGTGAAAGTGAAGAAAGTTCTTAAATTTAGAATAGTACGTGAATTGTAGAAAAGTTAGAAATTATCTATATGAACAAATTGAAAAGTATGGCAGTATACATATAACACTACTAGATCCAGATAAGGTTGATATTGAGAATTTTGTAAAACTTGGAAAATATGCAGAAGAGTGTGGTTCTTCAGCAATAATGGTCGGTGGTTCACTAGGTGTTAATGAGTCTATACTAGATGAATATATTAGAGAGTTGAAGAGAAATATTTCAATTCCAGTCATACTATTTCCAGGAAATATAGCATCAATAAGTAGGTATGCAGATGCACTATGGTTTATAACTGTCATAAATAGTTCAAACATATACTACATAATTGATGCACAAGTTCAAGCTTCAGTGATACTCTTCAAAAAGTATAGAGACCTAGAAACTATACCACTCGCATATCTCATAGTTGGTGATGGTGGTGCTGTTGGATATGTTAGTCAAGCTAGAATAATACCATACGACAAACCTGAACTAATAATTGCATATGTATTAGCAGCTAGATATCTTGAATATCCATTCCTCTATATAGAAGCTGGAAGTGGTGCTAAACAACATATCCCACCTGACATAGTAGCAATGTGTAGGAAAGTGTTTAATAATGTACTAATTGTCGGAGGAGGTATTAGAAGTGAAGAATCTGCATATAGTATAGCTAAAGCAGGTGCAGATATAGTAGTTACAGGAACTGTAGTTGAGAAAAATCCAGATAAACTTAGAAACATTGTAAAAGCTGTACTTAAAGGTGGTTCAGAAAGAAAGAGAAGAAATAGTTAAAATATGTGAAGAATGTGGAGCAAGATGTTGTAAAGGTCCTAGTCCAAATATAACAATATTTGACATAGTTAGAATATTGAAGTATTTAAATAAAAAACCTAGAGATGTAGTACAATACTTCGAATATTATACACATGAAGAATATATAACAAAAATACTACCAAGAAACTATAATGTAGCTATAAGTTATGAAACAGTTAGAGAGTTAGAGAGAAAATTTGGAAAATACTTCAAATATATGCTAATTATAAAACTGAGAAAGATAGATAGTGATTGTATATTTTTGAAAAATAATAGATGTACAATATATCCTGTTAGACCAATGGCATGTAGAGCATATCCATTGAAGATATCTGGAATTGATGATTCTTGTCTACTAGTTAAGTATGGTATTGATTTAAGTTTTGAAAGAAGATGGCTTTTAGAATATATTAAGGAGATTAATATTCACTACAACATATTTATGAATTATGAAGTTTTTAACCTAGAAAAGCTTATCGAGATCTTAGAAAGATTTTGGAATGAGGTTTCTATTTTGTAAGTTTAGAATATATAGGGTATTGATACGTACTAGTTAGATGATAGAAAATCTTCAATCAATTATAGCTAGAGCTAAGCGTGTAATATCGAATGTGATGAATATAGATGAGAGAGGTATAAAGTTTTTAAGAGTTGAATTTGATAGAAGTGATCTAATTCTATACTTTACATATAGCTATAGAACATTCAAGGTAATTGCTAGTCCTAGTGGTGAAATTAAGTCTATTGAAGAGATTGTAAATATTGAAGTTCAATCTAACGCATTTTGTATTGATAAGAAGTCTGCAATAGTTATGATAACTAGAAGATATCCTGAATGGAGAATTATAGATATTGAACAGTCTAGAGATGGATATGTATTTAAACTCCAGGCAAATGGTAAATTGAGAATTGTTAGAGTTTTATGTGATGGTAGGATTGTACCTGAATATTCTATATATAGAATTGCTAAAAAATTTGTAGATATTATTGAACATGTTATAGGTAGAAAGCTATAGCTGCATATCCAACAACTTCATCACTATATGCAAGCTCTCCATACATTTCAGGATTTACTCTAACAACATCTCCAGATGTTGCATGTTTTAGAAGTTTAACTTTCTTAACACCAATCTCTTTTGCAGTTACTATTGCTGTACCTACAGGTCCATATCCACATACAGATATTGAATATTCTGATAATACTCTATAAAATCCTTTTAAATCAAGTTCTAGAACTTTCTCAATAGCTTTCATATCTTTCTTAACAGTTACTTCATGAGGTTCGTAGTGATTCCAATCTGTTGAAACTACTAGAACTATCTCTCCAGGTTTATACATCTTCATAACTTCTGCTATTGCATGTCCAAGCTGTTCTGCTGCATCACTTCCCTGATAGAACATGCATATTGGAACTATCTTAAACTTGTTATTGAAGAAGTATTGTAGAAATGGTATTTGTACTTCAAGTGAGTGTTCTCTAATGAATGCATACCAGTCAACTTCAAGTATTTTACATATCTTCAATAGCTCTCTAGCAACTTCACTATCAACCTCAACTTCTCCTAATGGTGTTCTCCAAATACCTTCATTCATTATTGCTACAGGTGCACCAATACCGTAGTGGTTTGGTCCAACTATGATCACAGTTTTTGGTTGAGTATATCTACTCAATTCTAAGAATGAGTGTGCTGCTACAGGTCCTGAGAATATGTATCCTGCATGTGGTGATATGACTATGGGTACTGTAGTTACATCTGGCTCTTTCTCTCTTTCAATCTTTCCAGGACCTATAGGATGGTTTATACACCACTCGATTTGTCTTATTAGAGCTTCTCTATCTGCCTCATAGAATGCCCCAGCTACTGCTGGTTCTCTAACTCTTTGCATGGATTACTCTACGTTTAGGGGATTAATATCTAGTTAAGTCCTAGCTAGATATACTTTCCGAAACTTTTATCTCACACTAAGTAAGTGCAGGTACACGATAGGTCAATAAATCACAAAAGCATGTTGAAAATTGCGAGATGCCTGACCTATTTTTCGATCTATATGTTAAGGAGTTTGAGGAAAATATAAAGCCGAGACTTGACGGTGCTGATCGTAGAAGTTCATCAACATACCTACTCAAGGTATTGGACAATGTTAGACCAGACGAGATGTGGAGGGAATTGAAAGGTTTATCAAAGAGAGATGATTACTATGTCGCTGCTGTAGATGGAGGTATAAGAACAATATCATTCACAGACGGTTCGGAAATTGTAATTGCTAGAGCAATAGCAGTAAACAACTTCGGAGATAAGCCAATAAGAACAGTAAGAGCACACTATCTCCCTGTACCGAGCAGTGCAGCATATTGGGCATATCTAGGACTTGCAGAACTTGAAACATGTATGAAATGTGTAATTGAACAACTTTCAAAACTTCCAGAGAATAGAGAGAAATACCTACTCATAGATGGAAGTCTATATGCAAGACTGATAGGAGCAGTACATAATCTAATATTAACTAGAGGATTTCTAGATCTATACTACGTTCCTGAAATTATGGAAAACCTATACAAACTATGTACACTGCTAGAAGAATGTGCAAGCTATGGCATTCAACCAATATTCGTATCTAAAAACTCTAGCCTAAAAATATTGAAAGATCACATAATGTTTACACTACTAAAAGAGGCATTCAAAAGAGATGTTGGTTTAAAATTCTCAACAGAAATATATGAAATATTTACTAGAGGGTCAGAGTGGTATAGTATTGTATGGCTTAGAAAATATAGAAAGAAACTTGTAGAGCTTGCAAGAGAGTATAATGGTTCAAATAGAGACTTGATTAGAAATGGTATTAAGATAGTTATTTCACAATCTATAACAGATACATGTATATTAGAATACTTAGCACATAGATGTGGACTATCTTGTGCAATATCTAGAAAACTCTTGATAGGTATTGTAGATGCATATATGAATGATAAAAAGTTGACAAGTCCAGACTCAATATATAGAATGATAATTGACAGAGTTGAAGATAGTATAATGTTGAGAATGTGTGATGATAATGAGGCTGAGATGTATAGAAGATTTGCTGAGAAGATTAGAGATAAACTAAACATACTACCTAGAATACTACTTGCATATGTTAAGTTTAGGAAAGATGATTCACCAATGCTGATCGAGATTCCAGTAAATAAGTGGAGGTTATTTGATGATACTATTCCTCCAAAAATATTTTATGATAGTTTTAATATGTGGAATATTTTGGAAGTACTATTTTCAGAATATAAGGATCCGTATCATTATAATAGAATGCTATGGCTTGCACATAACTATGTAACATTTAGAGATAGTGAATTTAATGAATATGTAATGATGACTATTAAGAATCTTGAAAATGTTAGAGGACGTAGAATACATACGTTGATAATGGGTGTTCATTAATGAGTGAGCCTATAGGCTACATAGTATCTGCAGAAGGTGGTGGCATTCTTTCAGTTGCATTGAAGAAGTTGAATATTTCAAGATACGACTATGTCTATTTTAATGTTGTTGATAAGATTGATGGTAAGGTCTCTGAAATTAGAGTTATTGGACAGATATTGGATATAAAGAGAGAACCTTATAGACTAACACCTGAGTCATATATTGCAGATATAATAGAGTCAACACCACAGGATAGTCTAATTGAGGTATTGTCAGGTAAGGTTATTACTTTAGGATTTAGGAGAGGTGATGTAATACTTAAACCTAGATCAGTACCACCTGTTGGTAGTCCTGTATATCTTGCTGATGATCTAGATGTTAGAAAGTTGATAGAAGTTCCTGAGTATAGAGGTCTACATATTGGATATCTAGTTACCAGACCTTCAATTCCAGTATTCATAGATGTTAATGGTATAAGAAGACATCTAGCAATCATAGCTGCAACAGGTAGTGGTAAGACTTGGACAAGTATACTACTCATTGAAGAGCTCTTGAGGAAAGGTGCAACAATACTTGTAATAGATCCTCATGGCGAGTATGTGCCTATTAAAAGATCGATTGAAAGGTTAGGTCCTGAATTTAGAAACTCCGTATCCGTCTTTAAAGTTGCTAAATATCAGGTTGGTGAGAGTAAGTATCGTATAAATATTGCATCAATAGACTCTGACACACTTGCAACATTGATGAAGATACCTCCAACAGCTGTAAAGATGAGACATATTCTACATCTTGCGCATAGTCTTGTCAAGTTACTGAGAGAGATTACGGGAGATAAGCGTGTATGTACTTTGAAGAATATTAGAAGGATATTAAAGGCTGTTCATAGTGGTAATTTTAAATCAATAAACTCTCTAGTACATATAATTAAGCCGAAGATTGATTTATCTACACTTAATAGTAATTTAAAAATTAGGAAGCGTATTGAGAATATTGTTAATGATATTAAACAGTTTTCTGATGATAAACGTAATAGAGCTGTAGCATTTTCAGTACTTATAAGGTTAAGAAAGTTGGAGAGATTGGGTATATATACCTACTACTCTACATCACTCTTCAAATTACTAAAACCTAGACATGTAACAATACTAAACTTAGCAGGTGTTAGTGACGAAGTTCAAGATCATGTTGTACATCACGTACTTTCTAGAGTATTGAGTGCACGTATTAGATATGTTAGAGGTTTAAGAGGTCCAAAATATCCCTATCCTGTTGTTGTTATTGTTGAAGAGGCACATAGATTTGTACCTCCACGTAGTAGAGAGAAAAAGTGGAGTACTGATACAATTACGAAGATAGCATGTGAAGGTAGAAAATTCGGTGTCTATCTTGTAGTTATTACTCAAAGACCATCACGTATAGATCCAGATGTTCTTAGTCAATGTAATAGTCAGATAATTTTGAGATTAATAAATCCTAGAGATATTGATGCTGTTGTTCAAGCTAGTGAAGTTGTTGATTCAGAAATTTCAAAATTAATACCACAGTTAAATGTTGGTGAAGCAATAATTACAGGACCTATAGTTCCAATGCCTGTAATTGTTAGACTTCGTGATCGTATACTTGACTATGGTGGTGGTGATATTGACATAATTGCAGAGTGGAGTAAGAGTAGTACTGGTTTAGAGTATGATAAATGTGAATTATTTAGAAAGATTGTAAATGAGATATTGGATGTAAATATCTCTAGACTCGACGCAGAGAGAGCATTAATATTAGCAAACTCCAGCGTTGATAGGTACAACTTTGAAGATGGTGTACTTTCAGGAAGTGTTAAGGGTACGTATGTTGAAGTTAGAGTTGGTGAGAAATCTTGGTCATGTACGAAGTGTAATGGTATAATGCTTACACCATGTACTCACGTAATGATGTTACTTGCTAAGGCATTTCTTGATGGTAAGCTGAGGTTAGAAGGGTCTTAAATGATTTAGTAGTACTATAGGGTGAGATAATGATAATAGCTCATTTAGCAGATATACATATAGGACATAGACAGTATGGTCTTGATCAACGTGCTGAAGATTATGCAAGAACTTTCAAGAAGGCTGTAGACAAGTTGTTAGAAATTCATGAAGATAAGCATATTGATGTTGTTGTAATTTCAGGAGACTTATTTGATAATGCAAAACCTAGCCCAATATCATACCTACAAGCTATAGACTGTCTAAGAAGAATTAGAGAAGTTGGAATACCGATAATAGCTATTAGAGGTAATCATGAAGCTTCGGTAGTAAATCCTACTGAAAACCCACTAAATGTATTAGCATCAATGAATTTAATAAAATACTTAGAGAGGGGTTGTATAAAACTTGATAAAGTACTATTTATAGGTCATGGATGTATATATACAGAACATCAGAATAAGTTATATGCATATCTCATGAATACTGTATCGAGCAATGATATTAATATAATACTTCTACATCAATATATTGAGGGAACACCATACACATATCCCATGCCTAACATAGATTACTATACTATAAGTTCAAAAATTGTGAAATCTCTAATGGATGGTCGTGATTGCATATTCCTGTGCGGTCATATCCATGATTTTAATTTAAGACATCCACAATATCCTGTTCTATATCCAGGAAGTTTAGAGATTTGGGATTCTAAAGAATTTGAAACTTATACATATGAAAATGGTAAGTTTGTTAAAATAAAAGACATGTCTGATAAAGGCTTTTTAATAATAGATATTGATGAAAGTACAGGAAAATTTAAAGTTAAACCTATAAAGATAGAACCATCTAGAAGAATGATAAAGCTAGAGTTGAAATATGACACTATAGATCCAATGAAGTTTAAACGTGACATGATCGATATCATTGAGAAATTTGATATTCCAAATGCATACGTTCAGATTGAAGTTTCTGGAAAACTTGAGAGAGGGTATACTTCAAGAGATTTACAATGTTCTCAATTTAGAAGAATGTTTAAGAATGTTTTGAAGGTGGATTTTAAGCTTGATATTTCTAGAGAAGTATCTTCTCCAAAATCTGGCTCTAGTGTTAGGACAGGTACATACTATGGTATTGATACAATAATTAAGAGAGCTATAAGAGAGGTTCTTAAGAATGATCCTGATGTTGAGATTATTGAAAATATAATTTTAGAATTATTAGATAGTGTTGAGAGAGGTGATAAGTATAGCGTTGTTAAGATTTTTGAAAAAGTTCTAAATATACAACTAAAACAGGAAGGTGATATTAGATCACTACTATTCTAAATATGTCTATTGTAGAGATTCATATAGAAAATATAAAGTCTATAGTGTCAGGTAAGGCAAAGTTTACAGATGGTATAAACTTCATATACGGTCCTAATGGTGCTGGTAAATCTTCGATATTAGATGCATTAGCATTTGCATTATATGGTTCAGAGTGGTTAAGAAGGTGTAAATTAAGACTTTCAGATATTGTTCGTGTTAAATCTAGATTTGGAATTATTCGTGTTAAAGTCAGAGGAGTAGATGGTAAGATATATACTATACAGAGAGCTATAACTCCTGAAAAGAGTATTGAAGCAAACACGTACATACTTGATGAATCAGGAAGAAGAATAGCATCTAGAGATAGAGAAGTTACTCAATATGTTGAGAAGATTCTAAATATACCATTAAGTGTCTTTACAGAACTTCTATATGTTAGACAGGGAGAATTAAGAGATATTCTAGAAAGTAGTAGAAAGACAGAGACTAGACTAGACAAAGTTTTGAGAATAGAAACACTTGAAAAATTGAGAACAGACTATTTAAGAGAGATTAGAAAATTAGCAGAATTACATATAAGGAGGATTGAAGGTAAGTTAAGTATATTGAATGATGAAATTAACAAATTATCAAATAATATAAAGAATCTCGAGAAGGAGTATGAGGATAGTATAAAAATCTTGAAAGAATTAGAAAACAAGTATTTAAATATTGAGCAGAGGAGGAAAGAGTTAGAAGATAAATTGAGAAGCTATGAGGATAAGTTAGGAAGATTGAAAGAGTTAGAGATGAAGTTAAATGAAAAGAAGAGAATTTTGGAAGAATTGAAGGTTAGAGAGTTAGAGTTATCTAAAACTATAAGTGATATAGAGAAACTTGAAAATGAATTAAAAAATTTAGATAAGCTAACTGAAAAACTTAATAAATTGAGACTTAGAAGAGAGGAGTTGCTTAAAGAGAAGAGTGTCTTAGAGTATGAAATTTCTAGAGTTAAAGATAGTGAAAAACTGTATAATAAACTTCAACAAATATTTGAAAATCAACAGAAAGAACTTGAGAAACTGAGATCTGAGTTAGAAGAGATTTCGAAACTTGAGGATAAGTTGAAAGTTTTAGAAGTTAAGATGAAGAAGATTGAGAAATTTAAGGATAAGTTAGATAAATTGAAACAGGAGGAGATCTCTCTTAAAACTAGGTTAGAGAGATTGAATGAGGAACTTAGATTATTAAGACAAAGTTCAGGTGTATGTCCATTATGTAGAAGAGAGCTTGATAATGCTACTAGATCTAGACTTATAGAAGAGAAGGAGAGAGAAATTAAGGATATTGAAAATAGACTTAAAGATCTTAGAAGTAGAATTGAAAAGTTTGAAGGGTATGTTTCTAAGGAGAAAGAGATACAAGAGAAGTACTATACTATTAGAGAGAAGGTTAGTAGAAAGAGTGAATTAGAGAGGAGGATTAAAGAAATTGAAAATGGTATTAGAGATATCGAGATTGAGATTAGTAGATTGAGAAGTTTAGTTCAAAATAAGAATAGTATTGAAAATAGATTGAGAAGTTTAGAGTCTGAATTATTCAATATTGATAGAGAGATTGAAGATGTTGAAAATAGATTAAAGATGAGAGATGAGATTTTGAAAAAACTTTCAACTTGTTATGCTGCTGTTAAGGAGATTGAAAGTGTTAGACAGCGTATTAGGGATGTTGAGTGTGAGATTGAAAGTTTGAGTAGAGAGATTGAGAAGTTTAGTAGTCTTGTAAAGGATTATGATTGTGTTAGAAGTGAGTTAGAGTCTATACTTGAGGAGGAGAGAAGTATTATTGAAAGTTTGAATCAGGTTAAGGGTAGAATTCAGATGATCGAGAATCAGATTGAAAGATTTAAGAGAGAGCTTGAAGAGAAGAAGAGGTTGAAAAATTCTCTTTTAGAGGAGTATGATAGGTATATTAGAGCTCATAGATTTATTAGTAAGGTCACAGATACTGTCGATAAGATAAAACCTGTAATTAGGAAGATATTTTTAGAGATGTTAAATATGGAGTTGAATTCTATGTTTCTAGAAGTTTGTCATAAATCTGCATTTGTGGGTATTAGAGTTACTGAAGATTATGAGATTTTTGTTAAAAGGAGAGATGGTGTTGAGCTTAGTGTTGAATCTCTATCTGTTGGTGAGAAAAATCTCATAGCACTACTATTCAGATATGCTCTTGCAAAGGTTGTTCTTGGAAATATACCATTCATAATTCTTGATGAACCTACAGAGCATCTAGATGATGAACATCGTAGAAGGATTGCACAATGGTTGAAAGATATTAGTGGTGATGTAGGTATGATAATCATTACTAGTCATGTAGATGCATTTGAGACTGTTGCTGATAATGTTATCAGAGTAGAATTTGTAAATGAGAAGGGTGAATCTACGTTCAGAAATACTTAACATATCGATAATCTATACTCTACGATTATACATATGAAATTTGGACTTGTAATAGCGGGGTATGATCCAACTGGAAGTGCTGGTGTTATTCTTGATTGTCTAACATTTAGAATTCTTAGAGTATATCCTGTCAGTGTTATTACGGTACTAACTGTACAATCTCCTGATAAGGTTATTCTTGTGAAGAGGTTAGAATCTAACTATGTTAGAGAGGTTCTGGATAGAATGTTATCAACATTTCAAATTGATGTAGTTAAGATAGGTGTTTTAGGTGATTCAGAAATTGCAAATATAGTAGCTGATAGATTATCAGGTATTGACTGTCCAATAGTTCTAGATCCAGTGATTAGAGCTGGTGATGGTACACTGCTCACAGATCCGAAAACTTTGAAGATAATTGAAGACAAGATTATACCTAGAAGTACAATAATAACTCCAAATATTCATGAAGCTGAGATACTTGCAGGAATGGAGATAAAGACTGTAGATGATATGAAATCTGCGGCAGAGATAATAGCTAAGAAGTACGGTATTGAACACGTGTTGATCAAAGGCGGACATCTTATGAGGGAAAGTGAAAATGTTATAGATATACTCTACGATAAGGGTACATTTATCACACTTACAACTAAAAGATTAAGAGTTAAGGATGTGCATGGTACAGGTTGTGTACTTTCATCAGCTATAGCAGCATATCTAGCACATGGATATGATATTTCAACAGCTGTTAAAGAAGCTAAGAAGATTGTTGAGTATTGTATAGAGTTTAGTATAGATCTTGGATATAGTAGAAATCTATCTAATGTATATTCATTCGTAGAAGTTCAATTAGAGAGATTTAATGTATTAGATAAGTTGAGACAAGCTATAGAG
>Ga0256914_1000261_pt1 | contig 51202 bp, 56 predicted proteins | sample HulkmetaG_FD_191571 | JGI IMG/M metagenome (GOLD analysis project Ga0256914, IMG submission 191571) | Hydrothermal chimney microbial communities from Main Endeavour vent field at the Juan de Fuca Ridge, Pacific Ocean - Hulk | ecosystem: Environmental > Aquatic > Marine > Hydrothermal vents ...
GGCCTCGCTAGCGCGCCGAGTATGGCAGTGTTGACTAAGGGCCACCCAGCGAGAACTAGGTTTAAGTCTAAGGCGATCTTACTTGCGTTCACGTAATAAACTCTGTAGCCCTCACCGAACTCAGGCTTCGATGGGGAGTTAATGACTACCGTCCCACCTTGCTTCAGCCCGTTCAGTACGTTTACTAGCTTAGGTAATGCTGGGTCAAGCACCACGACAATGTCAGGGTGTCTGATCATGGATCTCACCCTAATCCTCTTCTTCGAGATCCTGGCAAACGCCATTACTGGCGCTCCACGCCTCTCAGCACCGAAGAACGGGAACGCCTGTCCCCATAAGCCAGCTTTGTAGGCGGCGTAAACCAGTATGTTTGCTGCGGTAACAGCTCCCTGCCCTCCCCTACCATGGAATCTGATTTCAATCATTCCATCACTCAAGCTCAAGTTACCGCCTCACGTAATCATTCATTGAACCGTGTAAAATATATTACCCTAACTAATGTAGAAAACCTATGTTTAGCGACGTCGAATTTTGCACAAATATTTTAAAAAATTTAAGCATGATTCGCTCACTTAATTGAAGTCATCCTCGCAAGATCCTGTGGAGTGTCAACATCGGCGAGCGTACCGACATCCTCGGTAGGTACGTAAACAATGTAGTTACTGAACCTCCTAAGGAAGCCCTTCAACCCTCTAGTCTCCTCCCCTATCTCAAGCACGTACCTAAGCAACCCCTTACTAACCACGAGGGGATGACCACCCTTCCCTGTCCTAACGTACCTAGGAATAACTACGAAGTCACCGCCCGACCTAAGGGTGGACGCGACTGAAATCAAGTTACGGAGGGTGGCTGGCTTAATGAACGGGAGGTCACCCGGGTGAATAGCTACAATATCCGAGTACGGCATCACGGCAGCCACGCCTGCCTTAACAGATGAGGACATCCCCTCCTCATACCTTCTATTAACCACGAAAGTCACACCCTCAAAACCAACAGCGTCGATCACTCTCTCCTTCTCGTGACCCACGACAACCATGATGCTGTCGAATACCCTAGACTCAATGAACTTCCTGACAGTGTGGCGTATTAAGGGAGCCCTAATACCGTCAAGCTCCGCCTCAGTAACTAATTTATTTCCGGGAAACCTGGTTGAGAGGCCCGCAGCGAGTATCACGGCCGTCACGATCATTTTCGGTTCATCCCAATCATCATAGGTACGCACTTTACTAAATATTAAGGTGTTATAACGGTAAATTCGGTGGGAGCTAGTATGGGAAGGAGCTTACCTGATAATGAGTTAATTAAGAAGGCAGACGAGCTACTGAATTCAGGTAAACCCATAGCCATAGCAATAATAGTAAGAAAGGAGGGTTCAGGTCCCAGGGATGTTGGGGCGAAGATTATAGTTACGCAGGAGGGTGAGGTCTACGGAACGCTTGGCGGAGGGTTCTTCGAGCAGCACGTAGTTAGCGAAGCAATGAAAGCAATAAAGGAGGGGAAACCCAAGGCGCTGAGGTACTCGTTCACAGGGAAGGAGGTAGAAGGAGCCATTAACACCGGCTTAATATGTGGTGGTGTGGTGGAGGTGTTCATTGACGTATTAAAGCCGGTTCCTAAGGTGGCTATATTCGGTGTTGGGAGAGTTGGAGGCCCTTTAGCAAGGATAGCGAAGTTCACGGGATTCGACGTGATCGTAGCGGACACTAACGAGGAAGTGATAAGTGAGGACCTCAGGAAGATAGCGACACGCGTGATCGTCGGTGACCCCAAGCATATTGGTGAGGAGCTCAGCAAGCACTTAACAGAGCATGACTACGCGGTCATAACGTACGGTGAAATCAACGCTGACTACACGGTGCTGAAGGAATTGATAAACTCCAACGTCGGGTACGTAGGCCTACTTGGGAGTAGGAGGAAGGTTACTGAGTTCATTAAGAAACTTATTGCTGAAGGCGTACCCGAGGAGAAGATACTGAGGAAGCTCTCCGCCCCTACGGGAGTAGACATAGGGGCGGAAACCCCCGAGGAAATAAGTGTCTCTATAATCTCTGAAATCATAGCTAAGTTCAGGGGGTATGAAGCCCCAGGCAGGCTCTCTATAGTGAGGACCGTACTGGAGAGTTTGAAACAAGGTAAATGATTAACCTAGTTAATGGAAAGGATTTACGGTCGTAAAGTGAGTTAATGCCTCCTCATTAACATTATTAAAACAACTAATTATAAATCAGTCAATCACGGTAATATTTTTATTATAACAGGCTAAACTTTAGACGGTGGTATACATACCGCGGTTCAACGTTTACATACCAAAAGACGTTAGTGATGCCCTGAACGCGCTCTCCCAAAGAAAGGACTTAATACCGATGGGTGGTGGCTCAGACCTCCTAGTACTGATAAGGAGCGGAATAGTTAAGGCGGACACGGTTCTCGACCTATGGCCCCTAAGGAAGGAACTAGCCTATATTAAACGAGAGAACGGCACCGTCAGGATAGGGGCCCTAACAACAGTTTCTGAACTCTGCGAGTCAGATCTAATTAAGGACGTGAGGTACGCGGGACTCGCTGATGTTTGCAAGAAGTTCAGCACGCCATTCATAAGGAACATAGCTACAGTCGGGGGGAACGTGGGTGCCGCCCATCCATTATCCGATATAGCGTTAATGTTGCTTGTGCTCAATGGGAAGGTGAAGCTACTAAGTAAGAATGGAGAGAGGACGGTGGACATAACGAAGTTCTTCAAGGGTAAGAGGCAGACCGTCAGGAACCACGACGAAATCATAGCCGAGGTAAGCTTTACTGAAACACCACCTAACTCCTCAACAGCCTTCATAAAGTTCGACAGGAGATGGGGACATGCGATGGGTTACGTTCTCGTGGGGGCTTACATGCAGCTACGCAACAACGTGATTGAGGACGTGAGGATAGCATTCGATAGTATGGGGAACCCGTACCCGGAGAGGGCATGGAAAACTGAGGAGTTCCTTAAGGAAAAGGAATTCAGCGACGAGGTAATTAAGCAGGCGCTAAACGACGTTCTACCCAAGGAAATGAAAAGGATAACAGATTACAGGGCATCGGCAGAGTACAGGCTTGACCTATCGAAGGTTCTTCTGAGACGTGCACTCCTCAAAATAAAATCAAGGATTGAGGGTGGTGATTAACGTGAGCATGATCCCGCGTGAGGAATGGGATAAGTACCCGGACGTAGAGATAACGCTAAATGTTAACGGGAAGGACTATAAGGTGAAGGTCAAGCCCTACGAGCGCTTGCTCGACGTGCTGAGGTATAAGCTAGGATTCACCGGCGTCAAAGAAGGGTGTGGGCGTGGAGAGTGTGGGGCTTGTGTCGTCCTAATGGATGGCAAGCTAGTCCCGTCATGCCTAGTGTTGGCTGTGAGGGCCAATGGTAGCAAGATATTGACGGTTGAGGGGCTAGCGCCTGAAGGAAAGCTCCACGCGATACAGAAGGCGTTGCTTGACACATATGCAGTGCAGTGTGGGTTCTGCTTCCCTGGGGTCATACTAGCGATAAAGGCGTTGCTAGACAGGAATCCCAACCCGACCGACGAGGAGGTCAAGGACGCGTTGAGCGGTCAGCTATGCAGGTGTGGAAGTTACCTGAGGTTCATAAAGGCGGTGAAGCTTGCTGCCCAATACATTCGTGAGGGTAAGGAATACTTTGACGAGTCAGAGGTGAGGGGGTGAGGAACATGTCCGAGTTACCTGAGTACGTGAGGATAGTGGAGGAGATATTTGATAAGTATAAGGATAAGGAATTCCTGTACGTAGGTAAGAGGATACAGCGCTGGGACGCTGTCGAGAAGGTTAAGGGGAGGATACTATTCACGGCAGACTTCGCCAAGTACTACAGGAACGCCGTATTCGTCTACAGTGTCAGGACGAAGTACGCCCACGCGAGGATAAAGTCAATAGATATCAGCGAGGCTCAGAGGTATCCTGGAGTCCTACGCGTAATAACGGCTAAGGACATACCTGGAGTCAATGATGTGGGCTACGTAATACCGGACCAGCCCCTACTCGTCAGTGATAAGGCAAGGTACATAGGCGACATAATAGCACTCATAGTTGCGGAGGACCCCAATGTAGCTAGGGAGGCTGGAGAGCTAATCAAGGTAGACTACGAGAAACTACCCGTAATAACGGACCCACTTCAGGTGGTTGACCTAAGGACGCTTAAGGAGAAGGAGCACCCGCTAATCCACGAGGAGAGAGGTAGCGACATTGTCGCACACTTCAAGATAAGGAAAGGAGACGTTAAGAAGGCATTCGACGAAGCCGACGTGGTCGTTGAGGGAGAGTACAGGACACCCTTCCAGGAACACGCCTACATGGAGCCGGAAGCCGCCATAGCGTTACCGGAAGCCGACGGAGGAGTAACCATAATAGCGACCACCCAGTGCCCCTTCGACGTCAGGAAGGCCGTGGCTAAGGTGCTGGGAATAACTCAAAATAAAGTCAGGGTGATAGTACCTGCGGTCGGAGGAGGTTTCGGCGGCAAGGAGGATGTAGCCAATGAACTAGGCGCGAAAGCAGCCCTAGCAGCACTAATGACTGGCAGGCCGGCAGTGGTGATACATAGCAGGGAGGAATCAATAATCGGCCACAGCAAGCGTCACCCAATGAGGGCGTGGTACAGGCACGCAGCTAAACGGGACGGAACGCTACTGGCGGTAGAAGCTAACATAGTGTTCGATACGGGAGCCTACGCATCCCTAGGACCCTTCGTAGCGTGGAGAGCAACGGTTCACGCGACTGGACCCTACAAGGTTGAGGCGGCTAGGGTAGATACGCTCTCAGTATACACGAACAACGTCTATGCGGGAGCCTTCAGAGGCTTCGGATGCCCGCAGACAGCGTTCGCAATAGAGATGCAGATGGACGCCCTAGCAGAGGAACTAGGGATGGATCCCGTGGACCTCAGGCTAAAGAACATACTCAGGGAAGGTGACAGGACGGTACACGGGCAACTTCTCACAAAGGACCATGGCGTCGGACTAGAGGAAGCCATACTGAAAGCCGTTGAAGCTTCTAAATGGTACGAGAAAAGGAAACTATTCAGCAAGCAGTCGGGAACCCTAAGGAAGGGCATAGGGATAGGGTTACTATGGCACGGTAACTCCATAGGCGTTGAGGGAGCTGACTACTCCTCAGCCACCCTAATAATAAACAGGGACGGCTCAATAACGTTCAGGGTCGGCCTAATAGACATGGGTCAAGGATCACAGTGGGGTATGGTTCTAATAGCTTCGGAGATCCTAGGTGTGCCGCCCTCATACTTTAGGGTTGAGCAACCAGACACAGCAGCAACCCCTGACTCAGGTCCAACCGTGGCGTCAAGAAGTACCGTGATGGGTGGAGCGGCAGTAGTGAACGCCGCGTATAAGCTCAGGCAGAGACTGAACAAGGTAGCCTCTACGCTCCTCGGATGCGATCCGGGTGACGTGGAGATAAGGGCACCCGACGTGTACTGCAGGTCGGACCCGAAGAAGAAAGTGTCATGGAACGACGTTGTGGAGCAGAGCTTCTGGCTAGGAATACCGCTTCAAGAGTTCGGTTACTTCAGGGCCCCGCCAGCTGAGTGGGATGAGGAGACAGGTCAGGGAGCTCCATACATAACCTACACCTTCGGAGCGATAATTGCTGAGGTAACGGTTGATCTAGAGACCGGCGGCGTTAAGGTCGATAGGATGGTGACGGCATACGACATAGGGAAGGTGATAAACAGAGTCGGTGCCGAACTCCACGCGGAAGGCGGCGCGATACAGGGCTTAGGCTACGCGTTAATGGAGGAAGTAGTGCACAATAAGGACGCGTACGTGATGAACGCGAACCTATCGACCTACTACATACCAACAATACATGACGCGCCCGACGAGATAATACCGATATTCGTCGAGGCGAAGTACAGGAGAGGACCCTTCGGAGCTAAGGGCTTGGGTGAACCATCCATAAACGGCATAGCACCAGCAATAGTGAACGCGGTGAGGCATGCAACCGGGTTGAAATTCTACAGCATACCGCTAACACCCGAGAAAGTCTACATGGCTCTGAAGAGAGCTGGTAAAACACCACTCTAAGCACTTAATTTTTAACTTAAAACAATTGAAGAACAGTTAATACTATATGGATGTGAGAAGGGTTGAAGGTCGTTATTCGAAGAAACGAAATAACAATTGAGGAGATAGCCACGCACATTACCGCGGAACTACTGACCAAGCAGCTAAGCGAGTTACTAGAAACACGTGAGAGGAGGGTAACGTTCTTCTATGAAGGTGGGCCAGGCCCGCTAAACAAGGGGATGGTGATTAAGGTGAGGCTCTCTAAGGAATTAGGGGACAGTGACTTAGTAGCAGTGAAGAAATTTTTTGAGGTGCGCAGAATACCTGCTAGGGTAGTGACGTAGCCCTCACTACTTGAATTAATTTACTAGTTACGTATCAAGCCCGCTCGAGGTAAGCAATATTTTCGTCTACTCTAACATTACGTGGTGACCTTAGACGGCTGAGAAACCTGCCCGCCAGTTAGTTGTCAGGGTAAAGGATATCATGACTACACCCGTAGTAACGGCAACTAAGGAGTTCCCCATAGAGGACGTGGCCAAGCTAATGTTCGATAACAGGATAGGCAGTGTCGTGATAGTGAGTGAAGAGGGGAAAATCGAGGGGATAGTAACGGAGCGGGACATGATCTACGCCATAGCTAAGAACAAAGTAGGTAAGGGAATACCTGTCTACACGATCATGACGGAGAACCCGATAACAGCAGACCCAGACGAGCCGCTAATTGATGCGGTTCGTAAGATGCGGGAAGTCAAGATAAGGCACCTTCCCGTAGTGAAGGACGGGATCCCTATAGGGATGGTTTCATTAAGAGATATTATAGAGGTAATGGCATATTTAATCTCTGGAGGAGAGCACCTGGGAAGGTGATATTGGATTGAAAGTTAAGGTTCTTGATCATCCATACATTCAAGCGATACTAACTGTGCTGAGGAACAAGGACACGAAACAGATAGAATTCAGGAAGTCCCTCGTTCGGATGGGCAGGGCATTCGGGTTAGAGATGATAAAGGACTTTGAAACCGAGGAAATTTACGTGGAGACCCCCTTAGGAGTTAAGGCGAAGGGGCTAAGGATAAAAGGTGTTGATAAGGTAGTGATAGTAACGGTGCTTCGCGCCGCATGGCCCATGGTTGAGGGACTCATTAAGATATTCCCACAAGCAAGGCAAGGAATAATATCGGCTAGGAGAGTCGAGGAGAAGGGCATGACCCCTAACGGACGATTTGATGTTGAAATATCTTACGCGAGAATACCCAACATAAGCAATGACGACACGGTAATATTGGTTGACCCAATGGTCGCTACAGGCTCAACTATGGAGGCAATACTAAAGAAAGTCGTAGAGAGGGGAAAGGCAAAGAGATACGCTATTGTATCGGTCATAACGACACCACATGCTATAGAGAGGTTATCCGAAGTATGTGATAAGTTAGGAATAGACGCGGTAATGTATACGGCGTCAATAGATCCTAAGCTAAACGATAAGGGCTACATAGTGCCGGGACTTGGCGACGCTGGTGACAGGGCCTTCGGTGGGTAAGGAAGTTAATAAAGCTTCCATTACAGATCAAAAGGGATACGCGGTTAAAATTTTTAAATAAAGTTAACTTCAGTAAAACGAGTTCCCCACTGGGTGGTGAGTATTAGTGTGAGTAAAACACTAAGATGGTGCGTACCGGGCTTAGATGACGAGTTAGGGGAAATACAACCGGGAACCTTAATAGTGCTCCTAGGGCATCCTGGAGCGGGTAAGACAACCCTTGCCTCTAAGGTAATATCCTGTAACATGGATAGACTCGGCATCAAGGTGGTTTACTTCAGCACATCCGAAACTAAGGAGAAGTACTTCATGTACATGGAGAACCTAGGTTTGAGGCTCAAGGACTTCGAGAGTAAGGGGTTGTTGAAGTTCATTGAACTACCGACGTTCTCAGGGGAAATGGCGTGCGATGTGTTCGTCGATATTCTCACCCGCGCAGTTGCGGAAGAGGATCCAGACTTAATAGTGATAGACAGTGTAACACCGATACTCTGGTACCTTAAGGACGACCCTTCCCGCCGATCCTTCCTGCATGCCGGAATATACAAAGTAGTTTCAGAACTCCGTAAGACCATGATATTAATAAGTGACTTACCCTACGGTAAGGAACGCGTTGATTTGGGCGGCATAGAGTTCGTGGCTGACGTGGTGCTTGTGGCAAAACTACTCAGCGAGCGTGGGAAACCCACACGAAGGCTCGAGATAAGGAAGTTCAGGGGAAGGAGTGTAAGAGTAAGTGAAATTCCGTTCGCTATTGTTGAAGGTGCCGGAATAAAGGTAGTGAAACCTCCACACACATGGAGCCCTAAACACAAGGTTCGATCCAAATTAACGATACTCGATGAAGACCCATTAAGCAGGGTGATAGGTCCGATATTTAGAGGTGAGCAGATCCTAGTGACGTATCCCGCGGGATCAGGTGTTCCGTTAAGGTTTGCAACGATGATTGCACGTAGGGCGGTGAAAAATAAGTTAAGGTTATTAGTAGTAACAAGTTCGTCCTCAGCAGAACTTATTGAAACGTACATATACTCGGCGCTGAAGGCAGATGATGAAGGCTGTACTAGGGAGGATTTCGATGAGTATGTAAGGATACATGTTCAAGACCTTTTCACAATGTCCGTCACGGAACTAATGGGTAGAACCTTAGTTGTGAGTGAGGAGTATGATCCTGACATAGTGTTAGTGTTAGACGTAACTGTTGAGCGGGACGTACTTTGGCAGGATGTCGAGTTATTTAACCAGATGAATTACGTATTTGTATCAATCGATAGATCCAATGGGATAGTGACCTTCAGGCTCTTCGGGACTCGAGGAAACGACGTTAGGGAAGCAGGTCTCCTTGCGGAGATGAGCGACGTTGTCATACAGATAGTGCCGCAATCATGTTGCGAGTATTCCGTGAAAGTCATTAAGAATCCATTCAGAAAGCCGAGTCCCTCAGCGATACGTGAACTAGAAAGTGAGCTCAGCTCAATATCGCCTCTTGAGGATGAGTTCATTAAAAACCTCTCGAGGATTCAAGGATAATTAAGAATCGTAGCAAGCACCCTACGGAACACTTCACTATAAGCATCCTGTGATAGCCCGTCAACCATAAGCCTAGATCTCCCGGTGACCCCATCTACTGCACCATTAAATACCGCGGTCTTCAAGCAGAGCATTTCCTCAACGGTAGTATGTGCGTAATTTAACCTATCAAACGACCTAAGTAGGAGTAGCTCGAGAGCGTATGCACCTATATTCGAAATTACCGATGTTACTAGATAATCAACGGTGGAACTTGCGGCTATGCCGCCCTTACAGGGACATCTGCAGACATTGCCGTAAGGCACCACCCTTCTGACAGTGTCTTCAATGACACCCATACCAACCTCATTTCCTCCGTCCCCTATAGATATTGTAATAGCGTCGTAACTTCTGGCAAGGCTAATGAGTTCTTCAACATGTGAATGGTAATGTGAAACATCTATTCCACTCATAGAATGATATACTCCCAAGTAATTATGTCCTGCTTTTTCCACAAATAATATTACGGAAGGTGGCATATTATTGAGTAACTCTATGATATCGCCCTTGATTAACGCATGCCTTACCCTTAAGGTAAACACAGGGATCCACAGGTCACGTAAACAGTGTGTATTGATGTAAGGCTCTCGCACGAATATAGGCTTTAAATCAGCTACGTTGAGTACCTCTCTAGTTACGTTGATAATATCTTGGCGTTCATCAATTACTAGGGCTACCGTTGTGCCAATTTTCTTTAGGGCTCTAGCGAGAAATATTGCTCCAGTAATTCCGTCAGTTTCCTGCACATAATTCGGAGGTGTTGCAAACCCGAAGGAAATGAAGACTGTATCGGTGCCTCGAGCTCGTATAGTGTCTGTGAGAGCCTCACTCGCCAGCAGAAGCGGGTTATCACCATATTTACTAGTAACGGCGTCGCAGAGGTAATTAATTATACCACGCTCATTAACGTCAGTACACAGGATATCACGTACTTTGCTGACTAAGTTCACGCAGATCACCATATTTGTAGTTTCTCTCAGAAAAATTACCTTGTACTTAGGCACACAATTGAAGATTTTTCTGAGGCTTTCTCAGAGTGTAGTATCTTGTAATAGATTTTGAATTACTTGAGGACATTAACTGTTTGGACTGTATTCATATTTTTAAGCTGTTTGCTTCAAAATATACAGGGGCTGTGATGATTAATGGTGATAGAGAGGTCATTCGAGGTAGTCACAGTAGTCCCCCCTGAAGACGTCCTCGAGATTTTATCCGATCTTGAGCTTAGCATACCGATGTGGTCCATCTACGAGTCAATGGAGCTAATCAACGATAATGAGGCTTACGTAACGCTCAGAATATCTGGCTCCACCTACAGGTTAAGGATACGATTGAGGAGGGAGAGAAACAGAATAAGGATTGAGGGAACAGGCCCTATCACGCTCGTGATAGTAATAAACGTTGAGAGACGTGGTGCGGGAACAATAATAAGTGGGAAGGTCACGGTTAAGGCGGGTTTCTTTAAAGAACGAATACTTGCTCCGGGAATAGCGGCGTTCATAGATGATACGAAGAATAAGATAATGTTTCAACTACCAATGATTGCCGAAGTCTATAAAGAGAGAAGAAAGGCTACAGAAAAACCACCAGCACAGAAGTCTAGAGAGGAAATTGAGGAGGTCAAGAAACCTGGGATCAGACCGCCAGCACCTCAGCCCAAACAGACATCAATACCAGTTAGACGTGAGGTCAAGCCTCAACCCAAGAAGGCACCTAAGCCTAAAGAAACCCCTAAGAAAGTAGAGAGGGAGACACTAGTACATGGATCCACTAAAACACCAGTACAGGTAAGCATTATAGAGAACCCCAGCAAACTGGGTGATGAATTAGTACTTGGTATGATTTTACTTAAGTCCGAGCTAATTGATACTGTAAAGGTTAGCATGAGTGGTGAGGAAATACTAAATCAGGTTAGCAGGAAATATAGTAATATCAAGGAGGATACACTCTATATAAATGTGAGGTCTTCGGATGGGAAAATTAATATAAAATTCCTTATAGAGAAGGGTACGTTAACGGGTGTTAGGGTTGACCTTCAAGATAAGTCGCTAAACGGTAAGGAGGCATTAGAGTATATCATGAAGCTACCTAAGGTAGAGGGAAGGATGTACATATTCAAAGTCCCTCCTGATGTAATATGAACGAAACTTCAACTAAATGATGTGAAAATGCCACTACAATCGCATCCTAAAAACAACAGATACAGATAATGTTAAGCGTTATGACGTGATTTATCATTGGTAATAAGTTAAGGTACAAAGGCGCATGAGATTGACACCTATATTGATAATAGTCGGTGCGTTTGGAGTAGGGTTCATTTCAGCTATAGCTGGCATAGGCGGCGGGAGCCTACTAGTACCGTTTCTTATTCTAGCCCTCGGTTACGACGTTAAAATTGCGATAGCAACTAGTCTTATGTGTATAGTCGTTACCTCATCCTCAGCCTCAAGCGAATACCTTAGACGAGGATTAGTTGACATGAACACAGCGTTACTACTTGAACCCCTCACAGCGTTAGGGGCGATAACAGGTGCCTACGTAACGCTATCACTACCAGCAAACACGCTCAAGGTAGCTCTTGGTGCACTGTTTCTGTACATATCAGCCGAAACTATATGGAAGGCACTTCACGAACAGAAAAACCATGCGCAGACTCCCAGGGCCGTGACGACCTTCCGTAAAGCAGTAAGCTCTGCCCTCTCATTCATGGCGGGACTAACCTCCGGGATCTTCGGGATAGGCGGGGGCGTGATTAAGGTACCCATAATGACATACATCATGAAGCTCCCCATAAAGACAGCGGTGGCGACAAGCTCCTTCATGGTGGGCCTCACCGCAGCCAGCGGAGAAATAGTCTACCTAGCAAAGGGCCTCACAGACCCACTAACAGCCACGTTACTCTCCCTAGGCATAATACCCGGCGCCATCATCGGAGCAAAATGCCTAAAGAAAACAAAGCCAAGATACGTGAAAATAGTGTTCGGTGCTGTACTACTGTACGCATCCCTAAGACTACTTACATCAATAACCCCATAATATGGAGGGAGAACTATGAAGTACAAAACACCATCACTGATCCTAAGATACGGCACAATCACCGGACTAATAATAGCGATACTAGGAGAAATCCTAACAACGTTAAACCCCGCATTCAAGCAATTAACGTACTATGGACTAGAAGTAATAGTAGCAACACCCATCATATCATTAACTACAATAGCTGCAATACACGCAATCAAACACGACCTAAAAACATTTATGCTGGCCACGCTAGCACTGGCAGTAATATTCATAACAGCAGTCATTATGTCAACAAAACCGTAATCAATATGGCGGTTTCACGAGAAGTAAGTTAATAGCTTTCAAGGAATAATGGAGTTCCACGCCAGGGACATACCGCAGTTAACTTCACACATAAACACTGTTTAAACATGGGTGAAGTGGTGCGGCGGCCGGGATTTGAACCCGGGATCTCCGGCTTGGGGGGCCGGCGTCCTAGACCAGGCTAGACGACCGCCGCGCCATGATTTCTGTTCGGGGTGAGGCTTATAAGTTCTAGTTATTTTCTCTTTATTGATTTTATGATCTCCACGCATTTTTCGGGGTCTTTCTCTACGATTGTTCCTGTTACTATGATGTCTGCGCCTGCTTTTACGGCGGCCTTTGCTTTCTCGGGTGTCCTTATTCCTCCTCCGACGATGAGTGTTAGGTTCTTCTTTACTTTGGCTGCGTACCGTATGAATGTGGGTGGTATTGGTTCTGGTGCTCCGGATCCTGCTTCGAGGTATGCGTACTTCATTCCCATCATTCTGGCTGCTAGTACGTATGCGGCCCCTATTTCGGGGCGATCGTACGGTATTGTCCTTGCTTTCCCGACGTATCCTGCCGCACCGCCATACCCGACTATTATGTAGGCTGTGGGGAGGGTTTCTAGGCCATATCTCTCTATTATTGGTGCCCCGAGTACCTGTGCGCCTATGATGAAGTATGGGTCGTCTGAGTTTAGGAGTGAGAGGAAGAGTATAGCGTCGGCGTATCTGGATATCCCGGTGATGTTTCCTGGAAATAGTATGACAGGGACTCCTAGACCCTTGAGTTCCTGAACCACCGCGTCTACATCCCTTTCCGAGACCCCCACGGATCCGCCGACGAGGAACGCGTCCGTTCCTGCCTCGACCATGGACTTACCTAGCTTGCGCACGTTCTTTAGCGTTTCCCCGCAAGCCTTGTCGGGATCTATTAGCGTGAAGTGTAGCGCGCCTTCCTCAGTAATCTTGTTGGTGATGTAGTCATGCACTGATGACCAGCTACTCCGTGTCCTCCTCAACGCTTTCCTCCTCTGGGGTCTCGTAAGTTACTTCAATTTCACCGGAGGTGAACTTATCTAGGAACTTCGAGTATATGTCCACTGCGTCAAGTATCGGGGGTATATCCTCCATAGTTGCGCGTAGTCCGCATGAAGGGTTAAGGCACTTAATTACGGCCCTTTTCCTAGTGAGTCCCTCATCCCCCTCGTTAACGGTGTATTCCTCAACGTCGATAACTAGGTTAGGTAACCCGCAGGCGGGGCATTGAAATACTTTAGGTAGTCGGCGCCTCTGCTGACCCATCTTCTTATAGCGTTTCCTCCTGCGCCTACCCATCAAATCACCGTGTTAGGGGATACGTGGAGCCCGTAATTAAGTTACCGCCGCTTGAGAAGTAACCTGCGCAAGGTATTAGACTTACCCTCAAGAACTAGTTCGTACACTATGTCGTAAAATTCGTCGATGCTCAACTGGAGTTCCTTAACGGTACCTTTCCTCTCAGCAACCTCAGTCGCCACGAGGTGATAGCAGGCGGGTCTCCTACGGCGTAACACGACGTTAAACTCGAAGTCCTTGCACGTGCAGAAGAGTCCCCTCACGATGAAGTAGTCGCGATCCCTACCTTTAAAGAAAGTGAAGCTTCTATCTTTAACACTTACCCTTACTACTCTCCTCTCACGTATTGCTGCCTTAGATCGCGGCGGTATGTCTAAGTTATCACTAGATAAGTAGGTTAGGGTCCTCATATATCCTCGAGCTTCGTGGAGCATGGATGCCGCTACCTCATAACTACTGCTTATGCTGCTTACTATATTAGCTTCAGTGATATAGTTATGCCGTACTCGCTTTCAAGCTTCCTTAACTTTCTCCTTAGCCTCTTGAGTGACCTGAGATCCTCTCTGGGAACGAGTATCGTGACGTTACTGCCCTCTACACGGATCTCGGCTGTCGGCACGATGTTATGGAGTATCCTGCGTAACCTGTTCTCTAACCCAGTGATCCCGAGTCCCCTGACCGGGACAACTATTGTTTGCTCGCCGAATGTGTATATCTCGTACTCTAGCTGACCTGTGAGGAAGTCCTTCACCTCCACCACGGGTCTCGCCAGCTCGGCTTCCCTCAAGCCTGTGGGTAACTTCACAGTCATATTTAACTCGTATACCTTCCGTACTTCACCTTCCTCGATGAATATGACTGTGTCGATTATGGACGGTATCATACCTAAGTCGACCCTACGCAGGAACCTCTGGACCGCGTCTATGGGCGTGGTGGCGTGTACGACGCCAATCATACCTATGCCGGCTAACCTTAAATCAACGTAGAGTTTGAAGTCGTCATCGGTCCTCATTTCGTCGAATACTGTGTAGTCCGGTCTAGAAAGGAGGAGTATGTCGTGTAGCTCGTCAGGTGATGCGTACACTTTGGAGTATTGGGTTATGTCTGGTGGTAGTCTCATGTCGCGTGGTGATTCAATGGTTTTCACGACCTTCCTCTTACGCATGTAGTACTCGGCGAGGGCCTGTGCGAAGGTGGTCTTACCCATCCCAGGCGCTCCAGCTATTAGTATACCTTCAGCGCGTTCCTCCAACCTCCGCACTAGCTTGGGAGGTAAGTTATAGTCCTCTAACCTAGGCTTGGCTAGGGGACGTACTGCAGTAATTTCCCATCCGTCACTCATCGGCGGCCTAGTAATCACTATTCTATAGTCGCCGAGCTGAACAATCGTTGAGCCCATCCTCTCAACCTCCACGACAGCCTCGGACGTTGTTCTGGCAGCCTCTATGATCTCGTCAGCTATCGCCTCTATCTCCTCCCTGCTAAGCGGTGACTCACCCAACCGAACTAAGGACCAGTGCCCAGGGTATCCCTTCTTAGCGTACGGGGGTGCGCCCTCCTTCAAGTGCACCGACATGGTCGAGTCATCGAAGAACCTTTCAAGTAGCGTTAAGCGTGCCCTAGGCGGTGGGACGTAAAGCACCTTAATGCCTAAGGACTCAGCAGCTAACTGCTGGACCTTCGATGAGGTTATAAGTGTCGCACCCGAGTCTAAGCAGTAACTACGTATCAGGGAGTCAAGCGTTGAGTACTTCCTCCTTCCCGATGCCTCAATAACGTCGAGCTCAAGGTCCCTGCTCTCACATGCAGCCCTAATCAGCCTTAACTCCTCAAGGCCTATGAGACCAACAGCTCGTCCCTCCTTAGCTTGCTCCTCAAACGAATCTACTACCTCCTTAAGTATCACGAGCCTACCCCGAAGCTTCCCATCAATTACTAACCTACGTAACGTGCCGTCAGTAATCACGCTCACGTCAGGCACAAACACTTCAACACCTACCTCTCGGATCCCCAAGACATCCATCCCTATGATGAAGAACTAAGCTGGCTTATAAGCGCCTAGGCAGAAACCAATTTTAACCCGTTATACCCCACAAAATAATGGGTCGCGTGGCTCCGGTAGCGCAGATCGGTAGCGCGCGGGGCTGTGGACCCCGAGGTCCCGGGTTCAAGTCCCGGCCGGAGCCCCACCTACCCCTTAATTAAACCACCGACCCTCAATACCATTCAAGAACAAGATAGAGCAGTGTTAGAGTTCTTCCCCTAGCACTCGTCTGAAGCTAATAGCATACATCAGTAGCGTACCTATCTCTTGTCTGAGAACCCTTAGGTGGATTGGGTATAATCGTAAGGGAGGGCTCTCAGGTTCGTTGATATTGAGTACCCTACAGATCAGTTTTATGGCAATGGGGTCCTCAACTTCAGCAACTACTTCCTTTAGCTCGGGCCTCATCTCAAGGATTATCGGTAGGAGGAGGTTTCCGCAGAGTTCATCTCCCAGGATGTTGCAGGCCTTCTGAAGTTCAGAGTATCTGAACATGTGGGCGCTGCCGTCACGTAGTGGGACATGGGGATATTCCTCGTTGAGGAGTTCTTTGAGGTTCTTTCTCTTCTTTGGGAGCATGTAGTTAACGGCCTTGAGCTCATCGCGCAGTAAGCGCTCCAAAACTTTATCAGTAGTGTCGCTCCCGAACTCTTCACCACTAAGTGGAGGCAGAGACGGTCCCCTCCTTCCGCGCTAGTATTTGTTTCACCTTCTTCATCCTAGTCTTATCCTCACGCTCCCTCTCCTCGAACTTGAATTCCAGGAACTTTATGGTGTTCTCCATCCTAGGTATTAGGACGTTCTCTAACGCATTAACCCTTCTCTTAACACGTGCTACCTCAGCACCTAACCTAGTTATGGAGGCCTCTACCTCACCCAGCCTAGCTGTGAGATCCACCAGTTCCTCGAAACACCTGCTAGCAAGCATCAGCAGTATGGGATACTTCGGACTCTCTCTAGGCGCACCTTCCCTCCTAACCTCGATTAGCGGTACACGGACGCCGGCAACTACGCGCGACCCTATTACACCCTCGACCTTATCGTACCTGGTGCGTGCGTAGGACTCCATTAAGGAGGGATCGATAAGGGATGTTGACTTAATGAGAAGGGACTCGCACTCCTGCACCTTATCGCAGACCCTCTGACGTAACTCAACGGCGTCCTTCATCAGCATTATGAGTTCCTGCGTCAGTATTATGAGGCGATCCTTCAGTACCTTATGTAGCCTCTTAGCTACCTTAACACGCTTCTTTAACCTGATTAACTCTATTTTCGTCGGCCTAGTTACCCTCAACGTCTGCTGTGACACTCACCTCACCGCCCTTCAGCGCCTTACGGTACTTGGGGTGATATTTCTTAATGTTCTCCACGCTAATCAGCTTCAGGTCCTCCTCCGGCAGCATTGACAGGAGCTCCCAACCGATATCCAAGGTCTCCTCAATAGTTCTACGCTCAAACTCACCCTGGTTTATGAATTTCCTCTCGAATAGTTCTGCGTACTCAAGGTACCTCTTATCACGTTCACTTAGCGACTCAACACCTATTATTGCAGAGAGCTCTCTCAGGTACTGACCCTCCGTGTAAGCCGCTATCAACTGCATGAATACTTGATAATGATCTTCCCTAGTCTTGCCGGGACCGACGCCGTCCTTCATGAGCCTAGAGAGTGAGAGGAGGGCATCTACCGGTGGGTAAACACCCTTCCTGTGCAGGTCCCTCGAGAGCACTATCTGCCCTTCAGTTATGTAGCCCGTGAGGTCGGGTATAGGGTGTGTTATGTCGTCGTTAGGCATTGTTAGTATGGGCATCTGCGTTACTGACCCTTTCATACCTTGAATCCTTCCAGCTCTCTCATAGATTGTTGCGAGGTCGGTGTACATGTAGCCCGGGTACCCTCTCCTTCCGGGAATCTCCTCCCTAGCAGCGCTTAATTCACGCAGGGCTTCACAGTAGTTAGTCATATCGGTCATTACTACCAGGACATGCATGCCGTGGCGCCATGCGAGGAATTCAGCCGTGGTTAGGGCCACCCTAGGGACAACGATTCTCTCAATCACTGGTGAGGCTGCGGTGTTGATAAACGCGACGATGTTCTCAATGTTCCCCGTTTTCCTTAAGTTCTCTATGAAGAAGTACGCCTCCTCGTAAGTTACGCCTATCGCGGCGAATATTACGGCGAAGCGCTCTCCCTTACCCTTAACCCTTGCCTGACGCACTACCTGTGCAGCTATCCTGTTATGGGGTAAGCCGGCCCCGCTAAATATAGGGAGCTTCTGCCCTCTAACAACCGAGAATAAGCCGTCAATTGCTGAGATACCAGTCTCAATGAACTCGGAAGGTGGTTCCCTGACGGCTGGGTTTATTGGGGCGCCGTTTATGTCTAGCCAGTCCTCCGGAACTATTGGAGGGCCGCCGTCAATAGGTCTCGCTAAGCCATCGAAGATACGGCCAAGCATGTCCAGTGATACGGGTATCCTGAGAACCTCACCCTTGAACCTCACGTGCGCGTTCTTTAGGTTAACTTCGCTGACCCCGCCGAAGACTTGGAGAACGGCAACGTCGCGCGATACGTCTATTACTTGTCCGAATCTTGTTTCACCAGACTCCAGAATTACCTCAGCTACTTCATTATACTTGATTCCGGGAACAGGTTTAACGAAGAGTAGTGATCCCTTAGCGCTCAACGCCTTCCTAACTTCCTTTACATAGAGCTCCGTCATTCCCTGCTCACCTCCTCAAGCAACTTCTTGATGCTGTCCTTGATCTCAGTGATTAATGCGTCATGGGTGTCCTTGAACTGATCGTAGGGCACCTCTTTCATACGGGCTATCTTAACCCTTACTGGTAGTGCCCTAATCTTCTCGAGTGGTACACCGTTATTTAGCGCTCTTAACGCCTCATGATAGAACGTGAGTATGACGTCCATCATCAACACGGTCTTCTCCGGCGGGCAGTAACTGTCTATTGGATGGAAGGCGTTCTGCTGTAGGAAGTCCTCCCTAATCATTCTAGCCGCATCAAGTAGTAACTTATCATTGTCGGGTAAGGCGTCAGGACCGACTAGCCTAACGATCTCCATGAGTTCCGCCTCACGCTGAAGGATGTTCAGCGCCTCGTCCCTGAGCCTCCTCCACTGGGGGAATGACTCTCTCCACCAGTGCTCAACTGTTTCCACGTAGAGTGAGTAGCTAAGTAACCAGCTTACTGCGGGGAAGTGCCTGCGGTTAGCTAAGGATACGTCAAGCGCTATTAACGTACCAATATACCTTAGGGTGTTCTGTGTGACAGGCTCACTGAAGTCGGCACCAGGAGGTGATACAGCACCAACTATGGTTAACGAGCCTACACGGTCGCTCTCGCCCAAGCACTTTACCCTTCCCGAGCGCTCATAGAACTCAGCGAGCCTTGACCCTAGGTAGGCTGGGAATCCTTCCTCACCGGGCATCTCTTCGAGCCTCGCAGAGATCTCCCTCATTGCCTCAGCCCACCTAGACGTTGAGTCAGCGACTAGGAGCACGTCGTACCCCATGTCACGGAAGTACTCGCCGATTGTAACGCCTAGGAACACACTTGTCTCCCTAGCCGCCACGGGCATGTTTGAGGTGTTAGCAATGAACACGGCCTTCTCAGCGAGAGGCCTCCCTGAGGCCGGATCCTTGAGCTTAAGGAAGCTATGGAGGGCATCCGCCATCTCATTACCTCGTTCCCCACAACCCACATAGATGTTCAGCCTAGTGCGTGCCCACTTAGTAAGCGTCTGAAGGAGCACGGTCTTACCGCTGCCGAAGCCCCCAGGCACAGCCGCCTTACCACCCCTAGCTATTGGGAACATCATATCAAGCACTCGCTGACCCGTGATTAAGGGCTCAGTAGGTTCAAGCCTCCTTACATAAGGCCTTGGTTTCCTCACGGGCCACTTCTGAAGCATTGTTAACTCAACTTTCTTCCCATTCGCCTCAATAACCGCTATGGTATCGGTTATGGTATAGTCCCCATCATCAACGACTTCCTTCAACTTACCGTGAATGTTTGGTGGGACCGTTATATAGTGATCAATGAGTTTGGTCTCCTTAACCACCCCAAGAATCGTTCCTGGCCCCACCTTATCGCCGGGCTTTAATTCATTGTTCCTATAGAAATGCCACTTAACGTCGCGCGGGAGTGCTGGGACCTTCACACCTCTCTTCACGAAGGGGCCTATGAGGCTCCCAATAACTGACAGAGGTCGTTGAAGCCCGTCAAAGACCTTGCCAACGATTCCGGGCCCTAACTCAGCGAATAAAAGACTCCCCGATCCCTCTACGGGTTCCCCGACCTCAAGACCTGAGGTGTCCTCGTAAACCTGGATGTAAGCATGGTCACCGTGCAAACCTATGATCTCGCCTATGAGGCGCTCCTCGCCAACGTATACTACCTCGTAGACCATGGATCCGCCCATGCCCTCAGCCACAACCAGTGGGCCTGAGATACGTCTTATCTTACCCACGACCAAGGTATCACCCGAGTTCCAAAGCTATACCTAAATAACGTCTTATTAAGGAGGAGTAATACTCCTTAACTTCCGCCTTAGAGGCGGACGTAATGTCAGGAACGTAAACAACGATCCCCTTACTTAACGATTGCCTCACTTTCTCGAAATAAGGTTTGAGTTTATCCTGCACAATCACTAGCGTTATACCCTTCTTGGATAAATTATTGACCACGGTATTTAACGTCTTAAGCACTTCATCTTTAGGAGCATTAACACTAACTATGTACCTCTCACCAGCACCTCCTAACGCAAAACCAAGCGTGAAGTACTCGTCCCCGACAACGCATACGTTACCCTTACTTACCGGTAACTTTACCATAGGCGTTCAACCACCTACTAAGTACTTCGTCGAGGAAATATTTGCCCAAACCAAGAGCCTGCGACTTAATAAACGATGAGAGGAGGAATGCCTCATACTCCTTCGCAACCATATACGCGATAGTCACGTCATGTGAGAGGGGGCTGAACGCCATTTCATCAACACACGTGGCGTACCTCAGCGTAGCAATGATGAAGTCAGTCTCTAAGGGATCACTACCTTCAATGACTTCAGAAATCTTGGAAGGTAACTTCGGAAGCTCTGCGGAGACTTCCTTATCCTCTAGGAATGCTCTCCTAACTCTCAACTCAAGCTCATCAATTAGCTTGAGATTCCTCAAGCACTTATCGAACTTCACCTTAGGCCAAATACTATTGGCTACGGACATTATTCTGCGCCAGTATTCCTCAAGTACAGAATCGCGTAGAGAGTCAACATTAAGTTCGTGAATAGAGCCCTCAGAACTCAGCATGAGGGCATCAGCCACCATCATTGCAGGTACGGAACGATACTCTCTAAGTACAGATATCAGGTGTTGCGTGCTCTCAACGCTTGCGAGCCTCTCCAGCAACCACTCACCGATGAAGGGAAAGTGGGTTAGTATCCTCCGGTTTGACGAAACCTCCCGCAATGCCTCAAGTAATTCTAGGAGTTCATATCTTTTCATGAATAACGTAATGAACTGGACAACATTATCCCCAGGTTTAGTTAGTTCCGTAATATCTACTAAGTCATTATGCCAGCACTTCATGAGTGTAGCGAAGATCTCCTTAAGAGATGCTTTCCGGAAATCAATGCTGGCCCGCACCTTCAAGCACTCAATAGCTGAGTAATGGCTCAGAGATTCCAACATGGCATCAATGTCTGTTAAGTTAGACTCACCTAATGAACGCAGCACATTGAGAGTCACGATGCGCTGAAACTCGACCTTGATCTTCTCAAGAAAGCTTAAGTTTCCTGAACTCATTTTCGGATTACCCTTCAGCACGGAATATCTTGTCGTTAAGCATATTCATAATTTCGGGCATTGCTTTCTCAAGCCGTGTAGTGTAAGTGTTATCAATAGCATGCTCCCTATTAAGGCTCTCAACGAGTACACCACCCAACTTTCCCGGGTCACATAATTCCACAGCAGTCACAACGTCCTTAAAATGCTCCTGAATAACCTCCTTAATCACATCAGAGTCCTTGGGAACCACCTTAACTATTACGCTATCGGTAAAGATACCGCTATCAATGCTCTCCTTAAGAAGAACCTTAAGGGATTCCCTGCGCTTGGGAATAGGCAGCTCTGCTAGTTCTTTCCGTACCTCTTCTAATATTTCATTGAGGATTCTGTTCTTAAGCTTCAGGAGCTCAATGTTAAATTCAACTAATTTACTAACATACTCTGCATTCTTCTTTTCGATGAGTTCCTGTAGCGCTCTCCTCCTAGTGTTTCTTAATTTCTTGTAATATTCTTCCTTGGCCTCGGCAATGATTCTCTCTGCTTCCTCCCTAGCCTTACGTAATATTTCCTCCGCCTCCCTCTGTGCCTCCTCCAAAACCCTTTTTCTTAGTTCCTCTAGACTCATAGTGCATCGCCTACACAGGTAGGCCAGCAACCATGGTGAGGAGTAAGTACCCAAACACTAGCCCAAGTATTCCGAAGAGCTCCACGTAGGACGCGAGTATCATCGTGTGTACCCATATTCCTCCCTTAGTTTTCGGTACTTCTATAATGCCTGACATACACACGACGCCCTGCATCCATGCAGACGCGAACTCGGCGCAGAATACCGCTATCCCTATGCCTAGGAAAGCCCAGCCCTTAAGGGCGGTTAATTCACTAACCGATGGAAGTACTGACGTGAGACCTAGTAGGGTAAAGATTAGACCGTAGAATGTCTGGGTCATGGGTAGCGCAGACAGGATCAGTACTTGCTTAAAGTATCCGGGCTCTTCAGCTAATACTGCTAGACCAGCCGATGCTGCCCTCGCTGTCCCTATGGATGATCCTGCCAAACCTCCTGCCAGACCCAGGGCTATGCCTAGTGTCGCAACGAAATTCACAAGATCCACGGCGTCGCACCTTCGATATTATAAAATAAGGGGGGCTTATAAAGAATATTATATAATGAACTATACAAACTTTCAAATCCGTAACGTAATAATAGTAACGTATTAACAACGATTGAGCGTACCCGTATGAAGGAAAATTAAGTACTTTATTACGTAAAATAGTGATGGTCTTAGCAGGACTAGGAACCGTGAATCCCGCCGGAACCTATTAGGATGGCGTCCTCAATCTTTATTGTGAAGGGCTGAAACTCTCTTCCGTCTCCTTCGTAGAATTTGGGAAGGAACTCCACGAAGCATAGCCTCAGCGAGTGAACGAACGCGCCAATTATTCCGAACGCTATATTCAGCAGGTTAGTTAATATCATGACGATGAACGTCGCTATGGCTCCGAGAACTAATCCTAAGGCATGTATCGGTATCGCTGATGAAACGGCACTGCCGAGTTCTAAGGAAAGGCTATTGAAGTTCTGTGCCAGTAACGACGTGGCCAGACCTATCCCCGCTAACCTTGTGTATGACATTATGTCGCCGAGGAGTCCTGTTAGGTCGAAGAGCCAGAATAGTGAGCCTAGTGCCTTGTAAGCTATTAGTTTGCCAGCAATTAGTAGGGATAACCCAACAACTATGCCGTACACTAGGTAGTTAGCGTAAGAATTCAGCGGTGCTGGTAAACTGACGTTGAGGAACTTATACAGGACGTATGGTATGCCGAATACTTCGCTTATGAAGAACCCTATCTTAGAGATTATTTCTCCTTTGTCCCTCAACTTAATGTACTTTATGAATGATAGGACATGCGCTATGTTAACGTGTATTAGTCCAATAATCAGTGCAAGGTTTATAAAGAACATGGGGTTAAGTAGCGGTAGTAAAGCTTGTAGCGTTGATCCCGAGGAGGCGACTAGGTCTATTCTGCCGTTATTGAAAACTATTGAGTACCCAGCAAAGCTGTTGGAGAGCAAACCAAAGAATATCGATGATAGTGAGAGGTACGTGCAGAGTCTTTTGAATAACTTGTATCCCTCGGAGTACGGGTTCTCTATGAACCCTGTCTTCTCTAGAAGGTAGTTAACTATGATGAACATAGCGGTGCCATAGACCACATCAGCAAACATTAGACCGAAGAATATTGTGAGGGAGTACGTAATTATGGGGGTCGGGTCGTACTCATTGTAATTTGGAACACCGTAAATTTTTGTTATCATTTCATAAGGCTTAAACACGCGCGGGTTCCTGAGCTTTGTCGGCGGTGTCCTGTCTGGTGGTGGGGGAGAATCAACGACATACACGTATTTCAAGCCGGAGTAGAGAAAATCCTCCAACCACTTTCTGCTCGAGAGAGGCACCCACCCCTCAACGGCGACCAGGTATCTCCCCTTCAAAGCGGAGAGAAGAACCTGCAACCTATCCCTGTACGCTGTGACCACCACCTTACCTAGGGCCAGATCCTTTGAGACCTTGCTTATGAGCTTCTCAAATTCATCCTTAAGTTTACCTAACTCTATACGCAGATCCTTGATATGTACCCTTAGTCTCTTCAGGAATTCCGAGACCGTAGTGTGTTCTTCAGGTATCTCGATTACCTTACCTCCAATACTCCTAGAGATTTCACTAACATTCTCCACGTCACTCCTTGGGCCGGCAACTATGATTACTGCTTTCCTAAGCTCCTTCAAGGTTACTATGTCAAGCATCACTCGTTGCTTGAGTTCCTCAGGTAACCCAGTGAGAAATTCATTAACAAGATCCTTCTCCAGCAGTATCGTGCGTGCAGCCACTATATTCCCGTTAAAGGATATGTTATCAATGGGGACGTTGCTGTATTTCGGAATCGCGGACAATATTGATAGTACCCGTAGAATTTCCTCAGACTTGGTGATCTCCTCGTTGATTTGCTCAATCTTAGCCTTAATGTTCCTGGCCCGTTGTAAAGCTTCCGAGAGTTTACTCAGTAGACTTAGGAGGTATTCGTGAAGCTTACTTGCCGATATCTTACCGTCTAATTTGACGAGAATCTGCTCGGGAATGATTGCGTCGAACTCGCTGAGTATGCGTTCTAGCCTGCGCAGCCTATCGGCTTCTTTAGAGAGGGCCTCACGGTCCTTCTCACTAACCTCTGTAAGTAACTCTGGGTGTAGGGAACCGGCGCTCTGGAGAGCCTCCAGTAATTTCCCAGCTAGTTTTTTCTCGGTAAGCACCCTTACGTAGACTACCTTCTCCGGGGTAGATACGATCATCTTAACTCCCTTGAGCTGTCCCTGCAACTAACTCTACAACCTTGGAAATAATTTCGCCCTTGTACTGGCTGTACCTCTCCTTCAGCGCCTGCTTATTTTTCTCGAAGTTCTCCTGTGCCTTCTTAAGTTTCACGCGGAACTCCTCCTCTATCTCCTTAATCTCTTCTTCGGTCAATGGCGCACTAATTTCTGCGTTCTTCCAGGACTCTGCTTCCTCCCTAGCCTTACGTAATATTTCCTCCGCTTCCCTCTTAGCTCTCTCTATGATCTCCCTAGCTTCCCTTTCAATATCGCTCAGGGAGGACAACTTACCACTCCCTAAGATTTGTTAGGGATTTTCAAATAAGCTTTAGCTTACCGAAAGGAGACCATCAGCCCTCACACGGTTCTTCATGCTCTTTAAAGTCTTTAATCCGCTCCGGAGTGGTCCTCATCATGTGCACGCTAATGTTTTTAGAAACTTAATTAACATTACTTCGGGATTGTTGAGATGAGTGAGGAGTACATTGTCAAGTTTGAGCATTCTAGTGCTAAGCAATTAGTAACGGTCTTAGAGGCGTTAGGGAATATTGTTGATGAGGCGCTGTTTAGGTTCGCGCAGGATGGCTTAACCGTTAAGGCATTGGATCCGGCGCAGATAGCATTAATAGTAATAAGAATGCCTTCGGAGGCATTTCTTGAGTACAATATAGAGAAAGATCTGGAGGTTGGCGTAAATGTTAACAACCTCGTCAAGACGCTACCCAAACCCAAGAAGGGCGATAAATTTGTGTTTAAGGCTAATGAGGAGTTCTATGAAGTGATAATAGAAGGGATATCAACAAAGAGATATAAGTATAGGTCTATAGAGGTCTCGGCGCAGGAAGTTGGTGAGATTACACCTGAGTTTAAGGTTTCAGCGCTTGTGGTTGCTAGGGCCTTTAAGGAGGCTCTCAAGGATCTTAAGGGTGCTGGTACGATAACCTTCGTTGCTGAGGATGATCAGTACCTTTACTTAAAGGCGCTGGAGGTAAGTGCTGAGGCAAGGCTCTCTAGGGTAGGAGGATCCATACTTGAGATGGAGGTTAAGGAGCCTTCACGCGCTAATTATGATGAGGACTACATATTAAAGGTGCTTAACTTAACAGGCGTGACCGATGCCGTAAACATAAAATTTGGGAATGATGTTCCTCTCTACCTTTCATTCACTCTTGTTGAAGGGGGAAGCGTTGAATATCTACTGGCGCCAAAGATGTAATGATAAGATTTTTATTTGACTGATGATAAAAAATTAAGTGGGTGCTACCTTGGCCGTCTTAGATTTAGACGAAATAGACAAGAAATTAATAAATATTCTCCAAGAAAACGCCGACCTAACATATGCGGAACTTGGAAGAATGTTAGGCATTAGCTCTTCTACGGTCTACATGCGTGTTAAGCGCCTTAAGGAGAGAGGTATTATTAAGAGGATCGTTGCGGAGGTCTCGCCAGAAACCTTAGGGTATAATTTAAGATCCTTAGTCTTCCTTGCAGTAGACATAAAGAAGTACAATGACATAGTGCAGGCACTCCTCAAGATTCCACAGATAAAAGTAATTTACGACATCACGGGAGAGTGGACGTTCGCATTAGAGATACTTGTCAGGGACCATAAGGAACTCTCAGAACTCCTCGACAAGATAGGAACCATCGAAGGCGTTCAGCACACATCAACAGCTGTCGTACTACGTGTAATTAAAGAGGACAGAAAGGTAACACCACCGTGAAGCCCATATTTGGATACTGCTACTTCACGGTAGACAGGTCAGGACAATTCACAGAAGTAATAGTTTTTGAGTACACTGATGAAAACCAAGAATTTGCGGAGATCCTATCAGACAGTCATAGGCTACGTGAAGAGCTAGCTAAGGTAAAAGAGAACATGCAATCATTTATTGACACCGAGGAAGTCAGGGTGAATGGAGAGCGTGTTCACCCGCGAATAATTAGGGTTCTAGCGGGTATTGCGGGCGACCCGCATAGACCCTACATATCATTTATTATTAGGTTTAGGGGATCCCTTAAGCCCGGGTTGAACATGTATGAGGATACATACGAAGAGGACATTGCTGAGTATGACTACACGGTTACGTGGGTATTACCCCCAGGGAGCCGCATTATTGAAGCTGAGTTTGGTTTTAAGTATGAAGTAGGTCCTGATAATGTGATTTCATTCAGAGTTCCGAAGGGTTCCTCTACTCCCGGGTATGAGAAGATACTGTTTTACCTCCCTCCGCTTTCCGAGAAGCACGCAAGTGACGCCAGTAATACTGGAGAGGACTTCTAACGCCGCACTCCGCTACACACATACCTAAGGTTTTCATCTTCTCGCAACTGTACATGCTATACTTCTTCCTAGACCCTCTTAAACCTGCTAGATGTTCGATCTGGTAACGAGCTATTCTTTCATTGAAATCCGGGAGATTACGCATTAGGTCAAGCACATAATCGACATCCGCGCCAATATTCAAGAGAAACGTAGCTAAGGCGAAACGCTGATGATGTGAGAGGTGCTCGCCCTTAAGTAAGGTGTTCATGATTTCTGTTATGCAGGGAGGGAAGAATTTCTCCACAATCTGACCCCTGAGTTCCTCCATGAATTTCTCCTTCTCTGTGCTTAAGAAGCCACGCACGCTACGTACAAGTTCCCTAAGTTCATTAACCTCAGGCATGACGCGTTCTGGGTCAATACTTGCGGTTGACGCTAACTCACTCGCTAACTCAGTAATTCTTAATTTAATTGCGTTTTCAAGTAGCCTAGCGGCATCATGCTTGTTCAGGTACACGTATCCACCGATCACGTACCTATTCACTAATTTCCACTTAGGGTCTGAAACGAGTGACTCTGTTAACCGTAGGTACGTAGGGATAGTTACTCTGAAAGGGTAACACTCAACTACCTCTCTACCTGTGCGCTTCTCTACGCCTATGATCACTCTATGACCGCAGATGTTTGACTCTGAGCCAAAATACTCTAACTCAACACCGAGTTTTCCAGCTATTATGCCGACTACCTTATCTTTATCTCCCAACATGAAGTTAGTAGCGCGTTTGGCCTCAACATCGGCGTACTTGCGTAAAGCCCAAGGATCCACGATGCTAGCAAACATTAACGCCAAGTAAAACGAAATAACCTCTTGATCCTCATCAAACGAAACTAAGTAAGAGCCTTTCCCAAGCGCTGATCGGACCCTCAGCAATCCACGTTCTTTAAAATCTTGCAGATCCAGTAAGTCATTGAGAGTCAGCTCAGTCCCGTAAGTATGTAGGAGGTACTCCCTTAAGGATACCATAAAAGGGTATTTAGCGTAGAAGGGTCTTTCCTTAGGCATTCTCTCTAAGCCCCATCATAAGTCGTAAACTATGCTATAATAGGTATCTTATTAAGATAAGGATAGTCCACTAAGGCAACCAATGCAACAGGAACCTCAGTTAAACATTAATCTCTGGCAGTAGGTTCTCTCCTTTTATTTTAATTGATATCCTCGAGAGGGCTTCGTAGGTTTTCTCGTCGACTAATACGTCCTCACCCTCCACTAGTATACCAAGGCCCTCAAATGGTGAGATCGGTGGGTCAGGAAGGTGGGGGTCAGGCTTATCCCTACCTACGTATACCCACCTGATTCTCCCTTTTCGTTTTATTACGCGGTACCAGTAACGTCCAAAGTATAGGTACTTTAACTTTCTCCCGCCAACAACCTTATGGACTATGTGAAGGGGCTTTAAGTAGTAGCCGCTGTCCTTTATTTTGTCGTTGTACTCATAGATCCTAACTCTATAAGGAGAGTATAATTCCATCACTATCCTGTATCCTCCAACGATCCTTAGGCTCTTCACCATGATCTCTCTATTCTGATACCTGTTACATCAGGTATTAAACTTACGGATCATTCTTTACTTATGCAAATATCGGTTAACTTAAGTTTAAACCTCTTTAGCTCTTTATAGACTTTGTTCTTAAATTCCTCCAGTTCCTCTAGGGGAAGTCCCCGCCTAGCGGCAATCTTCTTCACCTCTTCTTCAACTATAGCATATTTCTTGTATTTTTCATTTAACATCTTCCAGGGTATTCCCTTGAGTGCCTCCCCTACTCTTGTGTCGTAAGGTAAGACACCCTTAATCATGAGTACTGCTATTATGGGGTAACCCACGTATCTCCTGAAGACTGTACCGTTGTCGGTACTACATGCTTCTTTACGTGCTAGATCGACGTAAACCGAGTACCTTCGGCTACCATCAGAGGACACGACTATGGCACTCTTCTTGTCAGTGAATGTAATCCTACCGTCAGCTACGGCACCCGCAGCTTCTAATACCTTTATTTTTGGAGGCATCCTGAGGTAGGACAATATTTGTCACCTAGGTGATTTTACTTCATTAAAGTAAGAGACTTAATCAAGGAAAAAACTTCCGGAATTCTTCGTTTATCCTTCCTTAGATTTAATTCTCTCCGCATAAGTTTCGGGATCCAAGAATTTGCTCTTGTCTATGGGCTCAATGGGTTTTATCTTAACTAACCATCCCGCACCGTACGGATCTTTGTTTATTAAGTCAGGATTATCATAGAGATCCTCATTGATTTCCAGTACCTCACCAGAGCAGGGGGAGTACGCGTCAGCCACTGACTTTACTGACTCTAGCGTAACTATTGGTTCGCCTGCATTTACTGATGTGCCCGGTTCGGGTAACTCAACGTTCACTATGTACTTTAATTTCTTTTGTGCGTAGTCTGTTATGCCAAAGACGATGGCGTCATCCTGGACCTTGACCCACTCGTCGCTCTCCGTGTAAAGTAATCCTTTCTTAACTAAATATTCACCAAGTTTTGTTTTTACTAAAATGTCCTCTGTGCTCATTGTTTTCACCGGATCACACTATATTAGAGGGAAATCAAGTATTTTAGCTTCACAGGGTTTGCCGCGAATATCTATTGCTACCTTGAAGCCTATGTAGGCGTGTGTTGCCTCAATATATCCCATACCAATGCTTCTCCCGAGTAGGGGGGAGTAGGCTCCGCTGGTCACGTAACCTACGACTTTACCGTCGATCAATACGTTATTCCCGTGTCGGGGGATCCTCCTAACGCCTTTCTTAAGTTTGAATGCCACCCTAAACTTCCTTACTCCCTCCTTGTAGATCTTCCTTAGAGCTTCCTCCCCTAGGAAACCTTGCTTCTTGAGACTAAGGGCCATCCAGTACCTTGCCTCTATGGGGTTCACGTCGTTGCCTATGTCAACGCCTATGAGTGGGTACCCCATCTCCAACCTTAGGCTATCTCTAGCTATTAGCCCCGCGGGCTTGGCTCCCGCTTTGACCGCTGCTTCAAATATGCGTTTCCCATGCTCGACCGTGGTCATGATTTCGTATCCGTGCGAGCGCACCTCCTCACCCGTCCAGCCAGACCTACTCACGAGCATTGCTTCCTCTCCTAGCACGCTAGGGCGACGTAGGAATTCAAGTACATTCAGGTTCTCCGCTTCCCCCACGCCTAGGTTTTCAAGTACTTCAGGAGCTCGTGGACCTTGAATAGCTATAAGGGTGGTACTCAGAGTGATGTCCTCGATCGTGACGTTATATCCCCACTCCCTAGCCCATTTTAACATCCATGCACGATCTTTCTCAACGTTAGGTGCATTAACAACGGCAAGCCACTCGGTATTGCTTAAGTAGTACAGCATGACGTCGTCAATAATGTGTGCATTCTCGTCAAGTAGCAGTACTGGGCCACTCATGCGCCCTTCCCTGAACTTACTCAGGTCCTTAGACACTAATTTCTGGAAGAACTCGAAGAGATTGTCCCCGCGTATAAGGTACCTCCCCATATGCGACACGTCGAACACGGTAACGGAGTTGCGGGTCGCTATGTGTTCCTCTAGAGGGTTCCCATAGTCCATCGCGGTTATCCATCCTGCAAACTCTCCCACGCTGGCACCGTACTTTCTGAGGGTTTCTAGGAGCGGTGTCTCCCTAACCGTTTTTAACACCTTAAAAATTCTCGCAGTGATGGCTGATTAACTTTTATCTAAGCGAGTACACTGCAACATATAAAAATTGAGGCGCAATCACAACATTAATCATCACTTCATGCGTGGATAGTTAAACACTTTTAGTGATACCCCTAATTAGTAAGGGAGTGTTGGGATGCCACATTACTGGATACCGAACTCCGCTAAAGAAGTAAAGCAGGAGATGCTCAAGGAAACAGGAGTCGATGACATTGAGGAGTTCTTTAAGGACATCCCAGAACAACTTCGTTTGAGGAAGGAATTACGTGTAGGATTCGGTAAGCCGCTACTTGAACACGAGGCCAGAAGGAGGTTCCTCGAAATACTAAGTAAGAATAAGTTTGCAGGATTTGCGGACATACACCGTGTGTTCTTAGGCGGAGGCATCTGCGCTCACTACGTCCCCTCGGTGGTTAAGGCCATAGTGTCCCGGGCCGAATTCTACACCGCCTATACACCCTACCAGCCTGAAATAAATCAAGGCATACTACAGGCATTCTTCGAGTACCAGAGCCTGATGGCGGAACTCTATGGCGTTGACGTGGTAAACGCCTCGATGTATAACGTGAGCACGGCGGCCGCTGAAGCGGTTAGAATGGCGCTCAGGGTTAAAAGAGGAAGGAAGAGAATACTCATAGCATCCTCAGCGCACCCTGAGATTAAGGAGGTCATTAGGACCTGGGTTAAGGGGTTAGACGTCCGGTTAGAGGAGATCCCCTACAGGCAGGAAGACGGTGAGCTTGACATTAGCGCACTCCACACAAAGCTCGATCATGACGTAGCCGCGGTTTACGTGGAGTCCCCTAATTTCTTCGGTATAATTGAGCGTAAGTTACGTGATATTATAGAAGTTACCCATGATGCAGGTGCGCTCGCTATAGTGAATGCGAACCCACTCTCATTAGGGGTATTCAAGGCTCCCGGGGAGCTTGGTGCCGACATAGTGGTTGGGGACGCACAACCCTTAGGCGTGGGCCTGAACTATGGTGGCCCCTCAGCCGGAATACTAGGCATTCAGGGTAGAAAGGAGCTTATAAGGCAACTCCCAGGGAGGCTTGTCGGCATGACTAAGACTATCGACGGATCAGAAGAAGGCTTCATGCTAATCCTCCAAACTAGGGAACAACATATAAGGAGGGAGCGCGCAACATCAAACATCACAACGAACTCTGGCCTTGAAGCAATAGCCGCCGCTGTATACGTGTCGTTACTCGGTGCTAAAGGCCTCAGGAGGTTGGGCGAGGCACTGCTGGGTCGCACTAAGTACTTCTTAGAGGTCTTACATAAGCACAGCGTTGAGGCCATGCCGCTCTTCGAGAAAGGACTGTACTTCCGTGAAGTTACGATCTCCTTTAAGGGCAGGGATGCAAGGGACGTGATAAGCCAGTTAGAGAAGTATGGAATCCACGTAGGGCCGCCGTTGTCTAGGTTTTATGATGCGATGCATGATTGTAGCTTACTGTGCTTCACGGAACTTCACAGCAAAGACGATATAGATGAGCTAGTAAGTAAGCTAGCTTTGACTCTCGGAGGTGAGGCAAGATGAAGTACAGGCAGGCACGTTGGGACGAACCACTAATATTCGAATTAACCTCTGATCAAGACAGGGAAACATTCCAGCTAGGAGACGATTACTTCGCTAATCTAGGTAAGGAAACCCTCACTGAAGCAACGCAGGACATTGTTCGAGAGAAAGATCCTAACATACCTAACCTCAGCGAGCCTGAAGTTGTACGGCATTACACCCGATTAACTCAAATGTCCTACGGGATAGACGTAGGTGTAGTTCCACTCGGTTCATGCACGATGAAGTACAACCCTAAGATTTGCGAGGACCTAGCCAACGACGACAGGATAACGTATGCCCATCCCTACATGAGTGAGGAGCACCTACAAGGACTACTAGAAATGCTTTACACCCTGCAAGAGTGGCTAGCTGAGTTAACTGGTATGGATGTATGCTCCCTACACCCCCCGGCAGGGGCAGCAGGTGAGTTGGCCGGCGTACTGATAATTAGGGAATACCTGCGGGATAGGGGATACACGCATAAGGACGAAATCCTAATACCTGAAAGCGCGCACGGAACAAACCCAGCCAGCGCTGCCATGGCAGGCTTCAAAGTAGTACGCATACCTACAGACGAAAGGGGAAATACGGACCTAAACGCGTTGAAGACCGCGGTCTCCGACAGAACGGCAGGAATAATGCTAACGAACCCAAGCACACTTGGACTGTTTGAGGAGAAAATAACGGAGATATCCGACCTGATACACTCTAAAGGAGGGCTCCTTTACTACGATGGAGCAAACCTAAACGGCATACTAGGTATAGCTAGGCCAGGCGACATGGGGTTCGACATCGTCCACTTAAACCTACACAAGACATTCGCGGCACCTCACGGCGGCGGTGGTCCAGGAGCGGGTGCTATATGCGTTAAGAAGGAACTTGCTGACTACCTGCCCAAACCACTAGTAAGGAGGGAGGGAAGCAGGTATTACCTAGACTATAATATCAGGAGAAGTATAGGAAGGATAACGTGGTTCTATGGCAATATCGTGCCAGCTGTGAAATCATTCATATACTTAATGATGTTAGGTCCCGAAATACGTGAGGTAGCTGAGGTAGCTGTGTTAAACACCAACTACTTTATGAAGAAGGTTAAGGAACTTCCCGGAGTCGACCTGATCTACGGGCGTGAACGCTGGAGGAAACACGAGGTCGTAATAAGTTTTGAGGGCCTTCATCGGGAGACCGGCGTGAGCGCGGAGGACGTAGCGAAAGCCCTGCTAGATAGAGGAATACATGCCCCAACAATATACTTCCCCCTCACAGTCCCTGAAGCACATATGGTGGAATTCACGGAAAGTGAAAGTAAAAGAACCATAGACGAAGTGATAAGTGCGTACAAGGATATTATACGCCAAGCGTACGAGGACCCAGGCAAGTTAAAGGAAGCACCTAAAAACACGTCAGTGAGACGACTAGACGCACTGAGGGCTAATCACCCAAGGACGTTAGCGCCTACATACAAGTACATTAAGAGAAACGTCAACAGGTAAGTAACGTCGGATTACTAGCAGGTACTACACGCATCATAGTTTCTTCCCTGTAACCAGTTATAACTCGTATATACCCACTTAACTCAGCATCCAGCTTGGGATCTCCGGTGTCCACTAACAGGTATTTTAATCCTCTTAGCTTGGTCTTGGTCGCCAGCACGAGAATATTGTCCCTACCAACGCGCCATATAACCTCGGGGGTGAACTGCTGATTGCCTCGCCCAAACAGGTACCCTTGCCCTCCAATTACCGTCACAACTATTCTGGCTTGAGCAAATGAATTCAATAGGTTAAGGATTTCACGGTACCCTAAATCCTTGGCAATTATTAATCTATTGAACAACGCATCAACACCCAAGATAGTCTTCGGAAGTCCCAGCACGTCTGTTATAGCCTTTACGGTGGACCCGGGGCCAAGCAGGTAGAGAATGCCGTCACGAAGGTACTCCTCAATGAAGTATTCAGCCAGCGCATACTTCTCCTCGGAGGAGCCCGAAGCCCCGAAATCCTTACTCCGAACGCTGAGACCGTCTGCACGTACCGTAATTGCTCTAAAATACTTCCTAACTTTAAGTTCCCCTACCCGCAAGGAGCCCTCATCAATGTCGGCAACGTCAGCGTAATCAAGCACAGTGTTGCCCTCACAAAACATTGTCACCAGCTCAGCAGCTGCTTCAGGGGATGCAGCGAAGATTCCTGAATACATCTTAACGCCCGAGGGTATACCTAACACAGGTACCTCACAGTCAAGAACCTCCACAACATCCCTAGCAGTTCCATCCCCACCCACAAATACTAAAAGATCAATCCCGTGTTCTAACATCATCTTTACGACAGCCTTTGTGTCTGTGCTGGAAGTTTTCTCCTGTGACTCTGGAGGATAGCTTAAACACTTATACTGTAGGGAAGGGATTTGCCTCAAATACTTACAGCCCATGACCCCGCCAGCTACGAGTAAACCGTGGTTAAACCCTGCTTGACGTAAGTGCTTGAGAAAACGTAACGCACGCGAGGGAGCTACGGGTGTTGCCCCTTTCCTTACCGCCTCAACATATAGCATGCCGTCAGTCCCCTTTAACCCTACAGAGCCTCCCATACCGGCAATTGGATTAACAAGAAACCCCACCATTACTGACATGGAGTACCCACCTCCCAATCCATGGGATCCGGAATAAAAGTTTCACAGAGCTCTCCCTCACACCATAGATTAGCAACCCAGCAAATAAGAAAGAGTAATACCCTCGACCACTGCGCGGTAAGGAATATGAGGTGTCCATACTGCGGATCTAATAATATTGTTTGGGACTATGTGAGAGGCGATGTTATCTGTGCGTCGTGTGGTACGGTTCTTGAGAGAATATACGTTACCGAGCAGCACATTAGTCAAGAACTCATGCAGGAGCCTGCAAGGACCCGCACCCACAAAAGGCACGGAAGCAGGCGGGTCACCATAACGAAGTACACGTCAGAGTACCTAAAGCTAATAGACAAGGTCAAGAGAAGTAAAAGATTAAAGAACATAGTTATAGACTCTGAGCAATTAAGGAGATATGTTGACGGGGAAGGACCGCCCGTCAAGATATTTAAGAGGAACCCGCAGAACGTTCAGATGCTGTTGAAAGATCCTAAGGTTAGACTAATACTAGAGGTAATGTTGCGCTTCCCCAGATTGTCTTCCAGGACGGACCGTGCTAAGGTAGCGTTAGCTTTGATGGCGTTAATGCTCTTGACAGGAAGGAGAATTAATGCCAAGGAGGTCGCCGAGAAGTCCGGAATTAGCACAATGCATGCTCGTAGACTTGCTAAGACCTTAGAGGAAAACAGGGAGTTCATGGAGGAATTGAAGAAGGTTATTGAGCAGTGACGTTATTGCCGCAGTGCTCACTAATGTATTTGTCCAGTAATTTCTTAACTAATTGAGCAACCTTGCTGCCATCCACCCTACCCCTGACTTTAGACATTACCTTTCCCATAACAAGCCCAAACGCCCTAGTTCCCCGGACACATACCGTTTGGGCATTATTGTTAATCACTTCGTTAATTATCGTGAGGAGTTCCTCATCTGGTAAGCTCTCATACTTCCGTAGGATTTCTTCAATGGGTGCTCCTGAGCTTAAGTATTCTGCTAGTACCTCAGGGATAGCTTCCTTCGCTATGCATCCCTCGCCAACCTTGGATAGTACTGTGACTAGGTCCTTGAAGGATACTTTACTCACGTCTAAGCCTTCTGACTTAAGGGCCTTCAGGTGAATGAGTAGCGTTGAAGCTATGATCTGCGGATGTACTTTACCATGAAGCTCCCTTAGAAGATCAAGGTAGGTCGTGAAGGCAGGGTCCTTTATTAGCTGGTGCGCTAGCTCCTTACTAAGCCCGTGATCCTTGATGAGTTCCTCCAGAACTTCTTCGGGTGTTTTTGGCTTTAGTTTATCTGCTTCTTTAAGAATGTCCGCGGCTAACCTTAACGGAGGCACGTCGGTTTCCGGGTACATGCGGGCAGCGCCTGGCTGTGGACGTAAGTACCTAGTGGTGCCGTCGGGATTCGCCCCACGTGTCTCGGGGGGTATTCCCTTGAGTGCATACCTAGCCCTATCGACTAATGCTCTCAGCGCTCGTTCACACTTCTCCTTATCAGCGACCACTATGGCATACGCGTCCCTCTGGGGGTCGAGCCCAAGGACTTTGAAGAGCTTATCCTTGATCTCCTCGCTTATTCCGTAAGCTGGTAGCTCATCACTATGTATTATACCCCCAACACCACCCCACGCTTTAGCGTAGTCTGATAGTTCAGTGCCGAAACGGCGCGATGGTTGTACCTCCATGCCTAATAGACCTCCGAAGCCTTTGAGCCTCACAGCAAGTGCTCTTGCCCCCCTCTTAATGGCTCGCTGTATAAACCTGGTCTTGACGTCCTTGAGGATTCCCGTGACGTCGATGAACTCGTAGGTTAGCTCCTCCTCGCGCACACCTCTTCTGGCAAGCTCTTCTTTAATCTCAAGAAGTTTTAATTGACGCATTACCTCGTACTCCACTATCTTCGGTATTAGCTCGAGCTTACTTACGCCCTTCACCTCGGTCTTTACCCCGCCTGAGATTGATATGTTAAGATCCTGCCTTATGGTTCCCAACCCGCGCTTAACCTTACCGGTTAGTCGTAGGAGCATACCTATCTTGAGAGCTACCCGCATTGCCTGCTCTGGTGAATGTATGTCGGGGCTTGTGGATATCTCGATTAAGGGTATGCCTAGCCTATCGAGGTTATATTCCACGTAGCCCGGCCCTTCACCAACCTTCCTTGCGGCGTCCTCCTCCAAGCATATCGTCTGTATCCCTACGCGTCCCTCCTCATCATCTACGTAGCCCCCTAACGCCACTATGGCAGTTCGCTGGAATCCCGTAGTGTTTGAGCCATCTATCACGATCTTACGCATAACGTAGATTTCATCAACAGGTGTTGAGTGAAGCGCCTTTGCCACAGCTAGAGTGATGATTACCGCCTCCCTGTTGAGGTCGTGAGGGGGCTCCTCATCCGTCTCAACCATGCATGCGTGGCCTTGTGGAACGTGGTATATTATCCTTCGTCCCTTCCTCATCTCGTAGAGGGCAGCAGGGTCTATCTCCCCTACCTCGCTCTTCGCTACCCTGAGGTAGCGGGTGATCGTAGTTTCAGGGATGTTATCGCTTGAGAGTGCTGTGGGGCATGAGCAGAAGAGCTTGTGCTTAGTATCAAGTTGCTGATGTATTTCAAGCCCTACCCTCAGACCTAGCGCCTTATAGTCAATCTCCATGGTACCACCTCGGGTAATGCCTCATGTCGTGAACGGGGTTTATCTCGAAAACCATGTTCCTGGTCAACATCTCTACACGCTCTCTCCTCTCGGTGTCCGGGAAGTTACCTATGATCCATGAAAGTTTAACATATGCGGTCTCGGGAAGCATGTCAGAAAGCGGTATAGCTCCGGCCTGCAAGAGTCTTCTCCCGTTAGTGTACACTTTGAGGTTAACTCTGCCAAATAATGTCTGTGACGTGATACCTACGATGACTCCCTCCTCGGATGCCCTCTTCACGGAATCTATGCATGGACCCCTTATGTGCCCTAGACCTGTTCCCTCAATAATTATTCCTTCATAACCCTTATCGACTAGGTAATCTATTAGGGTGCAGTCCATGTTGGGGTAGAATTTCAGTAATGCTACCTTATCACTGAATTTAGGCCTCACAAGAAGCTCCCCTCTCTTTCTGGGTAAGTATGTGTTGCTTAGCTGAATGAATTTCCCTTCAGGCATGATTATTTTACTTAAGGGCACATCGTTGATGGATTGGAAGGCATCTCTTCTGCTGGTATGCATTTTCCGGACCTTAACGCCCCGGTGCACCAGTATGTATTCGTCTGAGGTGGTTCCATGCATGACAACAACTACTTCTCCGTAGGGTGCATGCTTAGCGACGCTCATGCATGCCTTGAGGTTAAGCACAGCATCGGTACTCGGCCTATCACTACTTCGTTGAGCGCCAACAAACATTACGGGTATGGGGAGGTTCTGTAACGCGAAGGCAAGTGCAGACGCCGTGAATGCCATGGCATCAGTACCGTGAGCAACTATTACGGCATCGAAACCCTCATTAATCCTCTTAGCTACCTCCTGCGCTAGCCTACTCCAGTGCTTCGGCGTTATATCCTCACTGAAAACTCGGTAAAGCTCAAGAACCTCTATCAGAGAGGAATTCTCCAGAAACTCAGGAACCATCTCCACAAGTTCCTCCGCCGTGATAGCTGGTTTCACAGCTCCCGTCTCATACTCCACCTTACTTACTATGGTGCCACCCGTACTTATCAAGGATGTTTTCAGGGAGCCTTTCCCGGAAATCCTGCTAGTGCTTGGTGGGGCCACCTTCCCGACGTCTACAGCTTTCTTGCGTAGAATCTCTATCTTAGCACCCTTCCTAGAAACCCCAACATTATACCCGTTGCTTAGCTTGATCACTAGTACTTCACTGGAGCTGAACTCCGTAGAAGGCATCACAATGCCTTCGAGTATTAAGCCAGACTCCGTATATACACGAACTAAATCCCCTACCTCGGGGTTATCACTCACTTCGCAACACCTGAGAATAGTAGGTGAGCCTAAGTTAAAAAGATCCTAAGGAAACAATTACGTCCTTAGACAATACTCGGAAAGCGTGTTACTTGCTCCCGCGCGGTACTGATGAGGGAGGCACTACAGTCGGTACGGGAAGACCTGCCTCCTTCCTCTTCCTAATCCAGTACTCCCTCCTATTCCGTACCCTAGGAGGTAAGTTCCTCTTAGGTTTCTTCTCTATCTTCGGTGTCTGGCTCCTCACCTTACCCGCCTTAGTCATCGAACCGTGCGTTGGCATTCTCTCACGCCCGTATCTCAGAGGAGTTAGACCTTTAAAAGGCTTGGCTCGCCCTAACGATGTCCCTTCAAGGGCTGAGCGACGTCTTGCGTAGCCGTACTATCTGCAAAACCTAAAATAGGTTAATAATGTATTCAGCTTGGTGCGTGGTTTGAGGAAAATACCAGTAATAGATACTGTCATAGGTGCATTTGCACTTGACGGTGATTCCGTAGCGAAGAAATTTACGGTTAAGGAAATAAATCAACTAGTCTCGAGGGCCTTAGCGATAGAGGAGGGTAAGCCCTCAGAGGAATTCCTAGAGCTGTCCAGGGAATTAGGGAACTCGGAGGAAGTAGTGTTCGTCGTCGAGGACGAGGAGCATGCAAGAGCGCTAAGGGGTCTAAACCTTAAGATAGAGTTAGCTCCAGGCGACGAATCAGTGCTTGCTTTAAGGAGCAGAATCGCTGAGCTAGCTGTTGAGGGGGGCTTCATAAGCTCTGTTGAGGAGTGGGTGAACTTCGCTAATGAAGTTTCATTGCAGATAACGAGGATGAAATTAAGGAAGGTTGCACAGAAGCGGGACCTTCTAGCTATTCAAGCGATAAGGGCTATAGATGACATTGATAAGACGTTGAATCTCTTCGCGGCGAGACTCAGGGAGTGGTACAGCATTCACTTCCCCGAGCTTGACGACTTAGTAGCTGACCACCTTAACTACGCGAGAATAGTTGCTGAGTTAGGTAGCAGGGAGAACATAACGAAGGAGGCGTTAAGGAAGTTAGGCTTCAGCGAGGGGAAGGCAGAGAGGATAGCTAAGGCAGCTAAGAAGAGTATCGGTGCCGAACTTTCGGACTTCGATATAAGGCCAATACAGACCCTAGCCAACATAATGCTGGAGATGAGCAGGCTCAGAGAGACACTAACGCAGTACATAGGCCAGGTAATGAGGGAGGTAGCCCCAAATATAACGACCCTAGTAGGCCCATTACTAGGTGCTAGGCTACTCTCCTTAGCAGGAAGCCTCGAAAACCTCGCTAAGATGCCTGCCAGCACGATACAGGTGCTAGGAGCTGAGAAAGCATTATTCAGGGCGCTCAGGACGGGTGGGAAGCCGCCGAAGCACGGCATAATATTCCAGTACCCGGAGATACATTCCTCACCGAGATGGCAGCGCGGAAAGATTGCCCGCGCACTAGCAACGAAGTTAGCGATAGCCGCTAAAGCAGATTACTTCACCGGAAGGTTCATAGCGGATAAGTTAAAGAAGGAATTAATGGAGAGAATAGAGGAGATAAAGAAACTATATGTCAAACCACCACAGCGTCCCAAGGAGAAGAGAGAAAGATTTGGCAGGAGAAGGCCTAGACCTAAAAAGAAATTCAGAGGGAGAAGGGGTCGTAGAAAATGAGATTACTTCCTGGAGGTGAGCACGCATGACGGAAGTAGTTAAGATAGAACCGCATCCACAGTACAAGGGCGTGTACATAGTAGAGCTGGAGGATGGCTCGGTTCGATTAGCTACTAAGAATCTAGTGCCAGGCAAGAAGGTTTACGGGGAATGGCTCTTCAGAATAGGTGATGAGGAGTACAGAGAGTGGAACTCATACCGTAGCAAGTTATCGGCTGCTCTCCTAAAGGGCATAAAGGAGCTAGTAATTAAGGAGGGTAGCCGCGTCCTATACTTAGGCGCAGGATCCGGAACCACACCGAGCCACGTCTCCGACCTCGTAGGTCCCAAGGGTATAGTGTATAGCGTGGAATTCGCACCTAGAGTGGTTAGAGAACTAATAACGGTGGCTGAAGTTAGGAAGAACATAATTCCAATACTGGGTGACGCAAGGTTCCCGAATAAGTATGCGCACATAGTAGACTATGCTGACATAATATATGCTGACGTAGCACAACCCGAGCAGGCGTCAATAGTAAATGTGAACGCGAAGTACTTCCTGCGTGATGGTGGGTACCTCTACCTAGCAATAAAGGCCAGAAGCATAGACGTAACTAAAGAGCCTGACGAAGTCTATCAAAGAGAAATAAACACGCTCATTAAAGGTGGCTTTGAAATAATAGACGTCGTGCACCTAGACCCTTACGACAAGGACCACGCGATGGTATTCGCCAGATTCAAAAGAGGGTAGGATGAACCCATCTAACGTTTTATTTTAACTATATTTTATAATAACTAAACATAAACTAAACATAACTCCCGATACTCCACTTTCCAAGTTAGAGATCATCAAGCAAGATAATATGTGCGCGTAGGTGTTCCTTAAGGTCAGGGAATTTCTTTTTACGCTTATAACATAATAAATTATTAGTGCGACAATGAGCGGGGAGTCAAGAAACCGAAGGAAAAAGCTGAGGATGTTGCTGGAGAGGGTAGTTAATATTCTAGAAATCACAGGGAAGAGATATACAATACTACGTTTTCCATCAAGCTACAGAGAGAGGTCCATAGACCTCATAGCAGTTGGTGGTGACGTTGCCGACGTGATAATTAGGGTTAAGACAGGCGCGAGCGTAAGCAAGGACGAAGCACACGACATGTTAAAAGCGTCGTTAGCGCTGGACTCAGTCCCAGTGGTAATATCCGATGATCCAGAGCTCTACGATAATATCGTATATGAGAGGAGCGGCGTGTATGTAATGAATGAAAGGACATTGGAGAACATGTACCTCAAGCCAACGGAGCTGATAGCCCTTTACAAGAAGGGCGAGCTGTATCTGTCGGTAAATAGAGAAAAGCTCAACGAAGCAATGCGGAGGAGAATGATGAGCATTAGTGAGTTATCATACCTTACAAGCATCTCTAGACGCACGGTCTTCAAATACAAGAAAGAAGGAGGAATGGTGACGGTTGAGAATGCCGAGAAACTAGTGAGTGTGGTAGGCGAGGACGTCGTAGAATCAATAAGTTTTGACATAATAGCTAAGGATATCCAGGAACGAATACGTGAATTAGGGTTATGTCTACGTAAGGCACTAAGCAATCCACGACTAGAACAACGCTTGAGAGAATGGGGAGAGGTGTACGACATACGTAAGTCAGCTCCCGACTACATAGTATCAGGAGAGGAGATACAGGTTGTGGTCGACGCCACACCACCAAGCAGGAACACGCTCAAGGATGTCGTCAGGAAAACCGTGGAATGCGTTAAATTAGTTGATGTTGTGCAGAGAGAACTCAAGGCTAGTGTGAGCGTTATCGCTTCACGAGAAAATGAGTCTTTGGTTAAGGACGAGATATCCCCCTACGTTAACCTAAACAAAGTCAGCATTGAGAAATTAGAGTGAAACCTTATACTTAAGGTAACTCTCAACATTTACCATGCGTAAACCCAAATTAACTTATGCTAGAGTAATTACTCGCAGGGACTGATAGCCGATGAAGGTAATAATTACTGGGCGACCTGGCGTAGGTAAAACCACGGTCTTTAGCAAGACCATAGAATTGCTGAGAGATAAGGGTATTACAGTTGGGGGCTTCGTATGTCCTGAGATCAGAAGGGGAGGCGTAAGAGTGGGGTTTGATATCATTGACATACTAAGCGGGGAGTGCTCACCTCTCGCGAGAGTATCCGGACCTAACCTACCCGGTGTTTGCGTTGCAAAGGTTGGTAAGTACTGCGTCTTAGAGGATGCGGTGACCGTAGGGTGTAAAGCTATTGACGTAGCTTTGCGTGCAGCAGACGTTGTTGGGATAGACGAGGTCGGTCCTATGGAACTTAAACTAGCTAAGCTAAGAAGATGTATGGAGAGAATTTTGAAGAACCCTCAGGTTATTGCCTTAATAGTCCTGCATAGAAGATTAGCTAGCAACATAGGTAACCTAGTGAAGGGCGAGCATAGGCTCTTCTGGGTAACCGAAGATAATAGGGTAGAATTACCCAACTTAATAGCGGATATTATTGCAAATAGTGTTAAAAAGAAAAAATGAAGTACAATAATACCAAGCTATGGCATCATAACCTGATTAACCTATATTAGCGTCAGAACAGAGTTTATCAAGGTGAGGGTGGGGTTACGGTAATGGAAGTCTCACTAGAGTCGAAGATACTGGAGATAATAAAGAGCAAGACAGAGAAGGAAGGTGGTGTAATACAGAGTACTCTTTGGTCAATGCTTGGTATAGACAACAGGGAAGGAACCAAGATAGTGCTAGGACTTGTTCGTAAGGGACTCATAAAGAGGGAGCCTGTAACATTCAAAGGGCGCAGGACCTACAAGTTAATATACAGCCCAGTAAAGTCAGCAAAGCTGAGCATAGTCGTTAAGTTAAACCCAGTAATGTACATCCCATGCTTTACTTGCAGAGAATTGCTGAGATGCGGAATGGGCGGATATTATAACCCGTACAAGTGTCTCTTCCTGTCGCATTTTATTGAGAATGGTAGCCATTAGCCACGCACTCAGCAAAGTTCATCCATGACGCGTTAGTTCTTATGAATTGCCCACCGAGGTGTGTCCGTGAGGCCTTCAACCCGCGTGACTTCAAGCATTCAATAACGGCGGTAGTAGGCGGCATATCTATCTTCCTAATCCTCGCAGGAGACGACACATTATAAGTTAAACCATTAACTTGGGATTCCGCAATCAGCAACTCTAGTAACTTGCGGGAGTCCCGCTGGGTAGGGAGATATTCGTATTCAGAACTCTTAACGAGATTTAACATATGACCTAGGAAGTCCTCATGAAACAAGTTACATGTCCATAATGGACCTACAGTTACTAGCCGCTCTCCACAGGACGGACATAGAGGATTATGGGGAATGTCGTTGATCGATACCACTTCTCTATAGTAACACTTTCTGCAATACGCTAGGTACCCTAAGCACTTATCCAAGACCTCGGATGCTTTACTAGCGCCCTTCCTTACCTGGACGATCGTCCTGAAATAGTGGTGCTTTGCGAACGTTATCAGGGGTTCGATGTATCTGTCGATTTCAGCTGCGCGTCTGCAGATATACCCCAGCAGTACACGTAACCCCACCTCGTGGGGGATATCGGTTTTAATTAATCTAACATCGTACTTCCTTGAGCCAGCAACCCACTTAACGCCACTCAAGGGCGCGGTATCGGTGGCGGTGTAGCCAACGGCACCGTTTCTTCGTACACACCAAAGTGATGATCTAACGAAAGGTGCTGGGGATCCAAACGGGTCTATGTCAATGAACTCAAACGTTCTCCCCAAGGATTTCCAAAGGTACATTAGGGCATTGGCGTCGAGTTTACAGGCCTTAACAACAGACTCAGCACTATTCAGCTTGATGTTCTCCTTTATTACAGTAAATGCATTCATATCTATGTCGTTAGCTATGGCTAACGATACGTTAGGAACTTCTAGATAATACCTAAGGGCTCTAACGCCGCTTCCAGCTAAAGCATCAAGAATTCGGAGGTCGCTAAAACCAGATAATGCAGTAAGCACATTAAGTGCAAGTATGGATAGGTCCCTGTTAAGTACCTGCTTGGGATTATAGAAAACAGGAGCCCACGAGGGTTCATACACTCCGTCGCTTCTGCGGTACTTTTCAGGGTTAGGTACCTTCAGCAACGCCTTTCCTTCCCTAATGATGATTAACTCTTGCAAGCCCATCACCATCGCCCCTATAATGTAGGTAGCAAGCTTTAGAAGAAAATTAATGTTAATATTGAGATCATCACACGGTTGCGGGTTGACAACGAAAGTACTGTGGACCTTTTGTTTCTAGAAAATTAGATATCGACCACTATGAGGAGGTTGTCTATTAGGTCGCGGTACCGGTTACGTATGGTTACCTCGGAGACGTCTACTTTCCTAGAAACCTCCTTTTGCGTCTTTCTTTCATCTAGGAGTATTGACGCTATATAGAGTGAGGCTGCAGCAACACCTTTTGGCCCCTTCCCTGAGGTTAAACCATCACGCTTAGCTATGGTGATTATCTTCCACGCAAGCATTGTGGTGTGGTGTGAAAGCTTAAGTTTGTTGGCCATAGACTCGACGTACCTTCTGGGATCTAGTGGCTTCACCCTGATCACGCTATCTGAGTCGCGCCTGATTTTCATTTCGGCATTCCATAGATCCTGGAACGTTACCATGCATCTCCTAGCGATCTCAGCCTGCTCGACAGGGGTGTTGAGGTTCCTAGTGGCTATTACTATCGATGCGGCGACCATCGCACGCATGTTCTTCTTCTTTATCAGACCTGCCGCATGCAATTTACGTATGATGTTTCCTGCCTCCTCACGGAGTTCCGCTGCGTTGGGTAAATTCAAGCTCCCTATTACACTATTCATTAAGCGTAATGCCCGGACTAGGCGCCGCATTTTCCCGGATGCACGTATTCTTCTGTTTAATCTTTCGAGCTTCCTACCCTGTTGTGACTTCTGATCTATTACTGAGTGAAGACCGCGGTCATGCACTTTCTCGGTCATTGGGGCACCGACGCGTTCACGTGCTAGGGAATCTTCGTAGCTAAAGGCCCGCCATTCAGGCTGGAGGTCGACGATATGCTCTGCGAGCACCTCCCCCGTCTCAGCGCATATTACTTCTCCCCTGGACTCATCGTATATTATATCACCTGAAGGACATCTAGATTTGAATTCCTCAATCATTTCCTAACCCTCCTACGACGTTTTGGTTTAGGTTTAACGAACAAAACACTATGAGGATCCACCTCAACACCCTCTCTTAAGGGTCTGACTACGGCGTATGGACCCCTAACGGGACCTATTATATCCACGAGTATTCCGACTTCGCGTCCCCCAGAATCAATAACAATGCTACCTATCCGCGGTGGCTTCATGGTGGTCATCTTGACGAGCAATCTCCCTGTCGGTGTCTTATGTATAAAATAACCGAGCTTAATCAGCCTCTATCCCCTTCCAAAAACTATGTGGGATAAATACTTAAGGTGGTAATACCTTAAGAAGGACAAATTTAAGGATAACGTATTTTCTCAAGACGTTACAGCTACAGAGTAGTACCTACTCGGTATTACCGAGGTACTAATAAATAAATCAACAGCCCTTAACCTTACTAAGTGCCTCAGCAAGCATGCGTATGAGTGCTTCCTTGCTAACTCCTCGGTTTTCGTCTATACGCACTATTATTCTAAAACCATAAGACGAATGCCACAGTCTAGGGTAATACTTCCCCTCCTCTATTTCGCAGGACACACCTATCGATTTACAAGCAAGTAATATGTCCTCTTTACGTAGAGGGTGTATCGCCATTGATTTCGGGATACGCCTCCCAGCTTTTCTAGAGAGTCTAGCGTCCAGATACTCAGGCCAAATTATTATGTCCTTTATAGCCATGTATTTCCCCACATAATCCAATTAGGGTAACATGCTCAATAAGAGTTTACGCTGGTCTAAGCCGTTTCCTTAACGTAAGTAGTACATGATGAAGCTAACTACAAGTAGCAAGATTACTGAATTTTAAACAGTAGGCCTATGTACTTAGGCCTCAGCTTCCTCCTTTAAAAGGACGGCGTTAACCACACCATCCTGTCCAGGTCTTGAAGTCACCTTAGCAAGTCCCTCTGAAGTCTCTATGATGGCACCCTTAGTAATTATGCTTCTCCGAGCATACTCACGGTTAGCGGGGGTCTCCACGACCCTCAGAATCTCTGCCTTCTTCGCTTCCCCTGTTTCAGGGTCAATAACATTCGCATACTTCGCCCTCTTTAGCCTGATCTTCACGTTTCCTCCACGCACTCTGATTGTGACAACCTTCTCCTTGGTACTAACCATAGTTAATGTGGGGAATCGACCTAACTCATACTTTCTGTTCTTCCTATGAGGTCTCCTCCTGCCGCCCGTTATTTTCCGGAGATCCTTTCCTTGGTAGATGCCCATTGACTCCAGCCCAGAGCTTTGTGGACGATATCCCTTAAAAGCTTTTAACGGGAAAGACCTACGAGAGCATGACGAGTACAGGGAAGAGAAAGGAAGTAGTAGCAAGGGTGCTGAGAAGGCTTCAGCGTGTCGTTGATCCGCTCTTGAGGCCTGTGTATAAGTTATATGAGCTTTGGTTATGGTCACAAATATCTGGCGGTCCCATACCTAGGCACGTAGCGATAATACCTGACGGAAACAGGAGATGGGCCCGCTTCTTAGGATTTGACCCTATAGAGGGTCATGAATATGGTTATGAGCGATTAAAGGAGGTGCTGGACTGGTTATGGGATCTCGGTGTGAAGGCCGTCACGATATATGCTATGTCATATGAGAACTGTACTAAGAGATCAAAAAGAGAACGGGAACACTTACTTTCGTTACTCGAGCGGGGCATAAGTGAGATGCTTGAGGAGGGAGTGATTGATGAGAGGAAAATAAGGGTAAAATTCATCGGGAGACTAGATATCATACCTCCAAACATTCGTGAGAAAATAAAGGTGATTGAAGAACGTAGTAAGCACTACAATGAGAGATACCTAAACGTGGCCCTCTGCTATGGTGGGCGCCAAGAAATAGTATCAGCCGTTCGGCTATTAGCCGAGGATATCCTAAAAGGTAAGGTTAAGCCTGAAGAAATAACTGAGGAAGTCTTCAGAAAATACCTTTCAACGTCGCACCTGAAGCTGAACGGGCTTGACGAGCCCGACTTAGTTATCAGAACCTCCGGCGAGTTACGTGTCAGCAATTTCCTCTTGTGGCAGATAGCCTACAGTGAACTGTATTTCTGTGAAGCGTACTGGCCCGAGTTCAGGAAGATAGACCTCTGGAGAGCGATAAGGTCGTACCAGAGAAGGGAACGACGTTTTGGGAAGTGAGTGAATGAGTGGTAATCACACTAGCTCTTTCTCTATGGCGTACATGGTTACGGATACCGTCATTATTATCCCTATGTACAGTATTAACGTCTGGATAAGATAGTTCTCGTTGAGTAATCTCATTATCTCACTCAGGTTGCTGGTTCCGGACGCCAGAATAATCCTAGCCATGTTGGTGAAGAATTGATATATTATTGCCAGTATCGCTAGTGCCATGATTTCCCTCCATACCTTGAAGGATCTCTTGAGTATTCTGAAGGCAATTCTCCCAGCAATCAAGGGAATTACTGACACTACGGCGTAAGGGACTATATTATTTATGTAGACAGCTATTGAGATTATATCAAAGGCAAATCCTCTAGAGTACAGTGTTGTGTAGGTTATAACAGCGGTTAAGCTCAGTGAAACCATAGTGAGCATCAGGGAAAGCTTCGTTATTGGAGAGGCCCTCCACCACTTTGAAATACCGGCGCTTATCCCGAATCCTTTAGCTACAAAGATTAGGCCCAAGATAGTTAAGGTTAGTGCTGATGCGTATTTGCTGTAGGGGCTATTAGCAACCAGCACGTATGTAAGTATTAATAACCCAGGAACCCCAAGGAAGAACTTAGCAAAGCGTGTCTCCTCAAGGGCTTTCTTAATGTATCGCCCCAACAAAACGTAGGTTTCCTCAACCCCTCTTAACTGCTCAACAACAACCTTCTCAACAGCTACGACCTTAACTATAGACTCAACTATAGGCATCACCGATTCATCCTCAGCACTATCGACAACAACGACCGCTGACGTAATTCCGAGGTGCTTAACGATGCTTTCTAAGCGTTCCTTAAGTTTAAGCCCGGCTCTAGCACCTCCTTTCTCGTGCCCGGCAACTAAAGCTATCTCAACATTGTGACCTTCACTTTTTAAATCTCTGTAAACCTTTAGAGCAGTGAATATCGTGTTAAGGTCCGCGTCCTGAGGCCTAGCTAACGCGTATTTTTCCGCAGCTGCAAGAACTTCCTTATAACCTACAATAGGAGTTTTAATACCAACACGTCCTAAATCATCGTCGAAATCTATTGCCAGCACTAAGGTACGCTCCTCGCTCACTCTCTAAGCCTCCGTTCTAAATCAAGGTTCATCAATATCACTAATTAACCTTAATCACGCATGTATTATATGTTGAGAATTATATTAACCTATAATCACCACAATGCTCCTTAATCAATTATTGCCAATAGTTTATGGCTTTTAAGGATAAATAACTATGTATTTGATTTTTCTTCGTTCCCTAAGCCATAGAGAACCTTTAGATCCTCTATGGTTAATCTTTTTCCTTCTCTGAGTTTTCGTTCAGCCTCCTCACGTTTCTTACTTAGTATTGCTTCTTCCATAGCTTTCTTCCTACCTAGCCTAATTTCACGTAGCTTGCTCTGAGCCTCACGGTACTTAGGTATGACTTCATTAAGCTGTTCTGTTATCTCCGCTAACCTCTGTGCGTTATCCATGATTTCTTTACTTTTTCTATCTATTTCTTGTTGGAGATTATTTACGTCTTCTTTTAATGCCCCTATGCGACTTCGTATACTGTTTATTTTCTCTGAAAGGTCATTGATTTTCTTATTTATGTCATTCAGCTCTATCATTAAACTCTTCAACTCTGCTCTGAGTTCCTTACATTCTTCGTACATTCTTCGTGCTTCAAGGGCTTTTTCAAGTAGCGCCTCTAGGCGAGCGATCTCCTTTATTATGCGGTTTTCCTCCTCGAGTGGGAGCGATTCTGTGATTATCCTCCATTCAAGCCTGTCGATCTTACTTCTAATCTTCCCTATGGTTACGTTGGTGCTTCGAGCATTACTTAATGCGGATTTCTTAGCGAATAATTCGGACTTAACTTGTCTAATTCTCTTAATTAACTCACGTCTCTGGCTTATTAGGTCTTGGCGCTCCTCCTTAAGTCCATTGAGTGTTTCACGGAGCTTCTGTAGCTCGCTCCTGTAACCCTTTATTCTCTCTATTAACTCTCTCCTCTCGGCTTTTAGCTCCCTTATTCTTGAAGCTACTTCGGCTCTCTGCTCTTTAAGGTGCTTTATTTGTCTCCGTAGCTCGTCTATTTGCTGTAAGAGTTTCTCTTCATCGCTCACGCTTTGCAAGATCCAACCCTTCTAGAGATTTTAGGCGTCACTTTATCAGTACTCGTGCGTCAGCAATCTTAGCTCCCTTACCAACTTCGAAAGCCATTATCGGGTTGAGGTCAACATCGCTCACGGAATCCTGCTCCTCCATGAATCTTGAGAGGTTTATTATGATGTTGACTAACGCCTCCTTGTCCCTAGGTGGCATGCCTCTATACCCCTCTAGTAGTTTAGATGCTTTGATCTCATTGAGCATGGTTTCCGCGTCGTACTTCGTTACTGGGGCTATTCTAAAGCTTACATCCTTAAGTACTTCCACGAAGATCCCGCCTAAACCAAAGAGCAGCACTGGCCCGAAGGTTGGATCCCGCGTGGCGCCAACTATTACTTCGAGACCCTCAGGAACCATTTCCTGCACTAGAATGCCAGTGATTCTAGCATTAGGCGCTTTTTCCTTGACGCTTACCATGATACTCTTGAAGGCCTTCCTCACGTCGTCTTCATTCTTTAGGTTGATCTTAACTCCACCCACGTCCGACTTGTGGACAATGTCGGGGCTCACTATCTTGAGTACGACGGGATAACCTATTTCATTGGCTATTTTAACAGCTTCATCCTCACTCTTAGCTAGCGCGGCTTTAGGGACAGGCAAGTTGTATGCTGCAAGAACCTCGTAAGCTTCGTGTTCCAGTAGCTTTGTTCTGCCTTCCTTCTTTGCTTCCTCAATAATCCGCTTGACCTTTTCCGCGGCACTCATGGCGAAACCCACTTAACACTACGTGGGGGAAATAAAAGCTCTTGTGGGGCAGAATCTTATAAATATATCAAATTACATCTTTTTGCTATGAGTAAGCTCT
>Ga0256914_1000262_pt1 | contig 51188 bp, 47 predicted proteins | sample HulkmetaG_FD_191571 | JGI IMG/M metagenome (GOLD analysis project Ga0256914, IMG submission 191571) | Hydrothermal chimney microbial communities from Main Endeavour vent field at the Juan de Fuca Ridge, Pacific Ocean - Hulk | ecosystem: Environmental > Aquatic > Marine > Hydrothermal vents ...
CCGGAGTGGCTACAGGAACAACTACGGATATTGACGGCGACCGCCGACCCATCGGTTCCGCCCCCGACATCGGCGCCGACGAATTCCTCCGGCGCATCTACCTGCCGCTGGTGCTAAGAAATTATCCCTGAGAGGGTGGATTCCGGAGCGGAGCTCACCGGCGGCTCCGGGCGAACCCGCCGCCGACGCCCCCGCAAAGCCGCGGGGTGAATTTGCGTCGCCCTGGGGATTGTGTTATAATCTTCCCGCATAGCAGCGGGTTTGTAGAAAAGTGGGGCCCCCCCACTTTTCTTGTTATCTGGGGCTAGAGCGGTGGCAATGTCCACAGGCGATAGCCCGTTTGTATGTAGTGAAAAAGGGTAAGGCGGGTTGAAATGAGAAGTGAGTTCATGCTTGCGATCAATCAGCTCTGCGCCGAACGCAAGCTGTCACCGGAGGTTGTATTGGCAGCGGTGGAGGCTTCCTTGATCTCCGCTTATCGGCGCAATTTCGGCGCGGCGAATAACGTTGAGGTCAAGATAGAACCCAACAGCGGTGACGTGCGGGTGTATGCCACCAAGACCGTCGTCGAAACCGTCACCGATCCCAAAACCGAGATCTCTTTGGAGGAAGCCCGTCGCATAGACCCTGAAGCTGAGGTCGGCCAGACGATCCGGATCGAGAGCACACCCAAAGACTTTGGGCGGATCGCAGCCCAAACGGCCAAGCAGGTGATCCTGCAACGCATCCGTGAGGCGGAGCGGGATGCCTTGTACAACTCCTTTGCCGATAGCGCGGGAGAGATTGCCCACGGCACGATCCAGAGTGTGGATTACCATTCCGGCGACGTGATCGTCAATCTGGACGGGGCCGAGGCATTGCTTCCCGCCCGTGAGCAGGTCCCTACGGAGCGATACCGCCGGGGGGCACGGCTGCGGGCCTATGTGTTGGATGTGCGCCGGGGCAGCCGAGGACCGCAGATCACCCTTTCGCGCCGCAGCCCCGCCTTGCTGCGGCGACTGTTGGAAATAGAAGTCCCGGAGATTTTCAACGGAATCGTTGAGATCAAAGCCATTGCCCGCGAGGCCGGTTCCCGCTCCAAAGTGGCCGTTTATGCCACCCAGCCCGGAGTTGACCCGGTGGGATCGTGCGTCGGCGTGCGCGGCGGGCGCATCCAGAACGTGGTCAACGAGCTGAGCGGCGAAAAAATCGACGTAGTGCAATGGGACCCCGATACGGCGGTCTTTATCGCCAATGCCCTCAGCCCGGCCAAAGTGATGAACGTCCTCTTGGAGGATGACCCGGAAAACGGCAAAACCGCCACCGTCATCGTGCCCGACCGGCAGCTATCGCTGGCCATCGGCAAGGAGGGACAGAACGCCCGTCTGGCGGCCAAGCTGACCGGCTGGCGCATTGACATCAAGAGCGCGACCGAAGCGGCCGAGGAAACCTGGGGCAAGCTAGAAGACATCCCCATCCCACCGGAGGAGATGGACCTGCTGACCCTGGCCGAGCGGTTGCTGCGTCAACGGGACGAAACCGGACTCAGTGAGGAGGAACGGGCCAAGATAGAGGCCGAAGTAGCCCAAACCGATGATCTCGTCTCCTGGCCGGAGGAGCCGCCGGGCGAGGCCGAACCCACCGCCGAAGAGCAAGAGGAAGAAACAACGCCCGAACCCACCGCCCAGGCCGAAGCGCAAGAGCCGGAGGCCGTTGCCGAAGCGGAACCTCCCGTTGAGGAAGTAGAGGAGATCTCTCCAGAAGAACTGCCCTCTTTTGAGGACGAAACGGTCGACGGTTCCCTGGGCTGGGTGCGCACCGAACCGGAAGAACCATACCTTTGGGGGTGGAGCGAGCCGGAAGAACAAGCCCCCGTCGCAGACGAACCACGGGATTGGATCTTGGAAGACCTGGAGGAAGAGAAAAAGCGCAAGCCCACCAAAAAGAAAAAGAAGCGGGGCAAACGGCGCAAAGACGATTTTGACGACCTGGATTGGGATTGGAGGGCCTATTCCCGCTAGCGGTCCGGGGAATGCGAGCCTGCAGGACCTGCGATCTCCGGCGAAAGGACGGAGGACGAACGATGCCCGGCACACGACGCAAGCACGTACCTCAACGCACCTGCATCGCCTGTCAGGAAAAACGGGCCAAGCGCGAACTGATCCGCATCGTCCGCACACCTCAGGGAACCGTGGAGATTGATCCCAAAGGCAAACGCCCCGGTCGGGGGGCTTACCTCTGTCCCCGACCGGCTTGCTGGGATCTGCTGGATGAGAGGAAGTTGAGCCGCGCACTCAAACGCCGGGTGAGCGCAGAGGAGATCGCCGCGCTGAGGGCGTCGGCCAGGTCGTTGTTTTGACCGGTCAAGGAGGGGAACGAATAGATGGGACGAAGAAAGAAAACGGCTAAACCGAAATCCGCACCGCCGAAAAAAACGGCGGCCCCGCCTGGCCCGCCTCCCATGCCCCGCGTCATTGAACTGCCGGAGACGATGACCGTCCGGGACCTGGCCCGCGCTCTGCGTGTCAACCCTATTGATGTCATCAAGGAATTGATGGCCAACGGGATCGTCGTCAGCATCAATCAGACCATCGATTACGAAACCGCCGAGATCGTCTCCAGCGAACTGGGCTTTCAAACCAAGCCCATCCAACCGGAAGAGGAAGAGCCGACGCCGGAGGAGGAAGAAGGCCCCCGGACGTTGTGGCAAAAGATCGTTGAAAGCGAAGATCCGGAGAACCTGGAGCCTCGCCCGCCGGTCGTCACCGTTTTGGGCCACGTGGACCACGGCAAGACAACCCTGCTGGATGCCATCCGTCGGTCAAACATCGTGGCCGGAGAGTACGGCGGCATCACCCAACACATCGGCGCCTACCAGGTGGAATACGAAGGCAACAAGATCACCTTTTTAGACACACCGGGGCACGAAGCCTTTACGGCCATGCGGGCCAGAGGGGCACAGGTCACCGATCTGGCCGTGCTCGTCATCGCCGCCGACGACGGCGTGATGCCCCAAACACGGGAGGCCATTGACCACGCCCGCGCCGCCGGGGTTCCCATTCTGGTCGCCCTGAACAAAATGGACCTGCCCAACGCACGCCCGGAACGGGTCAAGCAGCAGTTGGCCGACCTGGGCCTGACGGTGGAGGACTGGGGAGGCGATGTTGTCTGTGTGCCGATCTCGGCCAAGAAAAAACAGGGCATCGACGACCTTTTGGAAAACATCTTGCTGGTCACCCAGGTTGCCGAACTCAAGAGCAACCCCAACCGCCCGGCCATCGGCACGGTCATTGAAGGCAAACTGGACCGCCACCTGGGGCCGACGGCCACCCTATTGGTACAGGCCGGCACACTGCGGGTAGGAGATGCTCTGGTCATCGGAACCATCTCCGGGCGCGTGAGGGCCATGCGGGATGAGAACGGCAACCCCGTCACCGAAGCCCCGCCCTCCACCCCTGTTCTGGTCACGGGCCTTTCCGATGTCCCCCGTGCCGGTGACATCTTTCAGGTAGTGGAAAACGAACGGCGGGCACGGGCCATCGCCGAAGAGCGGGCCGAACGGCAGCGACGGGCCGGACCTCCCCCTTCCCGCACGCCAAGCCTGCAGGACCTCTTCAGCCGCTTCCAATCCGGCCAGATCGCCGAACTGAACCTGATCATCAAGGCCGACGTTCAAGGCTCCCTGGAACCTATCATCGGCTCCTTGCAGCAACTTTCCACCGACGACCTCAAGATCAACATCCTACGACAAGGCGTCGGCGATGTGACCGAGACGGATGTGATGCTGGCCTCTGCCTCCAAGGCCATCATCTTGGGCTTCCATGTGGGGGTGGATGAAGCTGCCCGCCGTTTGGCAAACCAGGAAGGGGTAGACATCCGCCTCTACACCATCATCTATCAGCTCATTGATGACGTGGACCGCGCCCTCAAGGGCCTTTTGGAACCTGAATACCAACAGATCGTCATCGGCCACGCCGAAGTGCGGGCGGTCTTTCATATCAGAAAACGGGGCAACGTAGCCGGTTGCTACGTCACCGACGGCGAAGTGACCCGCAACGCCTGGGCACGTGTCCTGCGCGACGGTCAAGAGATCTTTGACGGCCCCATCAGCTCCCTCAAACGCTTCCAGGACGACGTATCCCAGGTCCGGGCCGGGTTTGAATGCGGCATCAGCCTGGCCGGATTCGATGATTTCCGGGTAGGGGACGTGCTGGAATTCTATCGGGAGGAACAGGTTCGCACATGACCAGCCGACGCCAACGCCGGGTAGCTTCCCTCATCCACCGCGAACTGAGCCAGATCCTGCTCTTTGAGAGCAAGGATCCCCGTGTCCATGACGTCACCATCACCGACGTCGAAGTCACGGCGGATCTGCAACTGGCGCGCGTCTACTTTCGCGTCGTGGGGGGAGAGACACAAACCCAAGAGGCCCTAGACGGACTGATGCACGCCAAAGGCTACCTGCGCACCCAGTTGGCCGGGCGGCTGGAACTGCGCCTGACACCGGACCTGAGTTTTGAAGTGGACCGCACCGCCGAATACGCCCAGCGGATCGAAGAACTGTTGGAGCAGATTGCAGCCAGTGAAACCCCCAACGCACCTGCTTGATCGCATCCAAGAGCTGCTCCGCAGAGCGCAGCGCATCCTGCTCATCACCCACATCGCCCCCGATGGGGATGCCATCGGCTCGACGCTGGGGTTGCGCTCCTTGCTGCTCCGGCAGGGCAAAAACGTAACCTGCGCCTGCGAGGACGCCATCCCCCCCTACTTCCGCTACCTGCCCGGCAGCGAGACCTTTGTCCAGACGGGCGACGGCTCCTATGACCTGGTCATCAGCTTAGATTGCAGTGACCGGCAGCGGATGGGCAACATCTACAACCCGGCCTTGCACACCCTGCCCCTGCTCAACATTGACCACCACGTGACCAACACCCATTTCGGCCAGGTCAACTGGGTGGACCCCGACAGCGTTGCGACCTGCCAAATCGTTCTGACCCTGGCCGAATCGCTCAACTGGCCCCTGAGCCGCCAGACGGCCACCTGCCTGCTGACCGGCCTGGTGACGGATACCCGCGCCTTCCGCACCGCCAACGTGACCCTGGAAACAATGCAGGCTGCCGTCCGGTTGATGGAAGCAGGTGCCCCTCTGACCGAAATCACCCGCCAGACCCTGGACCGTCGCTCCTTGGATACGATCTACCTTTGGGGCCAAGCCTTTGAGCGCATCCAATGCGAAGGGGGCATCCTGTGGACCGAAGTGACGCAGGACATGCGCCGACGGCGGTCGGTGCGGGAAGAAGCAAGCGTCGGCCTTTCCAGCTTCCTGGCCGGGGTGCGCGAGGCCCAAGTTGTCGTCGTCTTTACCGAACGGGACGATGGGACCGTTGATGTCAGCATGAGGGCCGCGCCCGGCCTTGACGTAGCCCAAGTCGCCCTGCGACTCGGCGGCGGCGGACATCCCCAAGCTGCAGGTTGCACCCTGGACGGCAACTTGAAAGAAGCCAAAACCCGCGTCCTGAGCGAACTCCGCCGCAGCCTGGACCTTTGAACGCCGATGACCGAATGCGCCAATGGCTCCCACAGGCGAAAGGAACAGCGCGAACGCACCGACGGCCCGCGCAGCCCCAACGGCGCAGCCCGACGGAATCCGGCCACCGGGGGGTGGCGTGCACCCCGGCGTAAAACCCCTTTATCCGGCATCCTCAACATAGACAAACCGCCGGGCATGACCTCCCACGACGTGGTAGATGCCGTGCGGCGCATGGCCGGTCAGCGCAAAGTGGGGCACGCCGGGACGCTGGACCCCATGGCCACCGGCGTTCTCCTGCTCTGTTTGGGGCAGGCCACCCGCCTGGCCGAGTACCTCATGGCCGGACGCAAACGCTACCGGGCGGTCATCGTCCTGGGTGCGGAAACCGACACCTACGATGCCGAAGGGCGGGTTCTCCGCAGCGGCGGGCGCACCGACTTTGGCCGAGAGGAGATTGAAGCCGCCCTGAGGACCTTTGTGGGCCGCATTGAGCAGGTTCCGCCGCTCTATTCGGCCATCAAACGCGACGGCCGCCCCCTGTACAAACTGGCCCGCCAGGGCCGGGCGGTGCAGCCGGAACCCCGCCCCGTAGAAATTGACGAAATTGTGCTCCTGGCCTGGGAAGAACCGGAGCTGACCGTTGAAGTCACCTGCTCGCCGGGAACCTACATCCGTTCCCTGGCCCATGACCTGGGCCGACGGCTGGGCAGCAGCGCGTACCTGGGCGCATTGGTCCGCCTGCGCAGCGGGCGATTCCGCCTAGAAGATGCCGTCAGCTTGGAGCGGCTGGAAGAAGCCTTTCGCCACGGACAGGAAAACCGCTACCTGCTCCCACCGGACACCGCCCTGCTGGACTACCCGGCCCTTATCGTCGGCGAGAGAGATGCCCGCCACATCCGCCACGGCCGGCCGGTGGCAAAGACCTACCCACGCGGCGCAAAGCACCCCCTCAAGGACGGTATGCCGGCCCGTGCCTACGGCCCTAACGGAGACTTTATCGCCGTGATGATTTACGACGCTGCCGCCGACCTGTGGCGGCCCAAAAAGGTGTTCAAATCATGACCGTATCCTTCCGGCCCTGCGCAAGCCCAGAACCGCGCACGGGAGGGAGGCCAATCGTTGAAACCCGACACCGACTCATGCGAATTGTAGACGATCTGACCCAATTTGATCTGCCGGGAGAAAGCATCATCACCATCGGAGCCTTCGACGGGCTGCACCGCGGCCATCAGGCCCTCATCGGCCACGTGCTCCGGCGGGCACGGGAGACGGGCTGCACGGCGGCCCTGGTCACCTTCCATCCCCACCCGGCGGCGGTATTGGCTCCCGAACGCGCCCCTCTGCTCCTAACCACACCGGCGGAAAAAGCCGCCCTCTTGGAGGAGATGGGCTTGGACTTGATGGTTCTGTTACCCTTTGACCGCCCAACAGCCGCAACCCCGGCCCGCGCCTTCATGGAGACCCTCTGCGCCCACCTGCACCCCCGCGAGATCTGGGTCGGCGCGGACTTTGCCCTGGGCCGTGGCCGCGAGGGAGACGTAGCCTTCCTAAGCAAACTGGGCCGGGAACTGGGCTACCAAATCCGCCCCCTGCAACCCGTCCGCGAGAACGGGCAAGTCATCTCCAGCAGCCGCATCCGTGCCCTGCTGGAACGGGGGGATGTGGAAGAAGCAGGCCGGTTGCTGGGACGCCATCCCCGTCTGTCGGGCGAAGTCGTGTACGGCGCGCAACGGGGCCGCACCCTGGGCTTCCCCACCGCCAACCTGGAGATCCCACCCGGACGGGCCGTCCCGGCCAACGGCGTCTATGCCACCCTGGTCCGAATAGGGGAGGAACGCTACCGGGGTGTGACCAACGTAGGCGTGCGGCCCAGCTTTGACAACGGTCGGCGCACCGTGGAGACCCACATCTTTGATTTTGATGAAGACATCTACGGCTGTCGGTTGACCGTGGAATTCATCGCCCGCCTGCGCGACGAGCGGCGATTTGAAAACATCGGCGATCTGGTAGCCCAGATCCGGCAAGATGGCGACCGAGCGCGTCGCCTCCTGGCCCGATACGAAACATCCGGTGCCCGGTCCTCCTGTCCTTACCACTACCGCGAGGTCCCCCACACCGCCGACCGGGCCTTGCAGGTCTGGGGCCGCACCCTACCCGACCTGTTCGTCGGTGCGGCGCGGGGCATGTACAGCCTGATGGCCGAACCGGAAGACCTGCTCGCCGTCCGTTGGCAAGAGATCCAACTGGAGGCCCCGGACCGGGAGACCCTTTTGGTCGATTGGTTGAACGAATTGCTCTTTCTGACCGAGGTAGAGGAATTGTTGTTTGCCGAATTTCGGATCACATCCCTCAACGGAACCACCTTGCAAGCCCAGGCGGGCGGAACGGTGGCTCCCATCGGCAAAGCCCATATCAAGGCAGCCACCTTCCACGACCTGCGCATCGTCCGGGAGGGGGATGGCTGGTCGGCTCTCATTACGTTTGACGTGTGAAGGGAGGGAACGAATGGTCAAAAAAGCGGACCTGGTACGCATTAGCAAATATGTGTGGGAGATCCCCCCCACCTACCGGCCCGATATGAAAGTCCCGGCGCGCATCTATGCCAACGAGGAACTGTTGGAACTGGCTTTTCGCGATCAGACGATGGAACAACTGGTCAACACCGCCGCCATGCCGGGAGTGGTCAAGCGGGTGCTGGTCATGCCCGACGCCCACCAGGGCTACGGGCCGCCCATCGGCGGCGTCGTGCCCACCCGCTACCCCGACGGCGTCATCTCCCCCGGAGCGGTGGGCTACGACATCAACTGCGGCGTGCGGCTCATGGCCTCCGACCTACTGGCCGAGGAGGTCCAAAAAGAAGTGGACAACCTGATCTCGGCCCTCTTCCGCAACATTCCCAGCGGCGTGGGCAAGGGGGGCGGCATCCGTCGCGTTTCGGAACGGGAGATGGACGAGGTGCTGCGCAAGGGAGCGGCCTGGGCGGTCAAAGCGGGCTACGGCCGCCCGGAAGACCTGGAACGCCTGGAGGAGGGCGGGGCCATGCCCGGCGCAGATCCCTCCGCCGTGAGCCAGCGGGCCAAACAGCGGGGACGGCCCCAACTGGGCACGCTCGGCTCCGGCAACCACTTTATTGAAATCCAAGAAGTGGAAGAGATTTACGATGAAAAAGTAGCCCAAGCCTTCGGCCTCTTTGAAGGGCAATTGGTCATCCAAATTCACTCCGGCTCGCGGGGGCTGGGGCATCAGGTCTGCTCCGACTATGTGCGGGAACTGCAAAAGGCGGTGCAAAAGTACAACATCAAACTGCCGGACCGGCAACTGGTCTGCGCCCCCCTGGATTCGCCGGAGGGCCAACGCTATTTCGGGGCGATGGTCGCCGCGGCCAACTACGCTTGGGCCAACCGCCAGTGCATGGCCCATCTGGCCCGCCGCAGCTTCGAGGAGGTGCTGGCCGGCAAGGTGCGGAGCTTTGACCTGCACACCGTCTATGACGTGGCCCACAACATCGCCAAGATCGAAGAGCATGTGGTGGACGGCAAAAAGATGAAACTGTGCGTCCACCGCAAGGGGGCGACGCGGGCCTTCGGGCCGGGCCACCCGGCGGTCTCACCCGTCTACCGGGCGGTGGGCCAGCCGGTGCTGGTCCCCGGCGACATGGGGACCGCTTCCTACGTACTGGTGGGCACGAGCGAAGCATTGGAGGAAAGCTTCGGCACCAGCTGCCACGGCGCGGGGCGGGTGATGAGCCGTAAGGCGGCAAAAAAGAAGATCCACGGCGGGACGCTCCGTCGGGAGCTGGAATCGCGGGGCATCCACGTCCGGGCGGGCAGCATGGCCGGTCTGGCCGAGGAGGCCCCCGACGCTTACAAAGATATTGACGCCGTGATAGAGGTGGTGGACGGCGCAGGGCTGGCCCGCAAAGTGGCCCGCTTGCAGCCGTTGGCGGTGATGAAAGGGTAAACGTGGCCCGGAAACAACGAGGGAGAGCGATCACAGGCCGGTTCCTTTCCCGCGAAAATCGCTTCCTCGTGACGGTGGAGGTGGAGGGAGGGCGGGTATCGGCCCACCTGCCCAATTCGGGGCGGCTGGGGGAGCTGCTGACGCCGGGGCGACGGGTGCTTCTGGTGGAGCGGCCCGGCCCCCGGCGCAAGACCGGCTACGACCTGAGCCTCGTTGAATTTGAAGGCCATTGGATCTCCGTGGACGCTCGGCTGCCCAACGACCTGGTGGAGGATGCCCTGCGGGCCGGGCGGATCAAACCGTTGCGCGGCTATGTCTCCCTGCACCGCGAGGTGCGGCGGGGCCGTAGCCGCTTTGACTTTTTGCTGGAAGGACCGGAGCAGCCTCCATGTTGGGTGGAAGTCAAATCGGTGACGCTGCTGGTGGACGGCCTGGCCTGCTTCCCCGACGCCGTCACGGTCCGAGGACGGCGGCATGTGGAGGAACTGGCCGCCCTGGCGGAGGGAGGGGAAAGGGCGGTGGTGCTCTTTGTGGTGCAACGGGACGATGCCCAGGGGTTCCGCCCCCACGACGAGGCGGATCCGGCCTTTGGCCGGGCACTGCGGGCAGCCGCCCGGCAGGGCGTTGAGGTTTACGCTTACGCCTGTCACATTGAACCGGGCCGGGCGGCCATCAGCCACCCTTTGCCCGTCTATCTGTGAGCATCTCGCCCAGCCGCTGCGCCCTTTGCGTTGCGCTTTGTAGCTCCTCACGTAGCCGTTCCAGCTCCTGCCGCAGGGCATCAAGACCGGTCGGGCGGGCAGCCCGCACCATCTGCTGGCAGGTACGGGCGTTACGCAGGGCAATGGCGGTGTACTCGGCCAACCCGCCGAGCCATTCAATGTCGCTCTCGTTGAAGGGTGCGCCCCCCGGTTCACGGGCGGCTACCAAAACCCCCATTGTCTGCCCGGCACGCCGGAGAGGCGCGCCGACAATCGGCCCCAGCGGTTTACCGACAACCTCAAACATGCCCACATCGCTGGGCGCACGCGGCCGGGCCAGAGCTTCCCCCTGCCGCAGGACCTGGAGGGCAAAACGACCGTCCAGGGGAAGGCCCAACAAGCGCGCCCGTCGGTCGCGCGGCCCACGGATGGCGCATAGACAGAGGTGGGGCGAATTCTTTTGCGGCATGAACAGGAAGGCATAGTCGGCGCGGATGATGTAGATGGCCGCTTCCACACTGCGGATGCAGATGCGGTCCTCATCCAGCAGGGCCACCAATGCTTTGCCCACGCGGGTCAAGATGTTCATATCACGCACCCACCGTTCCAACTGGCGGGTGAGGGGCATGGGACCGTCTACGGGGTGGGCAGAGCGATCACCGCCCGCTTCCGGGCGGGCATCCGTCGGCGTGCGCCGTTGCAATGCCCGTTCAATGGCCTGTAGCATGTCTTCGCTGCTGTACGGCTTGACGATATATTCCACCGCCCCCAGGCTTAGGGCTTGTTCGGCCACCTGTTCGGAGCCGTAAAAGGTGCTCAGGATCACCGGCGTCGTGTTCCCCCGCTCGCGGAGGGCCTGCAGCACCTCCAGCCCGTCCATCTTCGGCAGGTTCAGGTCCAAGATGACCAGGTCCGGTTTGTCAACAAGAATGCGTTTGAGGCCACGCTGACCGTCCATCGCCGTCAGCACCTTGTAGCCGTTGGGTTTGAGGATATTGTTCGCCAAATGGACGATGCTCTCCCGCCGGTCTTCTATGATCAGAACGGTTTCTCCTGCCATTGCATTCTCCCTTCAGGGGCGTTCAGCGCAACAACACTTCCAGTTCCTCCAGAGCCACCCGCGAAGTCAAGTCCAAGCTCAAGGGCGTGACCGCCACCACCCGATCTACCAACATGGCCCGGATGTCCGAATCGGGCTCCAAAGTCTCATAATCCACCATCACCTCATAGCCCAGGGGCCGCTTGTCGGCCAGAGAACGCCGCCCGCCGGGCAAGGCGTGATAGTAGCGCTGACGGGAAAGACGGGTTATGCGCCAGGGCGTCTCCGGAGTGGCATCGCCGGGGACCTCAACCTTGAGCACATCCACATCGGGAGGCAAAGGTTTGCGCAAGAGCTGACGGGCGAAATAACGGGCAAAATGGGTCGCCGCCGCAAAGTCCACGTCTTCCGAATGGTTGTAATGGTACTGCTTTTCCGTCTCCAAGCTGACGGCGATACCGGGGATACCTTCGCTGGCCGCTTCCAGGGCCGCTCCCACCGTGCCCGAAATCGTCACGCCGGAACCGACATTTTCACCAAAGTTGATGCCCGACAGGCACAAAGCCGGCTTGCGAGGAACCAACTCTACCAACGCATAGAGGACCGCCTGGGAGGGGGAACCGTGCAAAGCAAAGGCAGGCACACGCCGACCGTCCACGGTATACTCAACGGGGTAAATAGCACCGTCGTTGAAGGTCGGCAGGCTGCGCCCGGAGCCGGTCTGCTGCTCACAAGGGGCCGAAACGAACACATCGCCCAGGTCCAAAACGGCCCGGACGGCAGCCCGCAATCCCGGCGATTCTATGCCATCATCGCATGTCACCAAAATCAAAGGGCGGACTTTATCTTCAGGCATGATCATCCCAGGTCCCGCGAAATTCGCCTTCATTATAGCAGATTTCTCCCATTTGTGCATATCGGCCCGCCGGGTAAGATCAAGGCCGGGACGCCTTGGGGCGACACATTAGGTGCGCCGCCCCGGCCCCGGAGAGCGAGTCCGGCGCGGTTGCTCCCGGAAGGGAATGCTGGTATAATCCGCGGAAGCAGACCGGATGGAGGACAGAACCGCCAACCGAATCTTGGAGAAATGACGGATTACGATCAACACACACACAAGGTTCTATACGATGTCATCGTCGTCGGCGCGGGGCACGCCGGTTGCGAAGCGGCCCTGGCCGCCGCCCGCATGGGGGCCAAAACCTTGCTGCTGACCATGAACCTGGACCTCATCGCCCAAATGCCCTGCAACCCCGGCGTGGGAGGGCCGGGCAAAGGCCATCTGGTCCGTGAGATCGACGCCCTGGGCGGCGAGATGGGCCGCGCCATTGATGCTACCCACATCCAAATCCGCCTCCTCAACCAGAGCCGGGGGCCGGCCGTCCAGGCCCTCCGCGCCCAGGCCGACAAGCGACGCTATTCCCTGCGCATGAAACACACCATTGAGCAAACGCCCAACCTGCACCTCAAGCAGGCCCGCGTCGAAGGGTTGCTGGTGCGCGGCGACCGGGTGCAGGGTGTCGTCACCCACACCGGGCGCAAATACCGGAGCCGGACCGTCATCCTGACCACCGGCACATTCCTGGCCGGGCGCGTCCTTTCCGGCGAACGGAGCTGGCCCGCCGGGCGCGCCGGAGAATTCCCCGCCGTGGGCCTTTCGGCCAGCCTGCGCGACCTGGGGTTTCCCCTGGTTCGCCTGCAAACCAACACCCCGCCCCGCGTGGACGCCCGCACCGTTGACTTTTCCCTGACCACACCCCAGCCCGGCTCCGACGTTCCCCTACAATTCTCAATTTCCAATTCTCAACTCCCCATCCCCCATTTCCTGCTGACCCCGCCCAACCCGGTCTACCCTGTGGAGCGGATGCCTGCCTGGCGGCCCCAATTGCCTTGCTACTCGGTCTACACCACGCCCGAAACGTTGGACGTGGTGCGGGCCAACCTGCACCGCTCCCCCATCGCGCCGGGCCGGATTGACGCCGCCGGGCCGCGCTACTGCCCCAGTTTTGAAGAAAAGGTGGTGCGTTTCCCCCACAAGGAACGCCACCAGCTCTTTTTGGAACCGGAGGGCTGGCACACCGGCGAAGTGTACGTCCAGGGCTTTTTTACCGGGATGCCGGAGGATGTCCAGATCGCCATGCTCCACTCCATCCCGGCCCTGCGGGAAGCCGAGATCATGCGCCCCGGCTATGCCATTGAGTACGACAGCGTGCCCTGCCAGGAACTGAGCGCATCGTTGGAGACCAAACGCATTGAGGGCCTTTTCCATGCCGGGCAGATCAACGGGACCAGCGGCTACGAGGAAGCCGCCGCCCAGGGCCTCATGGCCGGGATCAACGCCGCCCTCAAGGTCCAGGGCCGCGAGCCGATCATTCTGCGCCGCGACCAGGCATACATCGGCGTCCTCATTGACGACCTGGTGACGAAAACCATCACCGAGCCGTACCGCATTATGACCGGCCGGGCCGAGTATCGCCTGCTGCTGCGCCAGGACAACGCCGACCTGCGCCTGGCCCGCATCGGCTACGAGGTCGGTCTGCTGCCCCGCGAGCGATACGAAGCGGCAGAGGCCAAACGCCGCGCCGTAGAAGAGGAGCTGGCCCGCTTGGGGTCCCTGTGGCTCAAGCCGAGCGACAAAGACCTCAACGAACGGCTCATCGCCGCCGGGTTGCCCCCTTTGAAAGATGGCGTCAACGCCCTCCAATTCCTGCGCCGCCCGGAGGTGGATTACGCCCTGGTGGCCGAGTTGGTCCCGCCGCCGGAGCCGTTGTCTGCCGACGCCGCCGAACAGGTGCAGATTGAGGCCAAGTATGCCGGGTACATTGAAAAGCAGCGGGCCGAAGTCGCCCGCTTTCGCCGCCTGGAAGACCGCCGCATCCCCCCCGACATAGACTACGAAGCCCTGGTCGGCCTGCGGGCCGAGGCGCGGGAAAAACTGATGGCCGTCCGCCCGGCGACCGTGGGCCAGGCCAGCCGCCTGGAAGGGGTCAACCCGGCGGACATTTCGGTCCTGCTGGTGCACCTGAAGGCCCGCCTCCGCGATTGAAGGCCGGGCGCATCCGCGCTCAATTCGTGGCCGGCCCGCTTTGGCGGTTCCGGGGATTTGAACCGCAAAGGCGCAAAGGGCGCAAAGGAAAGTGGCAACTCAAGTCGCTCCTTTTGGGCCTGCGGCCGGGCGTCCGCCTACGCGGACGCTCCCGTTCCCGCCTGCATGGCAGGCGCGCACGCACAGGCGGGCGGTCGGCCAACGGCCCACCAGGGACGGTTTCAACCGCTATTTTCGAGGAAAAGATGGAAACGCGCTGCCCGCACTTGGGCCTGCAGCACAACAAACACCAAACCCTCCTGCAGCCTAGCTCCCACCACCGCTGCTACGTCGGCGGCGAGCCGGAGCGGGTCCCGACCGCCTTTCAAGCCCAAGCCTGTTTGACCGCCGCCCACCGCCGCTGCCCGCGCTTCAAGGAGGTCACTCCCCAAGAGGAGTCTCCGCCGCCGGAGCCGACCGTCGCCCCTGCGCCCCAGGCCAAGCACCACACACCCCACGCCGCCCTGCACCCCATCCCCCCGGAGAAGAAACCGGCCCGCCGCCCCTTGACTCTGACCGAACTGGTCGTCCTGGGTTTGGGTGGGGCCATCGTGCTGGCCGTCGTCTTTATCGGCTATGCGTTGGTCTACCGCCTCACCATCGGCCCCGGCATGGAAGCCCCGACCGTCGTCGCAGGTAACCCGACAGCCACCCTGGTTCCGACGTTCACCCCCACTCCAACGCCGACGCCCACGCCCCCAACCGCCGCCGTCCTGCTTTCCCCATCCCCCGCCGCCCCCGCTCCTGCTCCCTCGCCCCTGCCTACCCGACCGCCGCCCGCCTCCTCCCCGCCGACCCGCCTGGTCATTCCCGTCCTGAACCTGGATATTCCCGTCGTGCCGGTCGGCGTCAAAAAAGTGCAGGACGGCGGGCGGACGCGCTTGATCTGGGATGACGTGCCCAACGCCGGAGGGTTCCACCAAACCTCGGCTTATCCCGGCCAAGGGGGCAACATCGTCATCAACGGCCACCGGGACATCAAAGGTGCGGTCTTTCGCCACCTGGATCGGTTGCAGCCCGGCGATGCAATCATCCTCTACGTTGGTGACACCCCCTACGAGTATCGTGTCACCGAGACTTTGGTCGTGCCCGAAACCTTTGCCACGGCGGAGCAGCGGGCCGAAAACCTACGCCTCATCGGTCCCATGCCCGAAGAGAGACTGACGCTCGTGACCTGCACCCCCATCGCCCTGGCCACCCACCGCCTGTTGGTCATCGCCAAGCCTGCCGCGCCCGGAGCACCCCCGGAGAGGACGACGCCGTAAACGGCACGATCACGTCGGAGCCGGAAGTTTTCCCATCTGCCAGGCTTGCCCTTGCATTTGACACCGCTCCGGCGCGTATGCTATACTCCCCGGTGACGCAGGCATTGCACCACATCATCGCCGACCCCGTGTCAAATCAGAGCGTTGGGAGGACCTCTTGATCCCAGATCACGATCTGGAAGTGTTACGGACCTTTGACGGTCGCGGCCACGCGACCCTGAGTGTGTACCTCCGTCTGGATACTCCGGACTATCGTGACTCTGCTTACGACTTTTTCATCCAACAAGTGCAAGCCCGTCTGGATGAATGCCAGGCGCGGGAAGAGTGCCGTCAGGCCCTCAAGGAGGATATAGAGATCGTGGGCCTGTACCTCAAGACCAACGGCCACCGGCAACACGCCGGACTGGCGATCTTTTCCTGCGCCGCGGAGCTGTTCTGGCGGGCGTATCCGCTAACGGCCCCGGTCCCAAGCCGGGTGACAATCGGCCCCAAGTTTGATCTCGGTCCCTTGATGCAGGGGAACGAGCACGGGAAAAAAGAGGCCCTCTCTGCATGAGAGGGCCTTTGAGCATGGCGGGCGAGCCGGGCACAGGCTAGGATTTTTTGCGTCGTTTCTTTTTGTAACCGGCGGCAAAGGAGTACAAGGGCAACAAGAGCGGCTCCACTTTGGTCGCCAGGCTGATGCGTGCGCTCCACAAAGCGGTGCGCGCCTTTTCCACCGGCAGGCTCAAGCGGTCACGGACGGGCCAATCCTGCACCGGGACCGCCGCCGGTTCTTGCGGTTCCCAGTGGAAGGCCGCCGCGGCCCATGTCAACCCCGCCCCAAAGCCGACAAACACAACCCGATCCCCCGATTTGAGCCGCCCTTCCTCAATGGCATCTACCAACGCCAGGGGAATGGAGGCCGCCGAGGTATTGCCGTAGCGATCAATGTTGACAAAGATCTTGTCCCGTTCAACGCGCAAGCGGCGTCGGGCCAGCTCAATGATCCGTTCGTTGGCTTGGTGCGGGATGATGAGGGCAATGTCATCAATGGTCAGCCCGGCGTCCAGGATCACTTTGCGCACCGAATCGGCCATGACCCGTGTGGCGAATTTGAACACGCGACGGCCATCCATGCGCAGGTACTGCATCTTTTTGTTGAGGATCTCTTGGCTGAAAGGGTGCGCCCCCCCTCCACCGGGCAGGATCAAGGCATCATAGTCGGAGCCGTCGGACCCAAGTTCAAAGGAGAGAAGGCCGGTTGGTTGATCGCTGGATTCCAAGACTACCGCGCCCGAACCATCCCCAAAGAGAACGCAGGTGTTGCGGTCGCTCCAATCTATCCCCAGCGTCAGATGCTCCGTGCCGATGACCAGAGCGTTGCGGTAGCCCCCCGTCTGAATGAATTGACATGCCGTGACCAGAGCATACACCCAGCCGGTGCAACCGGCTACCAGGCTGAAGGCCGCCGCATTTTTGGCCCCCAACCGATCCTGGACCATGCTGGCCACGGGCGGCACGAAATAGTCGGGAGACGAGGTTGCAACGATGATCAGGTCCACATCGGCAGGATCAAGTTGCGCGACCTCTAGTGCTCGGCGGGCGGAGGCCAGAGACATGGTAGAGCAGGTCTCACCGGGGGCGGCGATGCGTCGCTCGCGGATGCCGGTGCGGGTGCGGATCCATTCGTCGCTGGTGTCCACCATCTTTTCCAGGTCAAAGTTGGTGAGGACCCGCTCCGGCACATATTTTCCCCAACCGGTAATGCGTGCATACTTGGTCATTTCCTTTCACCTCCCCAAAATTCCCAAAAATCGCACCAGAAAAATGCCTTCCGCTGCGGTGGAGGAAGGCCGGTGCGAAGGCTTATTCTTTTCAACCGGCGGTGATGTGGGCACGCCCTTGTCGGTAGCGCAAGAAGAAAGCCAGGATCACCCCGGCCACGGAGGCCGCCGACCCCGCAGCCGCCGCTCCGATCAGAAGGCCCTTGCGGTGCTGGCGCATGAAGCTCTGCGGTTCCAACCGGCGGCGCTGGGCCTCCAAGATCAGCTCACCGTGCAGGCGGCGGCGAAAGTGAGCATCCGGCTCTACCGGAACCAGGATCGCTTGGATCTGTTCGGCCAGGTCCAACAATCCCTGGATCCGGTCATAACGAGTCAGATTGGGCGGGGGCTGTGCATCCGATGCGACCAATTGCTCGGCGTGCGCCCACAGAATTTCTCGCTCCGTTCGTTTGTCCATTGTCCTTTCCCCCGGTTGCCGAACCGAAGCGGCCCTTCAACCAACAGCAAAGGTGCTGAAAGCCCCATGGTCCGCGCGGATAGGGCTTTTCGGCGACCTGCAAACCTTTCAGCTCTGATCGGCCAGTTCCTGGCGCAAGGCAACCAGTGTACGGTGATAGAGGGACTTGATCGCCCCTTCACTGCGCCCCATGATCTGGCCGATCTGGGCATTAGGCAAACGCTCCACAAATTTGAGGATCAGCAAGTTCTGGCGGTCTGGGGGCAGGCGACGAATGGCCGCCAGGAGGGCATCCCGTTGTTCCCCTTTGGCTACCTGCTGGAAGGGGGTCTCTTCCCCTTGCTGGCCGATGGTTGCCAAGCGGTCCAGAGAGATGATCTGCCGTCGGCTGCGGTCCCGATGCCAATTCGCCACCACGTTATGGGCGATGCGGTACAGCCACGAGGAAAAGGGTGCACCTCGTTGCACATAGCGGGGGATGTGGTTCAGGGCCTGGTAAAAGACTTTGGCCGTCAGGTCCTCGGCATCGTGGTGGTTGCCTGTACGATAGTAGATGTAGCTGTATATCTTGTCAACGTACCGTTCGTACAAGAGACCGAACGCCTCCGGATCGGTCTTGGCTCGTTCGACCAGGGCAGCTTCATCTACCGACTCGTTCGCCGAATTACTCACCGGGCAAACCTTTCAGGCGTCGTCGGTCTCGCTAATAGAACACCGCACGACGCAGTTGGTTGCGCTTAGTATAACAAAGATGGAATGGATGGTCAATCTGTGCCGTCCGGGAGGCAGGGCAGGCATCTTCAGTCCACCCCTTCGCCGGATTGGAGCTGCTGCAGGAACGCCCGGTCCTCTTCGCTCAGGCGGGCGCGGGCCAGAAGATCGGGGCGTCGCTGCCAGGTGCGACGCAACGCCTCTTGCCGCCGCCAGCGGGCGATCTCGGCGTGATTGCCCGAAAGGAGCACCGGCGGCACGGCATAGCCCCGGAACTCGGCAGGGCGGGTATAGTGGGGGTATTCCAGCAATCCTTCGGCGTGCGAATCCTCAAAGGTGGCCGCCGGATCGCCCAGGACGCCGGGCAACAAGCGGGTGACGGCATCCACCAAGACCATGGCCGGGATTTCGCCGCCGGAAAGTACATAGTCGCCGATAGAGATGGCGTCGGTGGCCAAGTAGCGATGTACCCGCTCATCCACCCCCTCATAACGCCCACAGATGAGCAAAAGGCGGCGTTGACGGGCCAACTCGCGGGCCACTTGCTGGGTCAGGAGCCGCCCTTGGGGGGTCAGGAGAATGATCGGCACACGGCCCAGGTCCTCGCCCAGGACTGCTTCCACGGCGGCAAAGATCGGCTCCGGTTTCATGATCATACCGCCACCGCCACCGTAAGGCGTGTCATCGGTGACACGGTGCTTGCCCTCGGCGTAATCGCGGATGTTGTGTAAGGCGATGGTCAGCAGCCCGGCCCGGCGGGCACGTTTGATGATGCTTTCCTCAAACACGCCGGCAAACATGCCGGGGAACAGGGTCAAGATGTCAAAATGCACGGTGTTTTCCTCGGAATCGCAGGCCGTCTATGAATCGAGCACGGATGCACGAATGCGCCCGGCCCGGTGGCACGGGTCTCCGGACTTTGGGCCGTTGGCCGACCGCCCGTGCAGCAGACGCTTGGCTGCAAGCCGCTCCCCGCAGGTTCAACCGAGCTTCCGGCCCGGCAACCTGGGGGAGGTCATCGGTCTGCGCAGGCCGAAGCCGCGCCCCTTCGCCGGACGGTAGCAAAAAGGCGTCCCGCGCCGGGACGCCTCACAGGGCATGAACTTTAGGATAAAAAGTCACGCAATTTGCGGCTGCGGCTGGGGTGACGCAGCCGCCCCAGGGCTTGGGCCTCAATCTGGCGGATCCGCTCGCGGGTAACACCGAACTTTTTACCCACTTCCTCCAGGGTGTAGCTATAGCCGTCTATGAGACCAAAGCGGAGCTGCAAGATCCGCACCTCGCGGGGCGTCAGGGAAACAAAGATCTCCTCAATCTGATCCCGGAGGAGTTGGAGCGATGCCTGGTCGGTGGGAGAAGGAGCGTCGCTGTCTTCAATGAAATCCCCCAAGAAGCTATCATCCTCCTCACCCACCGGCATCTCCAGGGAAAGGGGACGCTGGGAGACCTTGATGGTTCGCTCCACCTTTTTGGGGCTGACGCCCAGTTCTTCGGCGATCTCCTCCACCGTCGGATCGCGGCCCAATTCTTGGACCAGTTGCCGGGAGACTCGGGCCAAGCGGTTGATCTGTTCGTACATGTGGACCGGAACGCGGATGGTGCGCCCTTGATCTGCAATGGCCCGTGTGACCGCCTGCCGGATCCACCAGGTGGCATAGGTGGAGAATTTGTACCCCCGATGATAGTCAAACTTTTTCACCGCCCGGATGAGGCCGATGTTTCCTTCCTGGATCAGGTCCAGGAAGGGCACGCCGCGCCCCACATACTTTTTGGCGACGCTGACCACCAATCGGGAGTTGGCCTTGATGAGATGCTCCTGGGCAGCCTCACCGTCGCGCACGATCTCCTGGAGTCGTTCCCGCTCCTCCGGACTGAGGTCCTCATTTTGCAGCCGTTTTTTGGCCTTGCGCCCCGCTTCCATCCGCTTGGCCAGCTCTACCTCCTGTTCGGCGGTCAGGAGGGGGATGCGCCCGATCTCTTTGAGATAGAGGCTGATGGAATCGTCAATGTCAATGGCCGAAAGATCCACATCTTCCGGCTCACTGATGGGGACAGGGGTTTCCTCTTCTTTTTGCTCTTTGGCCTCCGGCTGCTCCTCCAGTTCGGTGTCGCTGATTTCAATCCCCAGATCAATGAGACTGGCCAAGGCATCCTCCAGTTGCTCAATGTTCAGCTCGGCTTCGGGAACCGCCTCCATTACATCGTCGTAAGTGACGTACCCCTGCCTGCGGCCCAGATCCAGCAGGCGTTCAATGGGTGAAACCTCGGTCTGCCCTGCTTCCGGAGGGGCCTCGGCCTCGGTCGATTCGGTTACTTTGCGCTCGCGTTCAACTTCTTGTTCCACCACTGCTCAACCCTAACGTGGGTTGCACCGCCTTCCATCGGTTTCGGCGTTTCCAAGATCAAGCAACCGCTTGCCGCGTGCGAGAATCGCCAAACGGCAAAGCGGCTAATGACGCTCTTTTGGCCGACCAGAGGGAATACCACCGAACCGTTGCGGGCAAAGCGCGCTTGGTCGGTTGTGCAACCCGGCTCATATTTTTCGGTTCCTCGCTCTCAACCGAGAGGTAATAAACTGTTGTTATTATACCACGAAATTCCCAAAAGTGTACCCCCCAAATTCCATCAATTTTCATCTGGAACGCTCCAAGATCAATCGTTGATGGCGAGGGCGGCGACCGATGCCGCCTCGGTCGGCCTTTGTCAAGGGAAGGGCTTTGGTGTATAATCGGTCGGCATAGCGAGAACAGGGATTGCCTATGGACGAACGCGACTCCCTCAAAATCCTGATGCTGGCCGCCGAGGTTGCGCCCTTTGCCAAGACGGGCGGCCTGGCCGATGTGGTCGGCGCGCTGCCCAAAGCCCTCCACGATCTGGGCCATGATGTCCGCGTGGCCATGCCCCTCTACGGGCGCATCCGGCGCGAACAGTTCGGCCTGCAACGGCTGGTCCCGCCCTTTGAGACACCCATCCATCGCACCGTCAAGCACGCCGGCCTGTGGCAAACCTCCATCGGCGACCGGGTCCCCGTCTATATGGTCGAAAACGCCGAGTATTTTGACCGGGAAGGGATCTACATGTACCCCGACGATGCCGACCGCTTTATCTTTTTCTGCCGGGCAGCGTTGGAAGGGTTGCGCTACCTTGATTGGCAGCCCGACATCATCCACTGCCATGACTGGCACACGGCCATCGTGCCCAATTGGATGAACACCATCTACAAAGACGACCCCTTTTTCGCCGAAACGGCCACCATCTACACCATCCACAACTTGGCCTACCAGGGCATCTTTGGCTACCGCGTGCTGGAAATCGCCGGGATTGATGAATGGGGCTTTATGTACCACCCGGAGATGGTGGACCTGAACGAAGTGGTAGACCTGATGGCGCGGGGCATCTACTGGGCCGATCTGATCAACACCGTCAGCGAAACCTACGCTGCCGAAATCCTGACCCCCGCTTTCGGCGAGCGGCTGGACCCTCTGCTCCGCGACCGGCGGGACCGCCTGTTCGGCATCCTCAACGGCATTGACACGGAGGAATTTGACCCCGCCACCGACCCCCATATCGCCGCCAACTACGATGTGGACCATCTGGCACGGCGGGCGGAGAACAAACGCGCCTTGCAAGAGGAAGCCGGGCTGGCCCCCGAAGCCGACCGCCCCCTCATCGGCGTCATTTCCCGGCTGAACGAAGCCAAAGGGATGGACCTGTTGGCCCAGGCCATCGAGCCGATCCTGGCCCAGGGCGCGCAGTTTGTGTTGATGGGCACGGGCGAGCAACAATACCACGAGCGATTCAGCCGGATCGCCCAGGAGAGGCCGGAGCAAGCCGCCGTCTTTTTGACCTTCAACGACGCCCTGGCCCGGCGCATCTACGCCGGCAGCGACATGCTCCTCATGCCCAGCCGCGTCGAACCGTGCGGGACCAATCAACTGATCGCCATGCGCTACGGCAACGTGCCCATCGTCCGCGCCACCGGCGGCCTGGCCGATACGGTCCGCGATTTTGACCCCCGCACCGACCAGGGGACCGGCTTTGCCTTTGCCGAACCGGATCCCTGGTCCCTCTTTGCCGCCGTGGTCCGCGCCCTGGAAACCTTCAAGCATCGCGATTCCTGGCAAGGCTTACAGCGACGGGGCATGACCGCCGATTTTTCCTGGCGGCAATCGGCCCGCAAGTATGTGGACCTCTACCGCCGGGCCATCGCCAGCCGCATCCGCCGTCCGGGGTTGGAGACCTACGGGGTGACGGGATGAGCCACACACGGCGGAGCATCGCCCACCTGGACGCCCTGGTCGCCGCCCTGAGCGAGGCCGACCGGGCGCGGTTTGCGCGCATCTTTCACCTGGATGTCACCACCGGACAGGTCGTCCCCCCGGCGGGTATGGAGGATTGGATCGTGGCCCATTTCGGCGCGGTGGAAGCGGTGCGGCGGCAGCGCATCGTCAAGGTGACCAATCGCTACACCCTGGAAGGGGCCTTGTTCAACGAATTGCGCTCCGGCCGCCCCCACGAAGCCCCGCCCGGCGACGACGACCTGGAAGAGACGATCCGGCGCACCCGGGGCGGCCCCTTTTGCCGCCCGGAGGAGGGAACCCCGGCGGACCTCTTTGGCCGCATCCGGGGGCGGTCGTCTATCACCGCTTCCAACATCGCCAAATATGACGGCTGGCACGGCGTCATCATTTTTGACGAGCACCATCCCCTGCGCTTCACCGCCGAGGAGGTGGCCGACTATCTCCACACCGCCCAACGGTGGGCGCAGGCGGCCCATGAACGCGAACCGGCGGCCTGCTACCCCTTTTTCCTGTGGAACTGCCTGTGGCGCAGCGGCGCATCCATCCTGCACGGCCACGCCCAGATGACCCTGACGCGGGGGATGGCCTACGGGCGGGTGGAAGCCTGGCGGCGGGCCGCCCTCCGCTACCGCCGGGAGACGGGCTGCGACTATTTCGACGACCTGCTGGCCGTCCATCGCGCCCTGGGCCTGGCCGTGGACCACGGCACGGCGACCATTGTAGCCTCCCTGACCCCTTGCAAGGAAAAGGAAACCTGGATCGTGGGCCGTCGCTGGAACGACGACCTGCCCGCCGCCCTGTACCGCGTGCTGCGGACCATGCTCGGACGCTGGGGCGTGCAAAGCTTCAACATCGCCCTCTATCAACCGCCGTTGGCCGCCACGCCGGAGGATTGGACGGGGTTCCCCTTCATCTTCCGCATCCTGGACCGGGGCAACCTGCGCAGCCGCCATTCGGACGTGGGGGCCATGGAGTTTTTCGCCCAAAGCGTCATCGCCGCCGATCCCTTCCGCGTGGCCGATGCCTGGAGAGCACCGAGCGGGCCGGAGCGGCCGCGCTGACCCTGCATACCCTCCCGCGATGATCCGTCCGTCACGGACCGGGTGGGAATTGACAGCAAAATAGGCTCACGGTATAATTGGTCGCTAGTTTGGCGGAGGAGAGGTATACCGTGACATCTGACAACATCATCTCACTGACCGAGATCCAACCCGGACAGAAACTGGAAGGTACTGTCAAAAAGGTGATGCTTTCGGGCGCGATTGTGGACGTAGGCGCGGCGGTGGACGGCCTGCTCCACGTCTCCGACCTGGGGAAAAAGGGCATCACCCGCACCTCGGATGTGCTCCAAGAAGGCGACCGGATCACAACTTGGGTCAAACGGGTGGATTTGGAAAACAACCGCCTGAGCCTCACCCTGGTTGAGCCGCCCAAGTTCACGTGGAACGATCTGAAGCCGGGGCTGAAAACGCAGGGCAAAGTCGTGCGCCTGGAAAAGTTCGGGGCCTTTGTGGACATCGGGGCCGAGACGGACGGCCTGGTCCACGTTTCCGAGATGAGAAAAGAGCGCGTCGAGCAACCCTCGGACGTGGTTTCAAAGGGTGACATCGTTGACGTCTGGATCAAAGATGTGGACCGTGAAAAGAGACGGATCAGCCTGACCATGATTGAGCCGCCGGAGGTGGACATTCGCTCCTTGCAGCCGGGGACGATTCTGACCGGCAAAGTCGTGCGCTTGGAGAGATTCGGTGCTTTTGTAGATATCGGCGCCGAGCGCGACGGCATGATCCACGTGACCGAAATGGGCCGCGGGTACGTGGGCAGTCCTTCCGAGATCCTCTCCGTGGGCGACGAAGTGCAGGTCCGCGTACTGGAGGTGGACCCCCGGCGAGGCCGCATTTCTTTGAGCATGAAGGACCTACCCACCGATGATTACGTGGCCGAAGATGACGACCAAGTTCCTTCGGTCATGGAGTTAGCCTTGCGGGCCGCTATGGAAGAGCAGGGCATTGACCTACCGACCACGTCGCGCACGAAGCGGCGCAAGAAGAAGAAAAAAGGCAAAAAGCGGCGCTACGACCGGATGCAAGATGAGATCATTGAGCGAACGCTGCGCAGCCATCAAGGCTGACACGGCCGCGATGTCCCGGAGAACAGGCCCCTTTCCGACGGAGGAAAAGGGGCCTCTTTATTGTCCAACTTGGGGGTGAACGATGCAGATCATTCTCATCCGCCACGGGCAAACCGCTTGGAACGTCGGCAGCGGCGAAGAGCGTTTCCGAGGGCGCACCGACCTCCCTCTGGACGGGACCGGCCGCGCCCAAGCCCAAGCCGTCGCCCAACGGCTCCGCGACGAACCGATTGCTGCCGTTTATGCCAGCCCCCTGATGCGGGCACGCCAGACGGCTGCGCCCCTGGCCGCAGCCCTGGGATTGCCCGTTGTGGATTGTGAGGGCCTGCTGGACATCAACTACGGCGACTGGCAGGGTTTGACCCACGCCGAGGCGCGGTCCACCGACCCGGAACTGTACCGTTTGTGGCGCACGGCCCCCTGCCGCGTTCGCTTTCCCGGCGGAGAGAGTCTGGAAGACGTTCGGGCGCGTCTCTTACTCCTCCTTGAGGATCTGACCGCCGACTACCCGAACGAGACGGTCGTTCTCGTCGGCCACCAGATCGTCAACAAGGTTCTGATTTGCACCCTTTTGGGCTTGGACCTGGACCGGATATGGTGCATCGGTCAGGAGACGGCGGCCATCAACCGCTTCCGGCTGCACGGTGGACTGTGGCATGTATTGGCATTGAACGACACATGCCACCTGCGGTAGGTTCGCCGGGCAGCCACGGCCCTACTGCCGCCCGACGACATAGGTCGCCACAACCTCTCCCTGCAGGTTTTGCAAAGTGGCCTGCTCGCCCAAAGACCAGATCGGCTCCAGCTTGCCCCAATAGAAATTGGCCGGGGGACTGCCATCCTGCCCGATGCGGGTGTGGACGATGACGCTGCTGCCGTTCCCCCACAGCCGAAAGTTGGGAAACACAAAAACGTTGCCGTCGGCATCGCGCAGAGTCCAGCCCTGCATATCGGCCAGTTGATCGCCGTTGTTGAGGATGATCACCTGCTCCTGCTCCACCTGCCCTGCGCCGATAATGCTGTCAATCACGATCTGCGATGCCCCGCCGGTGGGCAAAGGGGTAAGCAACGCCGTGGCTTGCGGACCGGAGGCCGCAGCGGTGGCGGTCATATCGGCGGAGGGCGGCTCAAAGGGGATCGGAGTATCGGTAGGCGTGGGGACGGGGGTAAAGGTCGCCGTCGCCTGGGGCAGCCCACCGATGGGGATGATCAGTTCCATCCCCACCTGCAAGTAGTTGGGGTTTTCCAGATGGTTGGCGGCGATGATATCCTCACCGGGCACGCCGTATTGGAGGGCCAGGCCGGAAACGGTGTCGCCGGGCCGGACGACGTGGATGACCGATGAGGGCGTGGGTGTGATGGCGGCAATGGGCACGGCGGTCGGCCCTGCCACCGGCGACGCGGTGGGAGCCGGATTGGGTACGGGGTGCTTTTGGAAAGCAGGCAGGATGACGAGGACCAGCAGCAGGGTGATCAACGCCGAGATCACGGCGTTGACAGAGATCATAAAAGCCATCTGTTTGCGCGTCATTTGGTCGCTCCGAATCGCCCTTCCCGGGCTTCTTCCCTGCAAAGCCGATGCCGAGAACAACAAACACCCGCCTTACTCTGCATTCGTCATTGTATCATCAGGAGCGGCCTCTGTCAATTGCCAAAGTGCCGGATTTTTTTGACGAAGGACACGTTCCGGGGTATAGTATCCCCGCCATGACTACGTTCCGCGGCATCAACGGAACCGAACATGCAGCGGCGATGGGCCGCCGCCTGTTAGCCTGGTATGAACAACAGCGGCGTGACCTCCCCTGGCGGCGCACCCGCGACCCTTACGCCATTTGGGTTGCCGAGATCATGCTCCAGCAGACGCGGGCAGAGGTAGCCGCCGCCTACTACGAACGGTTCCTGGCCCGCTTCCCGACCCTGGAAGCGTTGGCCGCCGCCCCGCTGGAGCAGGTGCTCAAAGCCTGGGAAGGGCTGGGTTATTATGCCCGCGCCCGCAACCTACACCGGGCGGCCCGCCGGGTGGTGCACGAGATGGGCGGCCACATCCCTCCCACGCCGGAGGCGTTATTGCTCCTGCCCGGCATCGGTCGTTACACCGCTGCCGCCATCGCCAGCATCGCCTTTGGGCACGATACCGTGGCCCTGGATGCCAACCTGCGGCGCGTCCTTTGCCGTCTCTTTGCCGTTGACGACGACCCGGCCCGACCCAATACCCAACGCACCCTGGAAGCCCTGGCACTGACCATGCTGCCCCCCGGTCGGGCCGGGGATTTCAACCAAGCCCTGATGGACCTGGGAGCCGTCATCTGCACTCCGACCAACCCACGCTGTCTGCTCTGCCCCGTAGCCGATCTCTGCCAAGCCCGCAAAGAGGGCATTCAGAACGCCCTCCCCATCCGCTCCACCCGCACGCGCCACCCCCACCGCGACGTGACGGCGGGCGTCATCTGGGACGGACGGGGCCGCTTCCTCATCACCCGCCGCCCGCTGGATGGGATGCTGGGCGGGCTGTGGGAATTTCCCGGCGGCAAGCGTCGCCCCGGCGAGGATCTGCCCGATTGCTTGCGCCGCGAGATCAGCGAGGAGCTGGACATTGAAATTGAGGTCGGCGAACTGCTGTGTACCATTGAGCATTCCTTCACCCACTTTCACATGACCTTGTACGCCTTCGACTGCCTGTGGCTGCGGGGGCAGCCCGTGTGCCTGGGCTGCACCGACCTGCGTTGGGTGACCCTGGATCAGGTGGACGCCTTTGCCTTCCCCGTGGCCGATCGGCGGATCATCGCCTTTTTGCGCGAGCGACAAGCATCTTGAGGATTCTCTCCCGTACTCCAAAGGGCCGCCATGAACAAAAAATTTCCCCCGCGACAAATTTCCGCCCTGTCCCGCTCCGAACAAGCGACCATCCGCCGCGACGTGCTGCGCCTGGCCCTGCCGGCCATGGGAGAGCAGTTGCTCAGCATGACGGTCGGCATCGTAGATACCTTTCTGGTAGGGCACCTGGGCGCGGCGCCCCTGGCCGCCGTGGGCTTGGCCAACCAATGGATTTTTATGGCCATGACCCTCTTCGGGGCCATTGCCACCGGCGCGACGGCCCTCATCGCCCGTTTCATCGGCGCAAAGGACCCGGAGCAGGCCGACGAGGTGCTGCGCCAGGCCATGTTGCTCGGCGTGCTGGTGGGGACTGCAGCCACGGTCCTGGGCCTGACGCTGACGGAACCGGCCATCCGCCTCCTGGGGGCACAAGGTGAAGTAATCGCCCTGGGGACGGCCTACCTGCGGACCGTCGCCGGCATCTTTCTCTTCTCAACGTTGATGTTCATCGGCAACGCCAGCTTGCGCGGCGCAGGCGATACGCGCACACCGCTTTTGGTCATGTTGGTCGTCAATGCCATCAACATCGCCGTTGCCTGGACCCTGGTCAACGGCATGTTCGGGTTCCCGCGATTGGGCGTCGTCGGCTCGGCGGTGGGCGCGGCCACAGGGCGGCTGATCGGCGGCGTGTTGGTGGTGAGCATCCTGCTGAAAGGGCGATCCGGCATCCATTTGCGCTTGTACGGGATGCATTTTGACCGGGAAATGATCCGGCGCATCCTCCACGTCGGTGTGCCCACCGGCTTGGAACAGCTCCTGTTCCGCACCGGCCACATGGTTTTCGCCCGCATCCTGGCCGAGATGGGGACGGTCGTCTACGCCGCCAACCAGGTGGCCATCAACGCCTGGTCGTTATCGTTCATGCCCGGCTTTGGTTTTGCCCTGGCGGCGACGACGCTGGTCGGCCAGAGCCTGGGCGCCAAAGACCCGGAAGGAGCGCAACAGCGGGGCTATACCGCCTACCGCTTGGGGGCTGCCCTAATGGGAGCGGTCGGGCTGACCTTCTTGCTCTTCCCCGCCCAAATCATGGGATTCTTCACCGATGAGGCGGAGATTATTGCCGTGGGGACTTTGCCGCTCCGCATGATCGGGTTGATCCAGCCGATCCTGGCGGCGACCATGATCTTTGCCGGTGCGCTGCGCGGCGCGGGCGATACGCGCTGGCCGATGGCCGTGACCGGGATCAGCATCTGGTTCATCCGCCTGCCGTTGGCCTACCTTTTTGGGTTGGTGTGGGGTTGGGGGCTGGCCGGTGCGTGGGGGGCCTTTGCCCTAGACCTTTCGCTGCGGGGCCTGCTCAACTTTTTGCGCTTCCGAGGTGGGCGCTGGAAGACGGTCAAGGTCTAGGCAGAAAGGAGTCGGCATCCCTGAGTTTGGACCGCAGGAGCACCAAAGACGAGGCAAGTACGAACCTTTGCCCGAAAATCCGATGGAGGACATGAACCGATGACCACCGTAGAGACACCCGCCTGGGTACAAGACGCCGTGTTTTACCAGATCTTTCCCGACCGCTTTGCCCGCAGTGAGCGCGTGCCCGCTTTCTTGCACCTGGAGCCGTGGGACGACCCACCGACAACCTACGGTTTCAAAGGCGGCGATCTGTGGGGCATTTTGGAGCACCTAGACTATCTTCAGGACCTGGGGGTGACGGCCCTTTACCTGAACCCCATTTTTCAATCGGCGGCCAACCACCGCTATCACACCTACGACTACTTCCAGGTGGACCCCATCCTGGGGGGCAACGCCGCCCTCCGCGCCCTGCTGGACGCCGCCCACGGGCGGGGGATGCGCATCGTCCTGGACGGCGTGTTCAACCACACCGGGCGGGGCTTTTTCCCCTTCCACCACATCCTGGAAAACGGCCTTCAATCGCCTTACCGGGATTGGTTCATCATCAAAGAGATGCCGCTGCGGCCTTACAACGCCCCTCCCGGTCGGCAGGGCTACGAGGCATGGTGGAACCTGCCGGCCCTGCCCAAACTGAACACGGAGACACCCGCCGTGCGCGAATTTCTATGGCAGGTGGCAACCCACTGGATTGAGTTCGGCATTGACGGCTGGCGGCTGGATGTGCCTGCCGAGATTGACGACGATGAATTCTGGCGCGAGTTCCGCCGCCGTGTCAAGGGAGTCAACCCGGAAGCCTACATCGTCGGCGAAATCTGGCATGACGCCCACCGTTGGCTGCAAGGCGATCAGTTTGATGCGGTGATGAATTACGGCTTGGCCCGTGCCTGCCTGGGCTTTTTCGTCGGCGATGCCTTGTGGCAGGAGGAGGTGGCCCGCTGCGGCTACCACCACATCGCCCCGTTGGACGGGCACGCCTTTGCCGCCGAGGTGGACCGGATGCAGGGCCTTTACCCCCGGCCCATCGTCCAGGTTCAGCTCAACCTGCTGGGCAGCCACGACACGCCCCGTTTCAAGACGCTGGCCCGCGGCGACGATACGGCCTACCGATTGGCCACCCTTTTCCAAATGACCTATCCCGGCGCGCCCTGCATCTACTACGGCGACGAGATCGGCCTGGAGGGCCGTCACGATCCCGGCTGCCGGGGCGGGTTCCCCTGGGATGTGGACCGTTGGGACCGGGACCTACACGCCTTTGTCCGCCGCTGCATCGCCTTGCGCCACGAGCACCCTGCCCTGCGCCACGGCGATTGGACCTGGCTGCACGTGGACGGCGACGTCGTGGCCTATCGCCGCGCCCTGGACGACGACCGAGTCGTTGTGATCCTCAACCGGGGGCAGGGCACAACCCACCTTACCTTGCCCCTGACCGAGGGGGAAGTTTGGGAAACGTGGGAGGGCACAACCGTCACGGGAGGGCAAACGGCCCAAGTCTCCGTCGCCGCCCGCTCCGGCCTCGTGTTGCTCGGCAAAGCAAGTACATCCACAAAATTCCACACCGCAGAGGCGCAGAGTTCGCAGAGGAACGGTTGATTTTCGCCCTCGGCGTCTCTGCAGTAAAGCCGGCAGCGAGAGCCTTGCGCCGCTCAGTGATACCGCTTGACTTCAAAGCGGAACATGCGCACCGGCTCGTCGGGGTCGGTAATGCCCGCCTTGTGATAGCGCGTCCAGAAAACCTGTTTTTCTACGGTGTCAATGCCCTCCAGATCGGGCAGCAGCAGCCCTCGCTTCCAGGGATTGCGGGCCGATTGAACAATGAGGCCGTAGCGTTTGGGGTCCAGCTCATCCAGGCTGTGCACCTCCTCCGGCTCGCTCAGCACGTCCACCTTGACATCCAAATCGTCCAGCTCATCGGGGCGGACGGGAGGAAAGCGGGGGTCACGGCTGGCGGCGGAGATGGCGTTCTGGATAACCTCCTCGGCCAGATTGTCGCAGGTGGGCTGGATCGTGCCGATGCAGCCCCGCAACCGACCGTGGCGATGGATGGTCACGAACGCACCCGCCCGCCGCTGCATCTCCGGACTCGGTTCGGCGGGCGGGGCGATCTTTTTGCCCGTCCTCACATACTCCTCAATGGCCCGGCGGGCCAACCGGACCAGCGGATGGGATTCACGCATTTGTGCTCCTCCTTGCACTTTTCCCCAGTATATGGTAAAATACAAGCGTTGTCAACCGCGGGCCATGCCCAACCAACCAGATTCAAGGAGGAAGAAATGGCGAAGGAAGAGCTATCACCGGAAGAAAGGGCAGAAAGAGGCAAACGGCTACTGATCTACGGGATGTTTTCCCTGCTCGTTGTCACCTTTGTTGCCGTGTTCCTGAGCATGTACCTGATCACCGCACCGCTGGCAGGGATCGGGCCTGCGCTCACCACGGCACTGATCGTCACCGGTATCGGTCTGGTGGCGAGTGTCATCGTTTGGTTCATCTATACCAAAGTGATTCTGAAATAACCGCTTTGGTCGGGAACCAAGTTTCACGGCACCCGCCGGTTGCAGGTAGCCTCCGAGCTGCACCGCAACCGGCGGGTGTTTTCCGTACGATTCCGATGGGCCGAACCGCCCTCTTGTGGGTGCTCAGGTTTGATCTTGGTAACGGTCAACCAGATCGGCGATCCAGCGGTAACGGAAGGGGCGGCCGTTGTGGGCTTCCAGGGCCGCGTAGATGCCGTAAAACGCCAGGGCGATGGGCAAGGCGATCAATGCTCCGGCCCAGACGATGCTCAGGATGAGCATAAGCGGTAACAGAAGCAGCCCTATCAGCACCAACGATAATGCCGCGCTGACTGCCCAACCTATCGTCACCGCCGCCGCGCCGACCAATGCCAGGACCAAAATTCCCAAGATGCCCATCAGTTGAAAGATGGTTGCCTGCCGCGCCTGATCCACCACATACTCGGACCGTTCGCGGTAGGTGTACCAAATAAGGGCCGGCACAATCGGCCCCAGCAAGGCAATGACCCCGCCGGAGACGACCCCCAACAGCAATGTGAGGAGCACGCTGGCATGGGCCAAAGCCGCCCAAGTCATCTCTTCACGACTCAGCCCCAGGTACGCCGGGGGAACCGCGATCACGGCCCTCTCCTCCGTTGCCAATCGCCGTGTCTCACGGCTGCGTGGCCGCGGAGGAACAGATCCCACTCCTTCTTCCAACTTGCGTGTGTTTTCTACAGACATTGTTTCCCTCACAAAGACAAATCGTCCGGTTTGGATACGAATTTGCAAATGCCCCATCCGGAAGTGCTCCGTGCGGACTGCAGCCTGCGCTCCACCGTGCCGGACCACGGTCCGGAGCGGGCCGGTGGCGTCGCCCTCACCCCCTCGCGCTCCCTATACGCTCCGCAGCGATGGGAGTTGCAGGGGCCTTTTTTCAGACGCGGTTGCACCGTTTGATTTTTTTGGCCGATGATGTTACAATGGGGGGCAAGGGAAGCCATACCCGTTGAGTTGCGCCATTGCAGAGCCGGTTGGCAGGGCGGAACGCCCCGGAAACGAAAGGGAGGTGCTACGTTGGTCTTTAGCGGAGAGGATTTCACCACGCGGCTGATGAACGACATGGACCCACAACTCCTGGACCTGGTCAAAACCAAAGTCAACTCCTTCATCAAGTGGGACTTGGTCCGCTTCTTACGAGACAACCCCAACACAACCGACACAGCCGAAAACATCGCCAAGTATATCGGGCGGAACTCATCCACCGTCATACCGGAAGTGCGCGAGCTGGTGGATAGCGGGATCATGGAGGTCAAAATGATAGAAGGCAAAGCCGTCTACTCCCTGGTCCCGGACCCGGAGGTGTGGGAGCTGCTGGATCGGTTTATCAAGTCCTGTGAAGATCGCCACTTCCGCGTCAAGGTGATCTATCACATCGTGCGCGGAATGCGCTAAGCGAGGAGACGTGATCCGGGGAGGATTGTGCCTTGCACCTGGTCGCACCAGGGGTAGGGGGTGTTGTTGTGCTCTGAGAAGGACCGGTAGTCCACGGAGGCGTGAATAAATGAGCAATGACCGTGTGAAAACGAACATCAAAGGCTTTGATGAGATGATCGAGGGGGGCTTCTTGCCGCAGACCGCCAACTTGGTGGAAGGGCCACCCGGAACCGGCAAAAGTACCTTCGGAATGCAGTTCATCTACAACGGCATCCGCTACTATGATGAGCCGGGAATCATCGTCACATTTGAAGAATTCCCCCAACAGTACTACCGCGACGCGGCAGCGTTCGGCTGGGATTTCCGCGCTTTGGAGAAGGAAGGCAAGCTGCGGGTGATCATGACCAGCCCCGAAGTGACGCGGGCGGACTTGGAAAGCGTAGGTGGGACCATTGAACAGTTGGCCCGCGAAATGGGCGCCCGCCGTATTCTGATAGACAGCATCTCCCACTTTGATCAACTGACCGACGATCCGGTTGAGATGCGATCCATCGTCTACGGCTTCATCAATGCCCTCAAGCGGGAGGGGTTGACCAGCGTCTTGACCCGCGAAAGCCCCATGCTTTTGGGCAGCGAAGAAAGCGACAACGACATCGCCTTTGTGGTGGATAGCTACATCCTGCTACGCTACGTGGAGATCGAAAGCGCGATCCGCAAAGCCCTGTTGGTCCTCAAAATGCGGGGCAGCGATCACGCCAAAGACATCCGCCAATTTGAGATCACCAGCAACGGAATTGAAATCCAATCCCGCTTCGAAGGGCAAGAAGGCATCCTCAGCGGCAACCCGCGCAGCATGGCCCGTGCCTTTGATCAAGCCTTCGGGCCGGGGCGGGGCTAATTCGGGGGAGAAAAATTGTCCGACCTGTTTGGCTCCATCCTGATCCTCTATACCTGGATTGTAGCTGCGATCCTGGTTTTCTTTTTCTTTCTCATCGGGCGGTTCTACGAGATCCGCTTCAAACAAGAATCCGGCTATCGGCTTTTGCTCCTTCCTCTCGTCCTGTTTCTGATAGCGGCGGTGTGGGATGTGTTGGTCAACATCAACACCGGACACCCCGTTCTGGATTTTGTTGGAGAGCCAGGTCCCGATGTCCTGTTTCTGATCGGCGGAACCGTATTGACGGCATTGGGCTATTCTTTGTATCGGACGATGATGGGAGGACGGTAATGAACATCGTCAGCGGAGTTTTAGGGTCGGTCGGTCTGGGATCGCTGGCGATCATGCTCTTGATTCTCGCCCGCTTCGGCTACAAACTAGGGGCCGTGACCAAGATGAAGCCCTACTACCAGATCTACTACGTCGCCATCGGCCTGGTAGGTGTAGCCTTTGTCGTCCGTTTCATCCGCGTGAGCGTCTTCTGGGCGCCGCCGACCATGATCCCTGTCGTGCTCAACGACCCACTCTTTTACCTCTTTCTCTATCACCTCCCTCTTGCCGTGGGGCTGACTTTGGGACTGGGCGTCACATGGCGTTATTGGAGCTGGCTCCTGATGAAAGAACAATTGAAAGAACAATAGTGGATGGCCGAGCGATTTCAACACCTGTTCGACAGCCTGGTAGATGAGGTTGTCGTCGTTGACCGGGACCTGCAGGTTGTGTATGCCAATCCTGCCTGGTTGGGGCGCGTCGGCCTACCGGCCGGCCAGGTGATAGGACGACCGTGTTACAGCATCCTCCGTCACGCATCCCATCCCTGCCCGGTCCACGAATGTGCCATCCAACAGGTGCTACAGACCGGGCAACCGGCACGGGTCACGTGCCCCGGCTATGAATCGCGGCTGGATTCCGGCTGGAGCGATCTTTCGGTCTCCCCGGTACTCGACCCGTCAGGCCAAGTCTCGGAGGCCATCGCCGTCCATCGGATCACCAACCTGCCCCCCGCACACGACTTGGTCTCGGATCGGGACAGATCGCTGGCGGTCCTGCGGGAAATGGTAGATGCCCTGCGCACGGCCGTCATGGTGGCCAATTCCGGACAGGGCCTATCCGCCGTCCTTCGGTCACTCCTGGTACAGTTGAGGCGGGTAGTTGAGTACGACAGCGCGTCCGTCACCCTGCTGGAGGAGGAAGGGTGGCGTGTGATCGTCGGCCAGGGTTTCCCTCCGGAAGCAGACGTGATCGGCATGGTTTTCCCTCCCGATGACAAGAAGGTCGCCTGGATGGAAAAGACCAGGCAGCCGATGGTCATCGCCGATGTACGCCAGGACCCCAACTGGCTGGCAGTCCCAGGCTTGGAGTACATCCGTTCTTGGATCGGTGCGCCCCTCTTTTCCCACGGGCGGATGATCGGAACCCTCAATCTGGACAAAGCAGAACCGGGGTTTTACCACCCCGAAGACGCCCGGTTGGTCATGGCCTTTGCGACCCAAGTGGCGGTCGTGATAGAAAATACCCGCCTTTTGGAAAGCGAACGACGGCGGGCAGCCCAGTTGCAACTGATCCGAGACATCAGCCATCGGGTACTCTCCATCCTGGACGCCGATACGTTGCTCCAACAGGCAGTAGAACTGATTCGGAGCCGATTTGGTTACTACTTCGTCGGCGTCCTGCTGGTGGATGAGACGGGAGAATTCCTGGTCGCCAAGGCCAATAGCTTCCCCTTCGCGCAGGTGGAAAAAACCCCGATCCTCCGTCTCCGTATCGGATCCGAAGGAATCACCGGCCACGTCGCCGCCACCGGTCGGCCCTACATGTCAAACGACGTCCTCCGGGATCCCCTTTACGTGCCGGACGATTCCTTGCCCGATGTGCGTGCCGAACTCGCCGTGCCCATCTCGGCAGGAGGACGGGTGATCGGCGTGCTGGAGATTGACAGCGATCGGCCCCATGCCTTTGATGAAGACAGCCTGTTCGTCGCCCAAAGCCTGGCCGATCAATTGGCCATCGGCCTGGAAAATGCCCGTCTCTTTGCCGCTGCGACCCGGCGCGTGGCAGAGCTGGAAGCCGTCCATGAGGCCAGCTTGGTCGTCACCTCCACCCTGGACCTCCAGACGGTGCTGGATGTGATTCTGGAAAAGGTCCTGGAACTCCTCCCCGGCGTGCAGGACGCCCATATCTTTCTCTACCGCGATGGAAAACTGACCTTTGGTTCCGCCCTGTACGCCGACGGTCGTCCTCGCTCCAAGCCATGGGCCGAACCGCGCCCGGAGGGATTGACCTACACCGTTGCCCGCCGGGGAGAGGCGATCATCGTCCCCGATATGCAAAACCATCCCCTTTTCGCCGGCGCGCCCGCCGATTGGAAGGGAAGCATCGTCGGGCTCCCCCTCAAGATCGGGGAGCGTGTGGTCGGGGTGATGACGGTTGCCTACCACCAGCCCCGTTCCATGCCGGAAGCCGAAATGCGCGCGCTGCGACTCCTGGCCGATCAAGCCGCCATCGCCATTGAGAACGCCCGCCTCTTTGATTTGGAGCGCCAGAGCCGTCTGAAATTGCAGCATCTCCAGACAACCGTCGCCAACCTGAGTGCAGAGCTTCATGTAGACGTGCTGCTGGAGAAGATTGTAGAAGAAGCGGTGCGGATCTTTAACGCCGATGCATCCAGCCTGATGCTATGGGATGCCGGACACGAAGCACTGGTCATCAAAGCAGGGTATGGCCTTTCGGAAGAATACATGCGCCGCCAAAGAATCGTCAAGGAAGTTGTGAAAAAGGCAGCGCAGGAGATGGGGCGGCTCAGCCCACAATATATACCGAACCTGGTGGAACAACCCTTCGGCGATCCCGACCTGGTTCGGCAAGAAGGCATCTACAGTCTGCTAAGCATTCCCTTCGGTCGCGAGCAACGGGTTGACGGCGTCCTGAACATCTACAGCAAAGGACAACCCCGCCGCTTTACCGCCTCGGAAATGGAACTGGCCGAGATCTTTGGAGCCTACGCAGCGGTGATGATCGCCAATGCCAAACTCTACCAAGAGACGGAAGCCCACGCCCGCGAGATGGAAGCCTTGGCTGCCGTGGGCCGGGCAGCGGCCAGCCTGGACCTGGATGAGGTGTTATACAAGGGCCTGTCGGCTCTGGTAGGCGTGCGCAATTTCGAACGGGTGCATGTCCGGCTGCTGGACCATGCCCGCGGAGAACTGTGGCTACACCCTGCTTTGCAGGATCAATTCCCCAGCCGTGCCCGGGAAAGCATCCCTCTAGAAAAGGGGATTTGTGGACGGGTAGCCCAAACGGGCAAGCCGCTGCGTGTAGGAGATGTACGCCGGTTTCCCGGTTATATCGCAAGCTACCCCGACACCCGAAGCGAAATGGCCGTTCCCCTGCAGGCCGGGAAGAGGATCATCGGTGTCCTGGACGTGCAGAGCACCCGCCTGCACGCCTTTTCTGAGGATGACGAACGGTTCCTGCTGACACTGGCGGGACAATTGAGCACCGTATTGGAGAACGCCCGCCTCTTTGACGAATCCCAGCAGCGTGTACGGGAACTCACCGCCCTAACCCAGGTGAGTCAAGCCCTGAACAAGGCCGCCGACCTGAACACCATCCTGGATATTGTGTTAGAAGAAGCCTTTGCCCTCCTCAAAGGGCGCGAAGGTTCGATCATCCTGATAGATCCGCCGGATAGCAATCGGTTGCGCATCGTCGCCGAGCGAGGGTTGGGCCGCGAGGTGGTTGAGGCGTTCAACAATCGCCCGGTCTATGCCCACGAAGGAACGTACCGGCGCGCCTTGATGTCGGGCCACATCGTTGAAGTTGCCGACACATCGGCCGATCCCGACTTTTTGCGTGACGTGGGTTCGCGGGCGACCTCCATTACCAACGTCCCTCTCATGACCGACCGGGGGGCCATCGGCCTGATCGCCATTGAGGGATTACCCCAAGACGACACAACCCGCCGCCTGCTCATGGCCCTGGCCGATATGGCAGCCGTCGCCATTGACAAAGAACGCCTGCGCCTGGAAACCTCCGACCGTCTGGCCGAGGTGACCACCCTCTACACCCTGGCCACGCAGATCACCAGCAGCCTTTCCCTGGAGACGGTACTGGAGTCCATCGTCACCATCCTCAAGCTGACCCTGGATTGCCGCGCGTGTTGCATCTTTTTGCTGGATTCCAAAGGCGAGTACCTGCAACTGGAGGCCGCCAGCGGCCTGGATCAGCGTTGGAAAGGAGTAGCCCGCCTGCGGGTCGGCGAAGGGATCAGCGGGCAGGTCGTCGTGGAACAGCATCCGATCTACGTCCCCGATACTCTGATGGAACCGGACTTTATCTTTTTTGACCCGCGCATCCGCTCCCTGCTGGTCGTCCCCCTCATCGTCCGCAACAAAACCATCGGCACATTGAGCATTGACGATTGGAAACCCAACGCCTTCCAGGAAGAGGCCCGCCTGCTGACCATTGCCGCCGCCCAAGCAGCGGTCGCCATTGAGAACGCCCAGCTGTACGAAAGCCTACAGGAGAGCTACACCAGTTTGGCCCAAGCCTACGAAGAGCTGCAGCACCTGGATCGGCTCAAATCGGAACTGGTGCAAAACATTTCCCACGAACTACGCACTCCCTTGACCTTCATCCGCGGCTATGTTGAGCTACTCCAGGATGGAGACATGGGCGAGCTCAACGAGGAACAGCAAGCCGCCATTGACATCGTTGCCGCCAAGGCGGAGATGCTTTCCAAACTGGTAGATGACATCATCTCCCTCCAGCGGACAACCCGCTCTCAGGATTTTGAACGCTTGGACCTGGCAGAGATGGGCCATGCCGCCGTCCAAGCTGCCCAGGCGGCTGCCGGGGAAATGGGCATCACGCTGCAAAAGGAGATTCCGGTATCGCTGCCTCCCGTCTTGGGCGACCGGCAACGGCTCCTCCAGGTCTTTGACAACCTGCTGGGCAACGCCCTCAAATTCAGCGATCCCGGAGATACGGTCACGGTGCGCATCTTCCAGGACGGAAACTATATCCGGACCGAGGTTGAAGACACCGGCATCGGCATTCCCGCCGATCAACTACACCGCATCTTTGATCGGTTTTACCAGGTGGACGGAACGACCAGCCGACGCCACGGCGGGACCGGGCTGGGGTTGGCCATTGTCAAGCAGATTGTGGAAGACCACGGCGGGGAGGTGGGCGTGGAAAGCGAACTGGGCAAGGGCAGCCTGTTTTACTTTACCATCCCCCTGGCTGGTGACGAGTCGGCGGGACCGGACCCTCCCGCCGACTAGGCCGCCGTCCGGACGGGTCCTGCTCGCGGTTGCCATGCGCCGCCGGGGGAACCTACACCCGGCCTACGACAGGGGAGGACCGCCGCAAAGGGCAGTGGGGGTAAGGGACGGTCCGGTCGTCCGCGACCGTGCCCAAATGTACGAATGGCCGGGCGTATTCGCGCCCGATTTCGTGGACGGCCCGCTTTGGCGGTTTCGGAGATGTGAACCGCAAAGGCGCAAAGGCCGCAAAGGAAAGAAGTGGCGACTCAAGTCGCTCCTTTCGGGCCTGCGGCCGGGCGTCCGCCTACGCGGACGCTCCCGCTTCCTCCGCCTGCATGGCAGGCGCGCACGCACAGGCGGGCGGTCGGCCAACGGCCCGCCAGGGGCGGTTTCAACCGCTATTTTCTAGGAGGTGAGGTAGCAGAATGCCGATACGAACCTTTGCCGAACTGTTGGAAGCGGCACGGGCCAAAGGCCCCAAGCGGGTGGCCGTGGCCGCCGGACAGCAGAGCGAAGTCATGCTGGCCGGTCTTGACGCCGAACGGGAAGGACTAGCCGAGGTGACCCTGGTCGGCGACGAGGCGCGGATCCGCCAGATCGCCGCCGACGAGGGCTTTGACATCTCGCGGATGGAGATCATTGAAGCCCCGACGCCGCGCGAGGCCGCCTACCGGGTGATGAAACTGGTCAGCGAGGGCCAGGCCGATATTGCCATGAAGGGCAAAGTGGAAACCAGCGACTTTTTGCGGGCCGCCCTGCGCAAAGAGTTGCGCCTGCGCACCGGGCGTCTGCTGACCCACGTTGCCATCTTTGAGATTCCCGACTTTGACCGCCTGATCTTTATCAGCGACGCCGGGGTAGTCGTCGCCCCAACCCTGGAACAAAAGGTCCAGATCGTCCAAAACGCCATCAACGTCGCCCACACCATGGGCATTGAGCTGCCCCGCGTGGCCGTCCTGGCGGCCACGGAGGTGGTCAATCCCAAAATCCCCACGACGCTGGACGCGGCCAACCTTTCCAAAATGGCCGAACGGGGCCAGATTCGGGGAGGGCTGGTAGACGGGCCGTTGGCCCTGGACAACGCCATCTCGCCCGAATCGGCCCGCATCAAGGGCATCAAGAGCCAGGTGGCCGGCTACGCCGACATCCTCATCGCCCCGGACATTGAAGCGGGCAATGTGTTGGCCAAGGCCATCACCTACTTTGCCCAGGGTAAAATGGCCGGGGTGGTCGTGGGGGCGCGCTGCCCGCTGATCCTGCCTTCCCGCTCCGATACGCGGGAGGCCAAACTGGTCTCTTTGGCCCTGGGGGTGATGCTGGCCCCATGAGCGAAGCGGCATTGACCATCTTTACCGGTCGCTTTGGCAGCGGCAAGACGGAAGCGGCCATCAACTTTGTCCTGACCCTGGCCGATGGAGCCGCGCCGCCCATCCTGGTTGACCTGGACATCGTCACCCCCTACTTTCGCTCGCGGGAGATGGTGGAGCGGATGGCGCAACGGGGGGTGGAAGTGGTCACACCGGCGACCGTGGGCCGGTACCTGGACACCCCGGCCATCACCCCCCAGATTTTGGGGGCCATCCAGCAGGCAAACCGGGCCGTGGTGCTGGATGTGGGCGGCGATAAGCAAGGGGCGCGGGCGTTGGGCCAGTTCAGCGAGGCCATCCGCCGCCGGGGGTACACCATGCACTTTGTCGTCAATCCCTACCGCCCCTTCACCGACACCCTGGCCGGGCTGCGGGCCTCCATCGGCGAGATTGAGGCATCTTCCCGCCTGCGGGTCAGCAGCCTGGTGAGCAACCCGAACTTGATGGGCGAAACGACCTGGGAGCAGATCGTCGCCGGGCACACCCGCCTGGAGGAGTTTGCCCGTGCGCTGAACCTGCCCATCGCCTTTGTCTGCATTGAGCGGCGGTGGCAGGATCGGGCCGCCGACCGGCCCTTTGCCCAGCCGGTCCTGCTGCTGGACCGCTATTTCGTCATGTCGTGGGAATGATCTTCGGGGGAAAGCATGAGAATTCGTACATTTGACCAACTGTTGGAAGCGGCCCTGGCGCGAGCACCCAAGCGGGTGGTCATCGTCGGCGCAGGGCAACGGCAGACCCTCCACGCCGCCCGCCTGGCCCGCGGCATGGGCCTGGCCCATTGCACCCTCATTGACAATCTCCATCGCTTGACCCACGTCGCCGAGGAGCAGGGCATCAACCTGGAAGGCATGGAGGTCATTGAAGAGGGAGACATGGTGCGGGCCGCCTACCGGGCCGTGGAGATGATCCATGCCGAAGAAGCGGACCTGCTGATGAACGGGCGCGCCCAGCCGGTGGAGCTGATGGAAGCGGTCCTGGACCGGGAAAAGGGGCTGCGCATCGGCAAACTGATCAGCGACGTCAGCGTATTTGAGGTCCCCGGTTTTGACCGGCTGCTCTTTGTCAGCGATGTGGCCGTCGTCGTTTCCCCCACCCTGGCCCAAAAACGGGCCATCGTCCAAAACGCCATTGACACGGCCATCGCCCTGGGGGTGGAGCAACCCAAAGTGGCCGTCTTGGCCGCGACGGAGATGGTCAACCCGGAGATGTCGGCCAACATGGACGCGGCCAACCTTTCCAAAATGGCCGAACGGGGCCAGATCCGGGGTGGCATCGTGGACGGCCCCCTGGCCATAGACAACGCCATCTCCCTCAAAGCTGCCCAGATGAAGGACATCAAAAGCCAAGTGGCCGGGCGGGCCGACATCCTCATCACCCCCGATGTGGAATCGGGCAACATCTTGGCCAAAGCCATCACCTACTTTGCCCAGGGCAAGATGGCCGGGGTGGTCGTGGGAGCCAAATGCCCAATCGTCATGCCCTCCCGTTCCGACCCGCCGGAGCAGAAACTGATGTCGCTGGCGTTGGGGGTCTATCTGGCCCGTTGAAAAAGCGAATGAGCAAAGGAGTGGTCAAAGATGAGCTACATTGTCATTGATGAGGATCGGTGCAAAGGGTGCGAACTCTGCACCCTGGTTTGTCCTCAAGGCGACCTGGTTCAAATGGCCGACCATTTCAACGTCAAGGGCTACCGGCCTTCCATCTTTGTAGATCCGGAAGGCAAATGTACCGGCTGCACCCTGTGTGCCATGATGTGTCCCGACATGGTCATCACCGTCTACAGAACGGTGAAGAAAAAGCGGAACAGGTGACACGCCGTGTGAACTGTGTAGCGTACGAGGAAAGGAACGGACGCCATGAAGATACTGATGAAAGGCAACGAAGCGATTGCAGAAGCGGCCATCCGCGCCGGTTGCGAAGCCTATTTCGGCTATCCCATCACCCCTCAAACCGAGGTGCTGGAATACATGTCGCGGCGGATGCCGGAGCTGGGGCGGGCCTTTGTCCAGGCCGAAAGCGAACTGGGCGCGATCAACATGGTCTACGGCGCAGCCTGCACAGGGGCCAGGGTGATGACCACCACCTCCAGCCCCGGCTACAGCCTGATGCAAGAGGGCATCTCCTATATCGCCATGTCCTTTGTACCCTGCGTCATCGTCAACATCATGCGCGGCGGGCCGGGCCTGGGCAACATCCAGCCCGCCCAGGGCGACTATTTCCAGATGACCAAAGGCGGCGGCCACGGCGACTACCATCTCATCGTCCTGGCCCCCTCTACGGTCCAGGAGACGGTGGACCTGATCATTGAAGCCTTTGACCTGGCCGACAAATATCGCCAGCCGGTGGCGGTCATCGCCGACGGCATGATCGGTCAGATCATGGAGCCGGTCGAATTCCCGGAGATGAAAGAACCGGAGCGACCGGAACGGCCCTGGGCCTTGACCGGAGCCAAAGACCGGCCCAAAAACGTCATCACCTCCCTGTACCTGGGGGCGCAGAACCTGGAACGGGAGAACATCCGCCTCCAAAAGATCATCCAAGAGATCAAAGCCAACGAAGTCCGCTATGCCGAATACATGATGGAAGGGGCCGAGTATGTCGTTGTGGCCTACGGCACGGCAGGGCGCATCGTCCAGACGGCGGTCAAACAGGCCCGCGCCGAAGGCATCCCCGTCGGCCTGTTCCGCCCGATCAGCATGTTCCCTTTCCCTTACAAGGAGCTGGATGAAGCAACGCGGGCGGCGCGGCGCATCCTGGTCGTCGAACTGAGCGCAGGGCAGATGATTGAGGATGTGCGCCTGGCGACCTGTTGCCGGGTTCCCATCTCCTTCTACGGCAAGATGGGCGGCGTCGTCCCCCTGCCCGATGACATCCTGAACGAGATTCGTGCGATGGCAAAGGAGTGAACCATGAGCGAAGAGGTAGAACTGGTCTTCGGTCGGCCCGAATCGCTGGCCGATGTGGTCACGCACTATTGCCCCGGCTGCATCCACGGCATCGTCCACCGCCTGGTGGCGGAGGTGATAGATGAGCTGGGCCTGCGCAAGCGGGCGGTGGGCATCGCCCCGGTAGGCTGCTCCGTGCTGGCCTACAACTATTTTGAGTTTGACTTTGCCGAGGCCGCCCACGGACGGGCACCGGCCATGGCAACCGGTATGAAACGGGTGCGGCCCGATCTGATCGTCTTTACCTACCAGGGCGACGGCGACCTGGCCTCCATCGGCACAAATGAACTGATCCACGCCGCAGCGCGGGGGGAAAATATCACCATCGTCTTTATCAACAACGCCGTCTACGGCATGACCGGCGGCCAGATGGCCCCCACCACCCTGCCGGGCATGGTCACGACATCGTCGCCCTATGGCCGCGATGTCAAGACCCAGGGCTATCCGGTGCGCGTCTGTGAGCTGGTCTCCCAACTGGACGGCGCAGCCTATGTCGTGCGGCGCACCGCCTACAAACCGGCAGAGATCCGCAAACTGCGCCGCGCCCTCAAGACCGCCTTCCAGGTGCAAATGGCCGGGCTGGGCTTTTCCCTGGTTGAGGTCGTTTCCAACTGCCCCACCAACTGGGGCATGTCGCCCAAAGAATCGCTCCGTTTCATTGAAGAGCGAATGATCCCCTACTACCCGCTGGGGGATTACAAGGTTGTGGATGGGGTGAAGGACCTGAAGTGAAGGGACGAGGTGAGAAATGCACGAAGAGATCATCGTTTCCGGCTTTGGGGGGCAAGGTGCGCTCTTTGCCGGGCAGCTGCTGACCTACACCGGCATGGATGAGGGGTTGCACGTCACCTGGATCCCCTCCTACGGCCCGGAGATGCGGGGCGGCACGGCCCACTGCATCGTCATCCTTTCCGACGACGACATCGGCTCGCCCATCATCCGCCGGCCGACCATCTGTATCGTGATGAACCCCCCTTCCATGGAAAAGTACGAACCGCTGGTCAAACCCGGCGGGCTGCTGGTCGCCAACTCAACCCTGGTGCGCACCCGCTCCCGGCGGACCGACATTGAGACGGTGTACGTCCCGGCCAACGAGCTGGCCGCCGAACTGGGCAACGTCAAGATGGCGAATGTGGTGCTCTTGGGGGCCATGTTGGGCACGCGCGAGATCCTGCCCATTGAAAGCGTCAAGCGTACCCTGGATACGCACATCCCGGAGCGGCGCAAACACATCATTGAACCGAACAAACGCGCCCTGGACCGGGGGGTGGCTTTCGTGCGAGGGGGCTGACAATGCGCTTCGGCAACGTGGACCTGTTCGCCGTTTCCGACGGCATCTACTGGGAAGATGGAGGCGGTCTCTTTGGCCTGGTCCCCAAGACGCTGTGGGAAAAGGTAGCCACGCCCGACGAACGCAACCGGTTGCCCTTTGAATCGCGCTGTCTGTTGATCCAAACCGCCGAGCAACGGATCTTGGTGGACACCGGCCACGGCGATAAGCTACCGGCGAAGAAGCGGGGCTTCCTCAGCCTGCACGGGGAGCGTCGTCTGCTGCGCAGCCTGGAAAAGGTGGGCATCGGTCCCCTGGACGTGGACCTGGTGATCAACACCCACCTCCACGCCGATCACTGCGGCGGCAACACCCACTACAACGAAAAGGGGGAACCGGTTCCCACCTTCCCCTGGGCGACCTACTGCGTCCAACGCCTGGAACTGGCCGACGCCATGTTCCCCAACGAGCGCACCAGGGCTACCTATCTGCGGGAGAATTTCCAACCGTTGGAGGAGGCGGGTCTGCTGCGGGTCCTTTCCGGCGATACACGCTTGAGCGACGAGGTGCGGGTGGTGGTCACACCGGGCCACACCCGCGCCCACCAGTGCGTCGTCATTGAAAGCGGAGGACAAACGGCCATCTTTTTGGGGGATGCAGCCTCCTGGCCGATCCATCTAGAGCGGCCGGCCTGGGTTCCGGCCTACGACGTGGAACCCCTGGTCAGCATCGAGACCAAACGCAATCTGGCCCGTTGGGCCATAGAAAACCACGTGCTCCTCATCTTTGAGCACGATCCCCACATTGCCGCCGGTTATCTGTATCCCACCGAACGCCCCGACCGCTTCCGCCTGGAACCGGTCTCCCTGGACTGACGGGGGATCAGGTTGTCTCATCCCACTCCCGGATGGCATCTTTGATCAGCTGTCGGGCGGTCAGGTTGGGCACGTCGTCCAGGTTTTCATATTTTCGGCCTTCAAAGACAAAATAGACCGCGCCGCCGCTGCCGGGGCGCACGTGCACGTCACGCTCGGCCAGGGCGGGGATCATTTTGAGGCGCCGCTGGAGAATATCCTCAATGTCGTCCACGAAGGTTCGCGGCCGGTCGGCGGTGGGCAGTTTGGGGGTCAGCCGCTGCTGGATAGATTTCGCCAGGGTTGGCTTTTCCGGCGTGGCGGGGGGTTGTCCCATCTCACTCAGCAGGTTGAGGAACTGCTCTTCCACATCGTGCGGTTGGGCTGCGAGGGGAGGCGCAGATTCCGGTGCAGCAGGCTTGGCTTGGATGCGTTGCAACTCGCTCCGGCTGCCCCGCCGCAGGTCCTCACGCCAAGTCTCCGGTGTGGCGGGCAAAGGGGACGAATCGTCCTCCCCCATGGTAAGGACGCCGGTAAACCGGATCAACTCCATGGCCGCGCCGATGATCTGCCGTTTGAGATTGGGATCCGCCACCTCGGCCATGCTCTTGTACCGGACGTTGTCAATCTCTACTTGAATGGGATCTCCCTCTTCTTCACGCACCAGGGCCAAAACCTGGCCTTTGACCTTGAGGGCCGGGCGGGGGGCCAATTTCGCTTCTTCAATCGCCTCTTCGTAGCTTCTTTCCAACCGCTCTCGTTCCCGTCGGTTGGCCGTGATGACATAGACGACCAAGATGACCAAGATGAGAACGACCGCACCGATTAGGGCAAAGATCAGGAATTGCAACAAGCGAAGGTCCAAATTCTCCATAACTCCCTCCACGGAATCGGGAAGATCTCGGTGACATTATACCAAAGGGTGCGTCCGGCGTCCAGTCCCCTTTTGGTACTACTCTTGCGTCGGCGCGTCGTTCATGATAGAATGAAACCAACTTACAGGGGAGGTTCCTATGGATATTGCCTTTTTTGACGTGGAAACCCAGCGTTCTTTTGACGAAGTGGGCGGGCGGCACAACATCCGCAAGCTGGGCCTTTCGGCGGCGGTGATCTATTCCACCGCCGACAACGCTTTCCACCATTACGTGGAAAAGGACGTGGCCGACCTGATCGCCGATCTCCGCGCCGCCGACCTGGTGGTGGGGTTCAACCTCCTGCGCTTCGATTATGAGGTCTTGCGGGCTTATACCGATGACCCGCTGGACGACTTGCCCACGGTGGACATGCTGGACCACATCTACAAGCGGTTGGGCTTTCGCGTCAGCCTGGACAACCTGGCCGGGGCGACGCTGGGCGCGTCCAAATCCGCCGACGGCTTGCAGGCGGTGCGCTGGTACAAGGAAGGTCGCATCCGGGAAATTTTGGATTACTGCCAGCAGGATGTGGAGGTCACACGGCGGCTGTACGAATACGGCAAGCAGCACAAGCACGTCAAATACCGGGATCGGCGATGGCGGGTCAAAATGGTCCCGGTGAATTGGTAGAGATAAGGATAAGGAGAAGACCTTCGCGCCCGTGGCGTCTTGGCGGTTCCAACCGCAATTTTCTCTGTAAGTTGGAAACTTGCGCCACCGGGGCGGCCGTATTCGCGCATTCGTGTTCAATTCGTGGACGGCTCACCTGGCCGATCTGATCCGTAGCTTCGTGCAAGGGGAGTTGAGGGTTGACACGCACTAACCCGGCGTACCTGTCGCTTTTGCGTTCCGGTGAACTGAAGCGCCGCGTGGCGGAGGCTTACGCCCGCCTGGAAAGGTGCGATCTCTGCGCCCGCGCGTGCGGCGTGAACCGCCGTCTCTACCCACAAAAGGCCGGTTGCCGCACGGGGGAACGGGCCGTCGTCGCCAGCTACGGTCCCCACTTTGGCGAAGAAGACCCGCTGGTGGGCAGAGGCGGTTCCGGGACGATCTTTTTCGCATGGTGCAACCTGCGCTGTCAGTTTTGCCAGAACTATGACATCAGCCAGCACGGGATCGGGCGCGAGGTGGAACCGGAGGAGCTGGCCCAGATGATGCTGGACCTGCAACAACAGGGCTGCCACAACATCAACTTTGTCTCACCCAGCCACGTCGTGCCCCAAATCCTGGCCGGGGTACTCATCGCCGCCGAAGCAGGGCTGCGTCTGCCTCTGGTCTACAATACCGGCGGCTACGATTCGCTCCAAACGCTGGCCCTGTTGGACGGCGTGGTAGATATTTACATGCCCGATATGAAATATGCCGACGCGCAGGTGGCCCGCCGCTACTCCCAGGTCGCCAACTATCCGGCGGTCAATCGGGCGGCGGTCAAGGAGATGCACCGTCAGGTGGGCGACCTGGTCCTAGACAAACGGGGTATTGCCCAACGAGGGCTGTTGGTCCGTCACCTGGTCCTGCCGGAAGGGCTGGCCGGGACGGAGCAGATCGTCCGCTTTCTGCGGGAGGAGGTTTCGCCCAACACCTACATCAACGTCATGGCCCAGTACCGACCCTGCTACCGTGCCCACGACCTGCCGCCCCTGGATCGGCCCATCACCCAGGCCGAGTACGCCGAGGCGGTGCGCTTGGCCCAGGAAGCCGGACTGCGCCTGGACGAACGGCGGGCGCGGTTGTTGTGGTTGTGGAGGTGAAGGACGGCGGTGAAAACAACTACGACAACCGGAGAGAGCATTATGGCCTTGCGGCGCGGTGACGCGGTCCTCATCCCCTTTCCTTTCTCGGACCTGTGCGCGAGGTAGACAGGCGGCTGCGCTTGGCCCTCGCTCTTGACCGACAAAACTGCGTCCGGACGAACGGCGGGCGCAAAGGGAGGAACTTTGCTCCGAACCATTCTCAACCGCAAACAAAACCAACTGCTTCAGGACGAAAAGGAGACGTTGGAACGCCTGCAACTGGCCCTGGCCGGGTTCCAGGTCGCCACCGAGGACCTGCGCACCCTCCAAAAATCGCTGCGCCAGCTGGATGAACTGTTCCTGCTGGTCGTCGTCGGCGAATTCAACAGCGGCAAATCGGCGTTCATCAACGCCCTGCTGGGCGAACGATTCCTGCCGGAGGGAGTGACCCCCACCACGGCCCAGATCCATATCCTGCGCCACGGCGAAGCCACCGAGCGAGAAGTGGCCGAAGAGAGCGTCTTGGTCCTCACCCACCCCGCCGATTTCCTACGCGAGATCAACATCGTGGACACGCCGGGGACCAACGCCGTCATCCGTCGCCACGAGCAGCTGACCCAAGAATTCGTCCCCCGCAGCGACCTGGTGATTTTCGTCACCTCCGCCGACCGACCTTTCACCGAAAGCGAGCGGGCCTTTATGGAGCGCATCCGCGAGTGGGGCAAAAAGGTCGTCATCCTGCTGAACAAGATTGACCTGCTGGAAGACGACCAGGTGGCCCAGGTGGTGGATTTCATCGGCCAGAACGCCCTGGCCTTGCTGGGTTTTACGCCGGAGATCTTTCCCGTTTCGGCCAAGTTAGCCCTCAAGGCCAAGCAAGCCGAAAGTCGCCGCGAGTATCGGGCCTTGTGGCAGGCCAGCCGGTTCGATACCGTCGAAACCTACATCCACAAGACACTGGATGAAAAGAGTCGCCTGCGCCTCAAACTGCGGAACCCCTTGGGCGTCGGCGAGCGGCTGGCAGCCGACTACCTGGAGATCGTCCGCAACCGTCTGGACCTGCTGGCCGAGGACGCCCAAGCCATTGAAAACATTGAACGGCAGCTGGAAATCTACCGCCGCGACATGCAGCGCGATTTTCGCTACCGCCTGGCCGACGTGGAAAACATCCTCCTGGCCATGAACAACCGGGGGATGCTCTACTTTGACGAGACGTTGCGCCTGGCCCGCGTCTTTGACCTGGTCAACACCCAGCGCATCCAGGGCGAGTTTGAGCGCAAAGTGGTGGCCGACACCCCCTACCAAATTGAACAGGAAGTCAACGCCCTCATTGATTGGCTGGTGGCCAAAGACCTACGGCAGTGGCAGGCCACGTTGGAGTACCTGGACCGCCATCGGGCGCGGGTCCACGATCAGGAAGAGCAGATCATCGGCCAGGTAGGAGGGCCGTTTGAATACAACCGCCGCGCCCTCCTCGATTCGGTGGGGCGGGCGGCCAAAGAGGTGGTGATGACCTACGACCGCGAGGCGGAGGCCCGCCAGCTGGCCCAAGGGATGCGCGACGCCGTAGCCGGTACGGCCCTGGTCCAGGTGGGGGCCGTAGGATTGGGTGCGGTCCTGGTGGCGGTGATGCACACCGCCCTCCTTGACTTTACCGGCATCCTGACGGCAGGCGCGGTTGCCGTCGTCGGTCTGCTCATCATCCCCGCCAAACGGCGCAAGGCCAAGAACGACCTGCACGCCAAACTGGAGGACCTGCGTCGGCGGCTCATTGAAGCCATGACCGAGGAATTTGAGCGGGAACTGGACCGCAGCCTGCGTCGCCTGCGCGAAGCCATTGAACCCTATACCCGCTTTGTCCGTGCCGAGCAGGAAAAACTGGCCCGGCTAGAAGAAGAGTTGGCCGACATCTCTGCTGCGCTGGGGAAACTGCGGGCACGGGTAGAAAACCTCTAAACGAACAACGGAGCAGGCGAAAGCAAATGCCTCCGCCTGCTCCGCGCACAGATCTTCCGGAGCAACCTTGCCTATTGCCCCCTGGCGACCAGCGGGAGATAGATGTAGAAGGTGGAGAAAGTCAAGCTGGCGGCTGTCTGCTCCGTCACCTTGATCCCCGAAGGAGACGTACCGGTGACGGTCACGGTGTTGGTCAACGGGCCGGGCAGGTCCCCTGCGGTGACGGTGTAGGTCAAGACCCCGCCGGTGCTCGCCCCCGGCGCCAAGGTGGTAGAGCCTAGAGTCACAGATCCGAGCTTATCGTCCACCGCCACAACGGAGCTGAGGGTCACATCACCGGTGTTGGTGACCAGGTAGGTGTAGGTGACCACCTCGCCGACGCCGGCCGTGGTCGGCGTGACCGACTTGGTGACGGTGATGGAGGGGTTGCTGGTCAACGCCACCGAAGCGCTGCCCTCGGCGGTGACATCGTTCCCGACCGGCGGCGTACCGGTGACGGTCACGGTGTTGACCAAGGGGCCGGGCAGGTCCCCTTCGGTGACAGTGTAGGTCAGGACCCCGCCGGTGCTCGCCCCCGGCGCCAAGGTGGTGGAGCCTAGAGTCACAGATCCGAGCTTATCGTCCACCGCCACAACGGAGCTGAGGGTCACATCACCGGTGTTGGTGACCAGGTAGGTGTAGGTGACCACCTCGCCCACGTTGGCCGTGGTCGGCGTGACCGACTTGGTAACGGTGATGGCCGGGTTGCTGATCAACGCCACCGAAGCACTGCCCTCGGCGGTGACATCGTTCCCGACCGGCGGCGTACCGGTGACGGTCACGGTGTTGACCAAGGGGCCGGGCAGGTCCCCCGCGGTGATGGTGTAGGTCAAG
>Ga0256914_1000263_pt1 | contig 50972 bp, 50 predicted proteins | sample HulkmetaG_FD_191571 | JGI IMG/M metagenome (GOLD analysis project Ga0256914, IMG submission 191571) | Hydrothermal chimney microbial communities from Main Endeavour vent field at the Juan de Fuca Ridge, Pacific Ocean - Hulk | ecosystem: Environmental > Aquatic > Marine > Hydrothermal vents ...
TCTCTTAATAATATTGCGCATGCATCTGTGAAGGTCCCAGCGTTTAGGTCGTTTTTCTCCCATTTACTTGGGCCATTACACCTGTTTAGTACCGTTTTCTGGGGGTTCGGTGTGTTCTGGTTTCTCGTTACCATCGTTTTGACGCTTTATTACCTTATGAAGGTTTCCATACCCTATGCTATGAGCTGGTGGGCATTTACATTCCCTCTCGGAGCTTATGCCGCTGCTACGCTCGTTCTCTACAAGGAGGTAGGGCTCTTAGGTATTAAGTATTATGGTATTTTGCTGTTTGTCTTGTTGCTGTTTTTCTGGGTGATAACCTTTATAAACACGATGAAGGCTGCCTTTTCTGGGAGATTGTTTGTAGGTAAGTAAAGTGGTGCGCCTGAGAGGACTCGAACCTCCAACCTACGGTTTAGGAAACCGTCGCTCTATCCCATTGAGCTACAGGCGCATCCTTATATAATATACCACAGCTTACCCATCATTTTCAACACCCAATTGTGATGTTTGCAGATAACCTTATCTGCCTCGTGTTGCTTGACATATATTGGGTAGTGTAATACCATTATTGTCGGAGGTGTGAATGTTGCTATTCAGGATCTCAGATAGCTGGGTAGAGGTGGATACAAGTTGCCTGAATGTGGTTGACGAGGTGAAACCTGCAAAAAAGGTGATTCCGTTGGAGGAACCTGCTCGGGCTGCAATTCGTGCTTTGAATTTTCCCGTAGGGGCGGCTCCTCTGAAAGAGGTTTTGAAAGGCAAAAGCAGAGTGCTTGTGATCCTTAACGACATAACGAGACCTACACCTTATAGATACATGTTGCCCGCTATTGTGGATCTGCTTGACGGTAAGGGTGTGAAGTTTGTCGTGGCTACGGGAACACACAGACCAAACACCGATGTCGAGATGCTGGATATGTATGGAGAAGAACTTTTTGCTCGTGGTTTTACCGTGGAGAATCACGACTGCGACGGTTCGCATTTTATTCACTGTTGCACTACAAGTGTGGGTAATGATGTATATATAAATGGGGTGATAGAGCAGGCAGATGTAGTAGTAACAACGGGCGTGATCGGTTTTCACTACTTTGCTGGTTACTCTGGTGGTAGAAAGAGCCTCTTTCCGGGTATAGCTGAGCGTAACAGCATAGGTAGAAACCACGCATTGATGGTGAAGAAAGGGTCGGTTGCTGCTAACATAGAGGGTAACCCCGTTAACGATGAGATGATGGAAGTGGCTTCTGTGTTTGGTGAAAGACTGTTTATCTTTAACGCTGTAACCTCTCCTGCAGGAGAAGTTCTGGGATTTTTTGCGGGCAATTACGAGAACGCTTGGTTGAAGGGTGTAGAGTTGTATGATTCCTACTTTAAGGTTAGAATACACGAATTGGCAGATGTAGTGATAGCAGACGCTGGTGGGTATCCGAAGGATATAAATGCGTATCAGGTTCAGAAGGCTCTGGATAATGCCTTGAGGGCTGTTAGAGATGGTGGTACTATAATACTTATTGCGGGCTGTGTGGAGGGATTCGGTAATGCTGTATTTGAAGAGTGGCTTAAAGATGCACGAAGCCCCGAAGATGTCGTGCACAGGTTGAGTCAAGGGTTTGTGTTGGGTGGCCACAAGGCGTATGCAGTTGCAAGTGCAGTCAAAAAGGCAGATGTCATATTGGTTTCTCATATGAGGCCTGAGGATGTGTCAACGATGTTTTTCAGATATGCACCGAGCGTTGATGTTGCAATGGAGATGGCGGAGGAAAAGCATGGCAAGGGATTTTCCGTTACACTCTTTCCTAATGCGTCGTCTCTTTTGCCAGTGTTGTAGTTATACTCTTTTAGAAGGGGTGGTATCATGGCAGAGCTTTCCATGACGGAATTTAAGTCTATACTCGATAGGATAGATGGGAGGGGATATAAGGCTTACAAAGACATCCAGAGACACAGTTTGAGGATAGGAGACATTGCTATCAGTTTTGACCATGTTCAGGGAGATCCGTTTGCCTCTCCTTCTGTGTTTAGGATAAGCGTTCCCCAGAGCTTTGAAAGGGAGTTTTGGAGTGAAAGGTACAGGAGGATAGCCCTTGAAGATATGATTACGAGGAAGGCTTACGAGCTGTGTGTTAGGAGGTCTTCGCATCGAGGTATAGGTAGTAGTGGTTATATAGGTTTCCCGAGACCCGGACAGGAGGTGCTGGAAAGATCGGTCTTGAGAGTCTTTCCTGATAGGATAGAGCTGAGGTTGTTTGTGGGTTTGCCAGCAGCAGGTAGAAGGATCCTCTCAAGCGAGGCACGGAAGATGATAGTTGAAGACCTTCCATTTATTGCGAGAAACTCTCTTTATAGAAAAAATTACTCGGCGGACGAGGTGAGGAAGAAGATTTCTCTTGCAGATGAGCAGGAGTTTGTTCGTAAGAGTTTGGACAGGCTGGGTTTGGTGGCGTTTGTGGCAAACGGTGCAATATTGCCAAGGAGATCAGGTGTTGATCCTCGCCCTATGTCTCTGGATAAAGCTGTGCCGTTTAAGTCCCCCCCAGAGTTTCAGGTGGAGATATCACTTCCCACTGGCAGAACCATCAGTGGTATGGGTATAAAGAAGGGGATTACACTGGTAGCTGGTGGAGGGTATCATGGGAAATCTACGCTGCTTGAAGCAGTTCAGCTTGGGATTTACAACCACATTGCAGGAGATGGAAGAGAATTTGTGATAACGAATCCAACTGCCGTGAAGATAAGGGCAGAAGATGGAAGGCGTGTTGCGAGTGTTGACATCTCTCCCTTTATATACGAGCTACCTAGTGGGATCGATGTAAAGCGTTTTTTCACAGAGGATGCGTCTGGCTCTACCTCCATGGCTGCTAATATGATAGAGGCAATAGAGGCGGGTTCTACATTTCTCCTTATAGATGAGGATACTGCTGCAACCAACTTTATGATAAGAGATGCGAGGATGCAGAGGCTCGTCAAGAAAGAACCTATAGTCCCTCTCATTGACAGGGCAAGAGAGCTCTACGAGAGGTTTGGTGTCTCCATGATGGTCGTCATAGGTGGAGCGGGTGACTACCTTGATGTAGCAGATAGCGTAATAATGATGGAGGATTTTAAACCCTACGATGTAACAGATGAGGCAAAGGTCATAGTGAACGAGATGCCAACGGGTAGGAGAGATGAACCGCCGTTTCCCATGGAACCTGTAAGGGAAAGGGTACCTCTGCCTTCTGGCTTTGATCCCTCCAAAGGAAAGAAGGAGGAGTATGTGAAAGTTAGGGGTATAGGTGCTTTGCAGTTTGGTGGCGAGGTTGTTGACCTTTCCGCGGTTGAAACTATAGTAAGTGTGGGACAGGTGAGTGGTATAGGTAATGCCATGTTGAAGCTTTTGAGGGATAGACAGATAGACGGAAGAAGGAGGATAAAGGAGATCCTTGAACATGTAGAAAGGGAGCTTCTGACGGGCTCAGTTGATGTTTTGTTCAAAGGCTACATCTCTCCTACGATTGAAGAGTTCAGGGTTCTGGAGTTAGCAAGTGCCATAAACAGATTAAGGACATTGAAGATAAGATTTTAGCTTTCTTGACATTGTATTTGGCAGGTGAGATAATTATATGAGGGGGATAGTGTAATGGATATGAATAAACTGATGAAACAGGTTCAAAAACTGCAGGCACGCATGCAGAAGATTCAGGAAGAGCTTGCCAACGAGGAGATTGAGGGTAGCGCAGGGGGTGGTATGGTTAAGGCTGTTGTTAATGGTCAGCAAGAGGTCTTGGAGATAAAGATAGACCCAGATGTTATTGGAGATGGGGATATAGAGATGCTTCAGGACCTCGTTGTTGCTGCTGTTAATGATGCCATAAAGAAGTCGAAGGAAAGAGCGGGCGAAAGGATGGCATCTTTGACTGGCGGGATGAACATTCCGGGGCTTTTCTGAGGTGAGCTGTGCTTTTACCGGAGACCATTGAGAAGGCGGTGAGGAATCTTTCAAATCTTCCGGGGATAGGTAGGAGGTCTGCTGTTAGGATCGTGTTTTATCTGATGCAGTTGCCTCCCTCAGAGGTTACGGAGATAGCGGATTCCTTGTCTGCATTACACGAAAAGTTGCATCCGTGCTCTGTTTGTGGTTTTATCACGGACGAGGATCCGTGTAGTATATGCAGAGATTACACGAGAGATAGGGAGTTGCTTTGTGTAGTGGAGGATTCCCAAGATGTGATCGTTATAGAGAAGGCAGGTGTTTATAAGGGTCTTTACCATGTGTTAGGTGGTGTGTTGTCCCCCTATAGTGGTATAGGACCAGAGAAATTGAGGATAAAGGAGTTGTTGAACAGAATAAAGGGTGGTAGTTTTAGAGAGATAATAATAGCAACCAATCCGAAGGTGGAAGGGGATATGACATTTTACTATTTGGTGGATCTCTTAAGACCACTTGGGGTAAAGGTGACGAGGTTGGCTTACGGACTTCCGGTGGGGGGTGATATAGAGTACGCAGACGGTATGACCTTGAGAAAGGCGATAGAAAATAGGTTTACGGTTATAGGAGAGGGGGTAGAAGATGACAGAAAACAACAAGAGTAGGGGTAGCCCTACATGGGAGAAGTTCTTTGGTGCTATAATGTTGTTGGTTGGTATAACGGGGGGTTATCAAGCTGCCGAATATCTCCTGAACAATGTGCTGCACTATAGTAGCGTTGAGATAAAGGTGGCAGTGGTGATAGCCTGTACAGGTGTTGTTGGATTGGTCTTTTTCTATGTTTTGACACCCAAGGTCATTAGTGGTATAAGCAAGATTACTGGTAAGGTGGAGGTGGAGTTACAGGAGATCCCTCCCCGTGAGATTATTGCGGGTGTTATAGGTCTCATAGTTGGACTCATAATTGCTAACCTTTTGGTATATCCGCTATCGTTTTTGCCCATAGTGGGTCCCTATGTTCCAATTGTGCTTAACATAGGGTTTGGCTATCTGGGTGCAAGAATAGGTATAAAGAGGCAGGAAGACATATTTGGTATATTTAACTCTCTACCCAAGATAGGGAGTAATTCGGATAGAGAGGCAAAGAAGTTGTTGAAGAAAGGTAAGGGGGAAGCGAGCAAGAAGATAGTGGATACGAGTGCTATCATAGATGGTAGAATACTGGACATGTCGAGGACTGGATTTCTTGAAGGCCTCTTGATAATACCGAGGTTCGTTGTGCAGGAGCTTCAACACATAGCTGACTCATCTGAAAGCTCAAGGAGGGCTCGGGGAAGAAGGGGTCTTGATGTGCTTAATGCGTTGAGTAAGGAGAACTATGTGGATGTTTACATATACGAGAAAGATGTGCATGGTGAGGATGTGGACTCCAAGCTTGTGGTTCTTGCCAAAAAGCTTGGGGCGAAGATTATAACTAACGATTACAATCTAAATAAGGTGGCAAGTATTGAGGGTATAGATGTCTTGAACATAAACGACCTTGCAAACGCATTAAAGCCGGTTGCTTTACCGGGAGAGGAGATGCATGTGCATATTCTTAAGGAAGGTAAAGAGCAAGGACAGGGCATTGCGTATTTGGATGATGGTACTATGATTGTGGTTGAGGGTGGAAGGCGATTTATGAATATGGATGTTACGATTGTGGTTACGAGTGTACTTCAGACATCTGCAGGCAAGATGATATTTGGCAGGCTCAAAGATGAAAAGAGGAGAAGGGCAACCGGATAGTTAGATGAGAGTTGGTTTTGGATACGATATACATAGGTTTGCCGAGGGTAGAAGACTTGTCCTGGGTGGTGTAGAGGTAGAGTATCCACTTGGCCTTTTGGGTGTTTCTGATGGTGATGTGGTGTTGCATGCCATTGCAGATGCCGTTTTGGGTGCTATTGGGAGGGGAGAGATAGGGATATACTTCCCTCCCAATAGTCTTTCTTCGCAGGGGATTGACAGCAAGGTTATACTAAAGTATGTGGTTGAGATGGCGGATAGAGACGGGTTTTTGATAAGCAATATCGATGTCACGATAGTGACTGAGCAGCCGAAACTGAAGAAGTATTACGGTTTGATGAGAAAAGCAATTGCTGAGATCGTGGGGATAGGTGAGGATCGCATTAACATAAAGGCTAAGAGTAATGAGGGATTGGATAGTGTTGGCAGAGGCGAGGCTATAGCAGCGTACTCTGTGGTTTCTGTTCAGGAGGTGAAACGGTAAATGAAAAGGCGGATTTTAGTGGTGGCTTTTCTTCTGTTACTTTCCTTACCGGTGCAAAGCCTTGCTGCTGTGAGGGATTTTCCTGCAAGAGTGGTTTTGTCGAAGGGGAAGTTGGCTTTGTATGTTGCACGCTTTCGGATTATGACAGTCCCTAATGTGGGGAGCAGCAAAGCTGCATTGGATTCCTTTAGAGATAAGATAAATGCTCTCTGGAGGAGGGGAGTGCACCTGAGATACCTTAGGCTGGCAAGAGATGGTATAAAGTATCAGAACAGTTATATCCTGAAGGTTCGGAAGAGCTGGGTCACCTATCACAAGAGTGAATCAAAGTGGCTTGTTTTAAAGTGGGGTAACAATCTCTACAAGGCTTTAAGTATCTTGCAAGCTGGATACTCGAGAGGTGGCAGGTATTACAGGCAGGTTGGACTTGCGTCCTGGTACGGTTATAGGTGGACTGGTAGAAGGACATCTTCGGGTGAGAGGTTTAATCACATGGAGCTTACGGCTGCGAGCAGAACGCTGCCTTTCAACTCTGTGGTGATGGTGACCAACCTGTCAAATTACAAGAGTGTTATAGTTAGAATAACGGATAGAGGTCCTTACTACAAGAAGAGGATAATAGACCTCTCTGAAGCAGCAGCCTATCTGATAGGTATGCTCCACTCGGGTGTGAAGAGGGTTAAAGTGGAGGTAATACTTTGGAATGACAGAGTTGGTGGAGAGCGATAACATTAAAGTAAGATTTGCACCAAGCCCTACCGGGCATCTGCATGTAGGGGGGGCAAGGACAGCCCTCTTTAACTATCTGTTTGCGAGGAGGTATGGTGGGAGGCTCCTTCTTAGGATAGAGGATACGGATAGAGACCGCTCTTCGGTGGAGTTTGAAAAGGAGATAATAGATGACCTTAGGTGGCTTGGAATACATTGGGATGAAGGACCGATAAGGCAGTCGGAGAGGTTTGATCTCTACAGGGAGTATGCGGAGAAGCTTCTAAGAGAGGGTAAGGCGTACTTTTGCTACTGCACACCTGAGGAACTTGAGGCAGAGAGACAGAAGCAGATTGCTGAGGGGAAACCTCCAAGGTACAGTGGCAGGTGCAGGACGCTGACTGACGAACAGAAGAGACTGTTTGAGTCTGAGGGCAGAAGGCCTGTTATCAGGTTTAGACTACCTGATGATAGGGCAGAAGTGAAGGTGAAAGACCTCGTTAGGGGAGAGGTAAAGTTTAGCATCTCTGCACTCGATGACTTTATCATCATGCGTTCAGATGGGATTCCAACCTACAATTTTGCTGTAGTTGTAGATGACTACTTAATGGGTATAACGGATGTCTTGAGGGCAGAGGAGCACCTTCCCAATACGCCTAAGCAGGTCCTCATTTACGAGGCATTGGGGTGGGATGTGCCGAGATTTGCACATGTGTCTATGATACTGGGACCTGATCGTACGAAGCTCAGCAAGAGGCACGGTGCCACATCCATATCAGAGTATAGAAGAAGGGGTTTTTTACCCGAAGCTCTCGTTAACTATCTTGCCCTTCTTGGATGGTCCTCGAAGGATAGTAGAGAGCTTTTTACCATGGAGGAGCTAATAGATAGATTTTCGGTTGAATCGCTTTCAGGGAGCCCTGCAGTTTTTGACGATAAGAAACTCCTGTGGATGAATGGCCATTACATAAGAAGTGCAGATATAGACAGGATTACGAAGCTTTGTATACCTTATCTGGAAGGCGCAGGCTACGGTGGAGTTGACTTTGAAAGGTGGAAGAAGATAATACTCGTTACCAGAGACTACCTTAGCACATTGTCCGAGATCCCTGAGCATGTTGGAATCTTCTTTGGTGAGAGGGTTGAAGTAGAGAGGGGCGCGGAGAAGTATCTCAAGTATCCACATGTTCCCCTTATTATAAGGGAGTTTATTCGGAGAACAAGGGACGCTGAAAAGCTGGATGCTGACAGGGTGTTAGATATACTAAGAGGTATGTTAAAGGACTTTGGGTTGAGTGGAAGGAAACTCATAATGCCTTTGCGAGTAGCCATAACTGGTAGAACGAAGGGTCCTGAGATCTACAATATCGTTGAGATATTAGGGAAGGAAGTGACCATAAAGAGACTTGAAAATACATACAAGGAGTTGAATGCTGATGGATAGAGGTTTGACTTTTGATGATGTTTTGCTTTTACCGGCAAGGTCATCTGTTGTCCCCAAGGATGTTGATATATCTACTCGTCTCACTACAGAGATTAGACTAAATATACCGATTGTGAGCGCAGCTATGGATACAGTAACTGAGTATCGATTGGCAATAGCACTTGCAAGAGAAGGAGGCATAGGCGTTATTCATAAGAATATGCCCCCGGAGAAGCAAGCAAAACAGGTTGATAGGGTAAAGCGTTCTGAGAGCGGTGTTATTACTGATCCCTTTTACCTTTATCCCGATAGTATGCTGAGGGAAGCCGTTGAGATCATGGATAACTATCACATATCTGGTATGCCGATAGTTGACAAGGATAGCGGCAGGCTTGTGGGTATAGTTACGAATAGAGACATAAGATTTATAGAGAACTACGATCAACCCATAAAGAATGTTATGACCAGGGATAACCTTATCACTGCACCTGTTGGCACTTCCCTGAAAGAGGCAAGGGATATAATGGCAAAGTATAAGATAGAGAAACTGCCGCTTGTAGATAAAGACTTTAGACTGAAAGGACTAATAACGATAAAGGACATAGAAAAGGTGAGGCAGTATCCGAATTCGTGTAAGGACGAACTTGGAAGGCTGAGGGTGGGAGCTGCTGTCGGTGTGGGTAAGGATATGTGGGAGAGGCTTGAGCTCTTAGTTGCTGCTAAGGTAGATGTAGTGGTCCTTGATACGGCACACGGGCACTCTGAGAATGTTATAAGGGCTGCACGGGAGATAAAGAAGAAGTATAGAGATGTTCAACTCATAGCGGGAAATGTTGCAACGGCTGAGGGCGCAAGAGACCTGGTGGATGCTGGTGTAGATGCAGTGAAGGTGGGTGTTGGACCTGGTTCTATATGCACAACGAGGGTTATTGCTGGAGTGGGTGTTCCTCAGCTCACTGCCATTATGGAGGCTTCGAAGGAAGCGCACGCCAAGGGTGTTCCTGTGATAGGAGATGGTGGTATAAAGTATTCTGGTGACATCACGAAAGCGATAGCTGCAGGTGCTGACAGCGTGATGATAGGGAGTCTGTTCGCAGGCACAGAAGAGAGTCCCGGTGAGATAGTGATATACAAGGGTAGAAGCTTCAAGACATACAGGGGCATGGGGTCACTTGGTGCCATGAAGGAAGGCAGCAGGGACAGGTATTTTCAAGAAGAGAAGGAGTCTGACAAACTGGTGCCAGAGGGTATAGAGGGCAGAGTACCTTACAAGGGGAGCCTTTCAGCGGTTGTGTATCAGCTTACTGGTGGGTTGAAGTCTGGTATGGGGTACTGTGGTGCAAGAAACATTGGTGAACTTCAGAAGAATGCAAAGTTTATCACCATTACTCCGGCTGGACTAAAGGAGAGTCATCCCCATGATGTTATAGTTACCAAGGAGGCTCCGAACTATCGAATTGATGAATAAAAAACTGTTTTTTGCTGTGCTTTTGGTCTTTGTGTTTCTTTTACAAGCACATGTGAGTGCTGCAACGCTCTCTGCAGAGCTGTATCGTTATCTCATCCGCAACTTTTCGCCGGATACTGTTGGTGTTGTGGTCAGAGATGTGAAGGGTACCACGGGAAACCCTGTTCTTGGTTATCTCCGTATATCTGCGATGGGTGCAAGTGTGGAAGGGCTTAGAATAGACAAACTCGTCGTTGAGGCTACAAATGTGCGTGTCAACGATGTGAAAGATTGGAAGAAGGGGAAGCTGCGGGTCTATTCTGCAAAAGATGTTAGATTTTATGCACGGATAAGGAGAGACGATATAAACAGATTTTTGAATCTTGTGGAAAAGAAGACGCACGACCATCACTTTTCTGGTGGAAGGGTGAAGTTTAAACCCCCATATATTGTGGTGGCAGTAGTCTACAAGTATAGCCTTATATTTAAGATAGGTATACTTGTTGAGCTCAAAAGCAGGTTAAAAGTAGAGGGGAGTAAGGTTTTCCTTACTGATTATTCCATGTTTGCGGGTGGACTGAAGCTGGATAAGAAGACTACAGATAGGATAATCCAAAGTATAAACCCTCTGCTTGACTTAAAGGAGTTTCCCATTCCTATAAGGCTTAAGAGTATAAAGCTTACCAAGGATGCCATGGAACTGTGGAGTGCTAACCCCCCGGGGTTAGACACTCCTTAATGATTCTCTGTAGGCTTTGACCTCTTCCTTTATCTTTTTGTTTGATAGAGATATGATTTCTGCGGCGAGGATTACGGCATTTTTTATGCCTGAGCTCCCCACTGCGACGGTGGCTACAGGTATGCCAGTTGGCATCTGAACTATCGAAAGTAGAGAGTCTATCCCTTTGAGAGGTTCTGCTGCAACGGGTACGCCTATTACTGGTATTGTTGTAAGTGCGGCTACTACTCCCGGTAAGTGGGCGGCGAGTCCGGCTACTGCTATAGCTACTTTTACGCCGAGTTCCTCAAATGTGTTGATGTACTCTGTGAGCTTTTGTAGATTTCTGTGTGCGGATATTATCTTTATGTCGTATTCCAGCGAGAATTTTTCCATTATGGGTTGAGCAGACTCCACCAGTGGAAGGTCTGACTTGCTTCCAAGTATTATAGATACATCTGCCAATTACATCAGCCCCTTTCTGCCTATGTCTCTGCGGAAGTGCATGCCTTCAAACCTTATGTGCTTTACCCCCTCATAGGCCCTGTTAATGGATGTTGCAAGGTCATTTCCCCTTGCAGCTACTGAAAGTACCCTGCCGCCATTAGTGAGAAGGATGCCATCATCACTTTTTACTCCACTGAAGAATATCTCTATGTCTCTTTGCTTTGCGAACCAATCTTCGTCTATCTGTATCCTGTCACCTTTGCGGTATTTTCCTGGATAACCTTCTGCTGAAATTACCACATCTGTTGCAAAGCCGTTGTGCCACTGGATCTCCTCTTCTAAGTTACCATTTACGCAACCTTCAATGATTTCTAACAGATCACTTTTCATCAGCAACATTATTGCCTGGGTCTCTGGATCTCCAAACCTCACATTGAACTCCAAGACATGGAAGTTTTTCTCCTTGTCTATCATGAGACCTGCATATATGACGCCTTTGTAATCGATCCCTTCTTCTTTTAATCCGTTTATGAGGGGTATAAATACCCTGCTTTTAACCTCTTCGATGAGTGTGTCATCTGCTATGAGACACGGTGCGTATGCACCCATTCCACCTGTGTTTGGTCCTTGGTCTCCATCTAATACTTGTTTGTGGTCTTGTGCTGGGATTAGTGGTAGGATCTGGTTTCCTGATGCGATTGCAAGCAGGGAAAGTTCTTGTCCGTATAGCATCTTTTCTATTACTACTTGTCTTCCAGCTTCGCCAAATACTTTCTCTACCATTATGGAGTCTATGGTTTTGGTGGCCTCTTCGTAGTTTTTTACGATTATACTTCCCTTTCCTGCGGCGAGTCCATCTGCTTTTATAACGATGGGATAGCCTTGACTCTTTAGGTATTTCTTTGCTTCGTTTGGGGAGTCGAACACCTCAAACTCAGAGGTTGGTATTTCATACCTCTTCATTACCTTTTTCGCCCATACCTTGCTTGCTTCGAGCATTGCAGCCCTTTTAGTTGGGCCAAATATCTTTAATCCTGCTTCCGTGAATCTGTCTACTATTCCGTTTGCAAGTGGTAGCTCAGGTCCTACAACTGTAAGGTCTATCTCTTTGTCCTTTGCAAAGGCTAACATGGACTCTATGTCTGATACTGGTATGTTAAAGCAGTTAGTGTGTTTTGCAATGCCGTCGTTTCCGGGTACGGCCCACAATTCGTTTACCTCTGGGCTTTGCAATAGCTTCCAGGCGATTGCGTGTTCTCTTCCACCGCTACCAATTACCATTACCTTCAATTTTGTATCACTCCTTAGTGCTTGAATGTTCTTACACCGGTGAATACCATTGCCAACCCGTACCTGTCTGCCTCTTGTATTACCTCTTTGTCCCTTATAGAGCCACCGGGTTGGATTATGGCAGTGATCCCGCCTTCTGCTGCAATCCTTATGCTGTCCGGGAATGGAAAGAATCCGTCAGATGCCAACACTCCTCCCTGCTTGGAGGACTGTTCTACTGCATACTTTACTGCCCGCGCCCTGTTTACATTTCCTGAGCCTATACCAGTTGTTGCACCAGACTTTGCTGTAACGATGGCATTTGAGTTTACCAGTGAAACTACCTTCCACGCAAACTTCAGGTCCTCCCATTCCTCTTCTGTGGGTTTTCTTTTCGTTACCACCCGCAGAGAGCTTTCGTCTAATATCTGTATTGTCTCTTCCTGGGCGAGCAGGTAACCTTTGAATCTTCTGTATGATAAGTAATGGTATTCGGACTCCTTTAGTTCTATTATGCTGAGGTTCTTCCTCTTGGAATGCATGAACTCAACTACACCATCTTTGTATCCCTTTGATATCACGGCGTCTTTGAATGTAGATGTAATTTCTTCTGCCAGTTGCATGTCAACGATGCCGTTTATACCTATTACCCCTCCAAATGCGGATTCTCTGTCGGCTTGGAGTGCAGCTCTATACGCTTGGGTCAGGTCTCCAGACACGGCAACTCCACACGGGTTTGTGTGCTTTATAATGATTGCCATCTTTTGTTTCTTGAATAGAGAAAATGCCTGCATGACCGTATCGAGGTCCAGAAGATTGTTGTAAGAGATACCCTTGTCACCTGCTAAGAGCCTCCAGGGTAAGTCTTCCCCTTGAGGAAGATAAACGGCTGCTTGCTGGTGGGGGTTTATCCCGTATCTCAGTTCTTGTATCTTTTTGTGGCTTTCTACGAGGGTTGGTGGCAGGGATTCGGTAGAGAATGTCCTTGTGATGTATGCATCGTAGGATGTAGTGTGTGCAAATGCTTTGTATGCGAGCTCTTTTCTCTTCTTCTCTGCAACTTCGCCTCTTTCTTTAAGCTCTTTTAGTATGGCTTCGTAGTCTGTAGGAGATGTGATTATTACTACATGTTTGTAGTTTTTTGCTGCAGCCCTTATCAGCGTTACCCCACCTATATCTATGTTTTCTATGATCTCCTGCCACGACTTTTCAGCTTTAACCACTTCCATGAATGGGTATAGGTTTACGACCACCATGTCTATTGGCATTATGTTGCGTCTGTTTATCTCCTCTGTGTGTCTTTTATTCTCTCTGTCGAAGAGTATGGATGCAGCTATCTGGTAGTGGAGGGTCTTTACCCTGCCGTCTAATATGGGTGGAACCTCTGTTATCTCCTGTATGTCTCTTATTTCTATTCCGTTTTCTTGAAGGTATTTTACAGTGCCAGATGTTCCCCAGAGCTCTATTCCCATTGCTGACAAGCCTCTGGCAAACTCTACAATCCCTTGTTTGTTGCTAACCGATAACAAAGCCCTCTTGATCAAGGATCTTCACCTTCCTGCCATGTAGTTTTATCCTGCCTTCACTCCACAGCTTTATTGCCATGGGTAGTATTGTGTGCTCTTTTTCCAGTATCCTTTGCGAGAGGGTTTCCTCTGTGTCGTTTTCTTCGACACCCACGGCTGCTTGAAGGATAATAGGACCACCATCTACTTCCTCGCTTACTATGTGAACCGTGCAGCCTGAAACCTTTACGCCGTAGCTTAGTGCCTGTGCCTGCGCATTTATCCCCGGGAATGATGGAAGTAAAGATGGGTGTATGTTTATGATGTTGGGGTAGAATCTGTTTACAAAGCTGCTCGAAAGTATTCTCATAAATCCTGCAAGCACGACCAGTTCTACGCCAAAGGCCTCCAGCTTTGATGCGATTGCTTCCTCAAACGCCTCCTTTGACTCAAAAGCCTTTCTCTGTATGACGAAGTTGGGTATGTTGTGCTCCTGTGCATACTTTAACCCTTTTGCCTCTCTCTTGTCACTTATGACGACTCCTATACGCACATTTAGATATCCACTTTCTATCTTCTGTATGATTGCTCTTAGGTTGCTTCCCCTTCCAGATATCAGGACACCTATGCACTTTTCTTTATTACTCTTCCTATCTCCCATGCCCTTTCACCAGCTTCCTCCAGTAGCTTGATCACCGTTTTGCTGTCCTCTTTTGGCACTATTAAAACAAACCCTATTCCCATGTTAAATACCCTGAACATCTCGTCTTCGTCTATTTTACCTTCTCTCTGTATGAGGTTGAATATGTCGGGCACCTCCCAGCTCCTGCGTTCTATCTTTATTTCAAGTGAGGAGGGAACTACCCTCAGGATATTACCTCTTAGTCCACCTCCCGTGATGTGTGCCATTGCTTTTACCCCGCTGTACCTTTGCAGGAGATTGTGTACGGGTTTTACATATATCTTTGTGGGTGTTAAAAGGGTCTCTTGTAGCTCTCTGCTTTTTTCCCACCTCAAAACGCTTCTTATGAGCGTAAATCCGTTGCTGTGAACCCCTGATGAGGCAATTCCCACTATTGAATCTCCTTTCTCCACTCCCCTGCCGTCTATGATCTTGTCCTCTTCCACGACGCCTACTGCGGTGCCTGCTGCGTCGAACTCTGGAGGTTTGTAGAAGTCTGGTAGCTGGGCAGTCTCGCCTCCTATAAGGGCACATTCGGACTCTACACATGCATCTACTATACCATTGACAAATGACTCTAATAGGTGATTGTCAATGCTGTTTACTGCGAGGTAGTCAAGGAAAAACAATGGTTTTGCACCTACGGTGAGTATGTCGTTCACATTCATGGCGACTAAGTCTTTACCTACTGTATAACAATTGCCGTAGTGAAACGCAATCCTTAGTTTACTGCCAACCCCGTCCGTTCCAGAGACGAGCACAGGCTTTTCGTACTTGGAAGTGTCTAACCTAAACAGTCCTCCAAAACCTCCTATACCGAAGACAACACCCTCTGTATAGGTAGCTTTTGCCTTCTTGGAGATGAGTTTGCTCCACGATTCTGCCTTTTGGATACTAACACCACTTTTTTCGTAGTTCAATCTTATCACTCCAAAACTGGGTATTTTCCGTTAAAACAGGCAAGGCATACCTTGTCCTCAGGAAGCCCTATGGCTTTTACCATTCCATCTATGCTGAGATATTCCACGCTATCTGCACCCAGAAACTTTGCTATGTCAGTTGGGTTGCTGCTGGATGCAATGAGCTTTTCCCTATCTGGGGTGTCTATACCGTAGAAACACGGAAACTTCACCGGAGGGGAGGATATCCTGAAGTGGACCTCCCTTGCACCTGCGTCACGCAGCATCTTGACTATCATACGGCTTGTAGTTCCTCTTACTATGGAGTCGTCTACTATGATGACCCTTTTATCCTTGACGATGTCTGGTAGAGGGTTTAACTTTATTCTCACGCCAAGACTTCTGGTGAACTGCGTAGGCTGTATGAATGTTCTGCCGACATATCTATTTCTTATGATACCAAAGTCAAATGGGATACCGGACGCCTGTGCATAACCCAGCGCTGCAGGTGTTCCGGAATCCGGTACTGGTATGACAACATCAGCCTCTATAGACTTCTCCCTTGCAAGCTCCTCTCCCAAGGACTTTCTGACTTTGTAAACATCTCTCCCGTATAGTCTGCTGTCTGGCCTTGCAAAGTACACGAACTCGAATGTACAGAAGTGCTCTTTGCTTTTGGCAAATCTGATGCTTTTTTCACCTTCTTTGTCAATGATTACCATCTCTCCAGGTTCTATCTCTCTTACCGGTTTAGCACCCATTATGTCGAATGCACAGCTTTCTGATGCTATGAGGATCTTGTCGTCTAATCTCCCTATGGATAGGGGCCTGAACCCCCATGGGTCTCTTATCGCTATGAGCTTCTCGGTGGTGAGTATAAGTAAGGAGTACGCACCTTTTAACTCCTTTAGTATCGACATCAGTGCATCTTCCACAGTTTTACCGGGTAGTCTTGCGAGCAGGTGTATTATTATCTCCGTGTCTGTCGCAGACTGGAATATGGAGCCTGCATATTCCAGTCTCTCTCTTAGGGTGTCTGCATTCACGATGTTGCCGTTGTGCGCCACGGCTATTACGCCTCCAGAATACTTTGCTACGAGGGGTTGTGCATTGTCCAGTACACTTGCACCGTATGTGGAGTACCTCACATGCCCTATAGCAGCCATCTCTTTTCGCTGGCCTATTTCGTTGTCGTGGAGTGCTTCGGATACTAACCCTACGCCTTTTTGTAGGTACATGGAATTACCGTCTGTGGCCGCTATGCCTGCGCTTTCTTGTCCCCTGTGTTGAAGTGCGGATAGACCCAGATACATGAGGTGAAACAGATCCTCTTCTTTTTGCGTGTATATCCCAAACAGCCCACACTTATCCTTCCACATTTCTCTTTTCCCCTATATCTATTTGCCCCTGTCCTTTGATCTGTATGTATCTGTCAGTTGTTGTCTTTCCTATTATGCTCCACCTCAGCTTTTTGTTGACCGTGCTTTTCCATTTTGCTATGTCCTTTACTTCCAGCCAGTACGCAGCATCCTCTATTGGAGAGGTGACTATTATTACGCCTATGTCTCCTTTGATTGCAGCCTTTGTAAGCGATAGTAAGATACCTGCACGCCCATTATAACCCATTGACACTATGTTGTCGAGAGAACTCAGTATGACTTCTTTTGCGCATAGCTCATCTTTTGTGTCTTTTATAGTGATGGCCACGATGCTGTTGTCCCTGCCTTTCAGGATTGGTCTCTTTGCGTCTTTGATGTCGTGTAAGATACCCACCATGCCTACCACAACTGTGGGTGGAATGGCTTCCTCGTTGGTTTCGTTGTAGAAGCTGACATTTCCGCTTATTACTGGTACGGATAGCTGCTTGCAGGTTGATGCGAGCTCTTCTACGAGGTATGCAAACTCTCCATATATTTCCGGGTATTCGGGATTACCGAAGTTTAGACAGTCCGTTATTGCTATGGGTTCGGCACCGGAGGCAATAATGGCTCTGTAAGCCCTCTTTACTGCCCTCTCTGATGAATTTTCTCCTGCGATGGCAATTGATATACCTATGTCGGTTTCGGTTTCTTTAAGCCTCATTAACGATGCCCCTATACCTATTGGTAATACTGTATTTACTCCTACCATATGGTCGTACTGTTCGTATATGTAGTCTTTGTCTGCAAAGTTGGGGTCTTTCAACAGCTCCGGTATTCCTTTGTTTGCGTTGTAGAAAGAGACATTTACCCTTTTGGGGTTTGGCCTTTTGATCGCTCCTTCGTATGGTGGTACGGATTCCGTTAGGTGTTTGGGATCAAGGTCTGCAACTATACTGTTTTGGCTTTTAATGACGAATCTTCTTTCTTTTGTTACCTTCCCTATTACGGTGCAGTCTATACCCCATCTTTCGAATATCTCTTTGACCTCGTTGTAGTCTTCTGGTTTGACTATAAGTGCCATTCTCTCCTGTGATTCTGATATCATGATCTCCTCGGGTTTCATTCCTTCTTCCCTCAGAGGAACTCTTGAGAGCTCTATTTCTATGCCGCAGTTACCCTTAGATGCCATTTCTGAAAGCGAGCTTGTGAGTCCTGCAGCACCAAGATCCTGCATGGCAACTACCTTTTTGGTTGATGCAGCCTCCAGGCACGCCTCTATTAACAGTTTTTCCGTGAATGGGTCTCCGACCTGCACGGAGGGTCTCTTTTCTTCACTTTCGTCGCTAAGTTCCTCTGATGCGAACGCTGCCCCTCCAATACCGTCTCTGCCAGTCTTTGAACCCACGAGCACGACCAGATTGCCTTCCCCTTTTGCAGCAGACTTTAACATCTGTTCGCTTTGCATTATTCCTATACACATGACGTTTACCAGAGGGTTGTCCCTGTAGGGCGGTAGAAAGACTGCTTCACCCCCAACTACAGGTACTCCTATGCAGTTTCCATAATCTGCAATACCAGAAACTACGCCGTTGAGGTAGTACTGGGTTTTCTGCTCAGAGTAGTCCCCAAACCAAAGTGAATCCATAAGAGCAACGGGTCTTGCACCCATTGCAAGTATGTCCCTTATAATGCCTCCTACCCCTGTTGCAGCTCCTTGATACGGCTCAACTGCAGACGGGTGATTGTGGCTCTCCATCTTCATGGCGAGGTACCACTTTTCGTTGAGCTTTACTATCCCTGCGTTTTCCCCTGGTCCCTGCACTACTCTATTGCCCTTGGTAGGCAGTAACTTGAGAAACTTCTTTGAACTTCTGTAGCTGCAATGTTCTGACCACATCACATCGAACATGGCTTCTTCTGTAGGCGTTGGTTTTCTCCCCAAGAGATTTACTATGCGTTCCTTATCTTTTGCTTTTAGGGTCATCTTATCTACCTGCCTTCCACTCTATCACTGATTTCCAGACCTTTATGCCGTCTGTAGAACCGAGTAAAGGACTTATAGCCCTCTCTGGGTGTGGCATGAGTCCAAAGACATTCCTGCTCTCATTTACTATTCCTGCTATGTTGTCCACAGAACCATTTGGATTTTCTCCGTAGTACCTAAAGACTATTTGCTCGTTTCTCCTGAGTTTGTTTAGCCCCTCCTGAGGTATGTAGTAATTGCCCTCCTTGTGTGCTATGGGTATGTTTAGGATCTCACCTTTTTTTAATGTGTGTGTGAAGGGTGTGTCGGTGTTTTCTACCACGAGCCTTTGCATCTTACATGTGAATTTCAGACTCCTGTTTATGCCCATAGCACCGGGTAAAAGACCGCTTTCCAGCAAAATCTGAAAGCCGTTACATATACCTATTACGAGGTTGCCGTCGTTGGCAAACGCTTTTACCTCTTTCATGACTGGTGACTGAGCAGATATGGCACCTGCACGGAGGTAGTCACCGTATGAGAAGCCGCCGGGTAACACTATGCAGTCTATGTCAGATATATGAGTTTCAGTGTGCCATATGTATCTTACCTGTTGCTTTAGCGTCTCCTTCAACGCATAATAGCAGTCCTTCTCACATGTGGAACCCGGGAACACAACTACGCCGAACTTCATAATTCTTCAACCTCTATAGAGTAGTCTTCCATAACGGGATTTACGAGCAATTTCTTTGCCATGTCTTTTGTCATCTGTATAGCTGACTCTGTGTCTTCGGTATCTATGTAGAGCTCCAGGGTCTTTCCTACTCGGACATCTTTTACCTTTTCGTACCCTAAGTTTTCCAGTGAGCCTTTGATGGTCTTTCCTTGAGCGTCCAATATACCCTTCTTTAGAGTTACCAAGAGCCTGACCTTTACCATCTCCATACCTCCCGATAGTGTGCTCTGGCAATTTTACCATATACAGATGTGAATTTGCATCACCATTTTGTTACAATTTTGAGCTTACCTGTAGAGTGGAGTGGAAGCGGAGGGGGTGCAGATTGTGGTATAATTAGCTTGGAGGTGTTCAAGTGGTGCAGAAGACCTTTTATATAAGGACATTTGGATGTCAGATGAATTTAGCAGACACAGAGAAAATAGTAGGAATGCTTGAGGATGCTGGGTACAGTCGTGTAGAGTGCGAAGGTGATGCAGAGATCCTGCTTTTGAATACATGTGCCGTGAGGCAGAAGTCTGAGAACAAGGTCTACAGTATAATTGGGAGATGGAAGCAAAAATATCCTGACAAAGTCGTTGGTGTGCTGGGTTGTGTAGCTCAGGAGGCGGGGGAGGCGATCTTGGATAGGTTCGAAAATGTATCTCTTGTGCTTGGCACCGTTGGTGAGTGGAAGATAGTAGATGTTTTGAATGAGGTTTATAGGGGTAAGCGCGTTGTAGATGTGAAACTCCACGGTGATATACCTGAAGGTGTGCGGGCTCACAGAGATAGTAGTTTCAAGGCGTGGGTAAACATAATATACGGTTGCAACAAGTTTTGCACATATTGTATAGTTCCCTATACACGAGGTCGGGAGAGGAGCAGGAAGCCTGGAGAGATCTTAAAAGAGGTAGAGGAGTTAGTGCGAGATGGCTATAAAGAGATAACGCTTCTCGGTCAGAATGTTAATTCTTACGGAAAGGACCTGCCTTATGAGTATAGTTTTGCAAGGCTGCTGAAGGATGTAGATAGCATCGTGAGTGACGGTGTCTGGATAAGGTACACTACCTCTTATCCAAGGGACTTTGACGATGAGCTCATCTTGGTCATAGCCTCATCTAAGCATGTGTGTAGGAACTTTCACCTTCCTTTGCAATCTGGGTCCAACAGGATATTGAGGACGATGAATAGAGGATACACCATTGAGCAGTATAGGACTCTTGTAGAGAAGATTAAGTCGGTATTCCCTCGTATAGGATTGACGACTGACCTCATTGTGGGTTTTCCTGGAGAAGGAGATGAAGATTTTGACCTTACCCTTGATGCAGTGAGAGAGTTTGAGTTTGATATGGGTTTTACTGCTATGTATTCTCCGAGGCCTGGCACCGTAGCTGCCCGTATGGATGGACAGCTACCAAACGGCGTGAAGAGGTGTAGGTTGAGAAGGCTCAACCAATTGCTTGCAGAGACCTCTTTGAAGAACAACAGAAAGAGGGTTGGGAGGGTAGAGAGGGTTTTGGTGGACGGGATTGCACCCAAGCATGGTGGTATGCTTCAGGGTAGAACCGAGGAGAACATTGCTGTGGTCTTCCATGGAGATGAGAAGCTGATCGGGGATTTCGTAAGTGTAAGACTTCTTGAAGCTCATAGCTTTTACATCATTGGTGAATTGGAGGTGTAGGCTTATGAAGGGGTTAATACTCTGTGCAGGAGAGGGCACAAGACTCAGGCCTATAACCTTCTCTTTTGCCAAGCCGCTGGTTCCGGTTGTAAACAAGCCGGTGATCTTCTACGCCATTGAGAAACTGGTTGAAGCGGGGATAAGGGAGGTAGGGCTTGTTATAGGGCCGAACGGTGGTGAGATAAAGGAGAAGGTCGGTGACGGTAGTAGGTGGAATATAAGGGTTGATTACATAATTCAGGAAAGAGCACTTGGACTTGCTCACGCAGTCAAGGTCTCCAAGGAGTTTATAGGTAATGACAGTTTTCTCATGTTTTTGGGTGACAATCTTATAAAGGCATCGCTGAGAGACTTTGTAAAGATGTTTGAAGAGCATAGGTATGACGCACTGGTGCTCTTAACCCCAGTTGAGGATCCTCGTGCCTTTGGCGTTGCTGAGATGGATGGAGATAGGATTTTGAGGGTAGTTGAGAAGCCTAAGGAACCGAAAAGTAATCTGGCCATAATAGGTGTTTACATATTCAGCAATAGGGTGTTTGATGTCATTGATGGGCTGAAACCTTCATGGAGGGGGGAGCTGGAGATAACCGATGCTATACAGGGATTGATAGATGCAGATGCGAAAGTGAAGGGGTATATCGTCAAGGGTTGGTGGAAAGATACGGGTAAGCCAGGAGACTTGCTTGAGGCGAATAGGTTTGTCCTTGAAGGCATGGAGTCCGATGTGAAGGGAGATGTCGATGAAGAGAGTGGAATTATAGGGAAGGTCGTCATAGAGGAAGGTGCTGTGATTAGGAGTAGTACCATACTTGGGCCTGCTTTTATAGGTAAGAGAAGTCTGGTAAAGGATGCCTTTATAGGTCCTTTTACTTCCGTGGGAGACGATGTAACCATTGAAAACAGTGAGATAGATTACAGTGTTATTATGAGCGGGACCAAGATAAAGGACATCGTCGGCAGGATATCTGCGAGCATAGTAGGAAGAGATGTTCAGATCTTAAGAAGTGGGCAGAAACCTAGGGTGCTTGAGTTTATCATAGGGGATAAGAGCAAGGTGAGGCTGGAATGAACAAGAAACAGTTGATTTCCGCTGTTTCAGTTTCTCTGATTATTATAGTGGGGGCATTTGCCTACTATCTTCTTAATAAACATACTACAGTTTTTACTGTCCAGGCAAGATCTACGAATCACCAACAGATAGGCGGAGCTGTGCAAAAGGGCAAAAGTAGTTCTCTTATAACGGTGTACATAGTTGGCGCAGTTAAAACCCCCGGGGTTTACAAAGTGAAGGTGGGTACGAGGTTGTATGAGCTTGTGGATTGTGCTGGTGGCTTTCTTCCGGGAGCGGATGTTGTAAGTCTGAACCTTGCGAGGAGATTGCATGATGGAGAAAAGATCGTTGTTACCAAGAAAGACAGTAGAAGTAAAGGTAAATCTTTTGTGTATAAGAAAGGAACTACCGCCCTTTCTGGGAAAATAGACATAAATACTGCTTCTGTGGAGGAATTAAAGAGGCTCCCTGGCGTTGGTCCTAAGATAGCGCAGAGGATAGTAGATTATCGTAATGCACACGGTGGTTTCCGCTCACCGCAGGAACTGATAAGGGTAAAGGGAATAGGTAAGAAAAAGTTGAAGAAGATGCTCCCGTTTGTGGTCGTTAGATAGATGACAAGGAAATATCCTCTATTTTTCCTGTTTCTTTCGTTCCTTGCGGGGGCGATTTACTTTTATCACTTTCCGATAAATGTACTGTATGTCTTTTTTACAGTGGTTTTTGTAGTCTCTTTTTTGCTTTTTGCTCTGCTTTTGGAGTGGTTTAAGCTTTCAAGTGCCTTAGTGTGCGTTCTTTTCTTCTTAATTGCCTGTGTGTGGGTGACATTCTTTATCCCACCTAAAATGTCTTCCTATGTTAACAGATATGTCATTCTGTACGGTAGAGTGGATAGGGTTGTTGGTAAGGGTAGGGCTGAGTTTCTACCCTACTGGATTAGGTATAAAGGCAGATCTGATGACGTGAAGCTAAGGACGATCCTCTTTTTCCCAAAGAGCACCCTCTTGAACCGGGGAGATTATCTCCTGTTGAGGGGAAAGTTTAGACTTCTGGAGGAACCGGAGACAGATTATCAATTTAACCGTAGATACAGCTATTGGAGTAAGGGAATATACTTCTCTATTGGTGTGTTTTCTGACAGAAATCTTTTAGTGACTGGAAAGGATCGGCGGAGTGGTGTCCTATCAGCACTAAGAAGGAAGATTTCGTCGTTTGTAAGAGGTGTCATGGAAGAGGACACCTCGGCACTTTTACTCTCCCTCACTACGGGGGATAGGCATTTTCTACCCAAAGATGTCAGGGAATTGTTCTACAAGCTCGGACTTGGACACTTGCTTGCAATATCTGGGTTGCATGTTGGGGTGATAGTCTCTTTTATCTTGGTATTTGTGTCGTTATTTTTACTGCCGTTGTGGTATAGGCTGGCTATTGCTTCTGTGTTTTTGGTTTTGTATCTTTTGTTCGTTGGTATGGTGCCCTCGGTTTTTAGGGCTGTGGTTATGGGTGTGGTGCTTTTACTTTCTTGGTTGACGGGTAACAGGTATAGTAGCGTGAATGTGCTGGGACTCGCTGGGTTAATATTTTTATTCGTTAACCCTTTTGCTTGGATGGGTGTGGGATTCGTACTCTCGTTTGTTGTTACCTTCTTCTTGATTTATGCTGTGCCCCTTTTTGATAGTAGGGGAGGACTTTTTGCATCTTTAAAGGTGCTTTTTGTGGCGCAATTCTCCTCGTTGCCGTTCGTGTTGTACTTTTTTAATTTTTACAACCTAATCTCTATACCTGCTAATCTACTGGTCGTTCCAATGGTCTCTGTTGTGATACCACTGGGTCTTTTAGGGGAATTATTGGGGCTGATTAATACGGTGGTTGGTGGCTTTTTGCTTTTTGTGGCCGATGTAGTCTTACGATTTATGTTAGATGTTATGCGCTTTTTGGCGGGTGTGAGTGGATTTAGTCTGAGAGTTCCCGTGTTCTCTATCTGGATAGTTTTGATACTCTATACGGGTTTGTTTTTCCTCTTTTTGAAGGGCCCATGGAAGCGTATGTATGTGATTACCATTTCTGTAATGTTACTCCTTTTGGGCTTTTTCCTTTTGTGGAATGAGTGTGGGTATGTTAGAGTTGTTCACCTGGCCAGGGGAAGTTACTTTACTGTTGCGGTTGGGTTACCCCATGTAAATGATGCTTTTGTGGTAAGCAATAGTCGTAGCTTTGGGAAATACCTCGTTATGAGGCTTGGTAAGGGTAGTGTAAAAAAGGTTAACGGTTTGGAGGTTGAAGGTGGTAGAATAAGTGTAAAGGTGCTACCTACGGGAGAAGTCTTTATCGGTGGTAAGAAGATGCCTACTAAGGGGTGTTGGGCTGTTGAGTTGGAAGGAGGCTGATCTGTATGATTAGAAGGGTAGGGGTGTTAACGGGAGGGGGAGATTGCCCGGGATTGAATGCTGTGATAAGGGCGATAGCAAAGGCAGGTATTATGGAGCACAATATGCAGATAGTTGGTGTAGAAAACGGCTTTAGTGGTCTGATTCATGGCATGTTCAGGGAGCTTAAGAGCAGTGATGTTTCTGGGATACTGCCTCGTGGAGGAACCATACTTGGAACGACTAACAGAGATAACCCGTTTGAGTATCCTGTTAGAAAGGGAGATGAGGTGGTATATGAGGATCGCTCTGATAAGTGCATGGAGAACTTTCGTAGGGCAGGGCTTGATGCACTTATCGTCATAGGTGGTGATGGTAGCCAGTCTATAGGTTATAAGTTCTACAAGAAGGGTATGCCCGTGGTTGGAGTCCCAAAAACCATAGACAACGATTTGCTGGCGACCGATGTTACCTTTGGCTACGAGTCTGCACTTCTTACGGCAACGGAGGCTATAGACAAGTTGCATACCACGGCTGAGTCCCATCACAGGGTTATGGTGCTTGAGGTTATGGGGAGAGAGGCAGGGTGGATTGCGCTCGGTGCCGGGATTGCGGGTGGTGCTGATGTTATCCTTATACCTGAGATACCGTTTGAGGTGGAGAAGATATGTGAGAAGATACTCCAAAGGGTAGAGGAAAAGAAGAATTTCAGCATAGTGGTTGTAGCTGAGGGGGCATATCCGAAGGGTGGTAGCCCGATGTATAAGACCACCTTTGACGGGAGAAAGAAGCTTGGTGGTATTGGCAACTGGGTTGCTGAGGAGATAGAAAAGGCAACCAATATAGAAACAAGAGTTACAGTCCTTGGACACCTGCAAAGAGGAGGGACACCTGTCCCGTTTGATAGGATACTGGCTACAAGGTATGGAGTGGCTGCTATAAACGAGGTTGCCAAGGAAAACTTTGGCGTAGTAATGTGCCTGCAAAACGACAAAATAGTCCCTGTGCCGATGGAGGATGTAGTTGGTGGCAACAAACTTGTTGATCCTAATGGAGAGCTCGTGACCTACGCAAAAGAGATAGGGACATCATTTGGGATCTGAAAGCCGTGTGAAAACCGTTAGATAGTATTCTGGTTATTGGGAGCCGAGTTTTTTACCCGTGGAGCATATGGTAAGTTTTCCCAGCTTCACACCTCTTTTGCTGATGAGCATATCTGACAGCTTCTGCAGTTTACTTGCGCTACCACGGAGTAATGAGACTTCCAGACAGTTTTCTTCGTCCAGATGAATGTGTGTAGTTGCAAGTATCACATCATTGTAGTGATGCTGGAGGTCTGTGATCTCCTCGCTTAGACCCCGTATATGGTGATTGTATAAAAGGGTAAGACTCCCTGTTACTTCTTCGTTTTTCTCCCATTCTTCCTCTGCCAACTTTTCTCTTATTATGTCTCTTACGGCTTTGGAGCGCTTCTTGTACCTCTTTCTTCTAATGAATCTGTCGAATCTTTTTAGAAGTTCTTCTTCTATGGAGATGCTGAATCTCGTCGTTTTCATTTTCTTCACCCTTTCCCAATATGGTACTTAATCCTGTATTGATTATATGTTATAATCAGCCAAATGGCAAGTAATGGGGGGATGGTTTTGGTTATAAAAGCACCGAGGGGTACTCACGATATTTTACCATCAGAGATGGAAAAGTGGCATTATGTTGAAGAAGTTGCGAGGAAAGTAGCGTCTGACTACGGGTACAAAGAGATAAGGACGCCGATATTTGAACACACCGAGCTGTTTTCCAGGGGTATAGGTGATACTACTGACATAGTAGAAAAGGAGATGTATACATTTAAGGATAAGGGTGGTAGAAGCATAACTCTGAGGCCTGAAGGTACGGCATCTATAGTGAGGGCAATTGGAGAGCACAAACTCTATGGAAAGGGAAAACTTCAAAAACTTTTCATGATTGGGCCTATGTTCAGATACGAAAGACCCCAGTCCGGCAGGTATAGACAGTTCTGGCAGCTTGATTTCGAGGCTATTGGAAGTTCAGATCCTTATCTTGATGTAGAGATCATCGCTCTCTCCGTTGAGATATTTTCAAGATTGGGATTAAAGGGGTTGTCTGTTGAACTCAACAGTGTGGGATGTCCAAAGTGTCGTCCTAAGTATAAAGAGCTTCTTAAAGACTACCTCAGGCCGTACTTTGATGACTTGTGTGAATCGTGTCAGAGTAGGTTTGATAGGAATGTGCTGAGGATTCTGGATTGCAAAAACGAGGGTTGCAGGAGGATAACCGAAAGTGCACCTCGCATGGTGGACTACCTTTGTGAGGAGTGCTCTTGGCACTTTGAGGAGGTTAAGAAAGGGCTTAACTCTTTGGGTATTCCCTATAAGATAAATCACAGACTTGTGAGGGGACTTGACTACTACACGAAGACTGCGTATGAGGTTATTTCCGGTGAACTTGGTGCGCAAAATGCAGTTTGTGGAGGCGGGAGGTATGATGGTCTGTCGGAGGATATAGGAGGACCCTCTATTCCCGGTGTTGGCTTTGCAGCGGGGGTGGAGAGAATTGTGCTCACAATGGAACAGCAAGAGGTAGCATTCCCCAGAAGCAGAGGCATGGAGTATTTCGTTGTCGTGTTAGACAGCAGATATAAAGAGTTTGCGGCTCGTGTTGTGTATGAGCTTAGACATAGGGGGATATACGCAGATATGGATTACTTTGGTAGGAGCTTAAAGGCGCAGATGAGGTATGCAGATACCATGGGGGCAAGGAAGGTAGTGTTCGTTGGGCAGGAGGAAGTGGATTCTGGTATGGCGAAGGTTAAGGATATGCAGACGGGTGAGCAAGTAGAAGTAGAATGGGGGAAGATAGGCAATGAGTAAGGTTAAGCGGACTGATTACTGTGGTGTGCTTTCTGCTGCAGATGTTGGAAGGGAGGTTGTACTTGCAGGGTGGGTTAATAGGGCAAGGGACCATGGAGGAATAATATTCGTTGACCTTAGGGATAGAACTGGTATAGTTCAGGTAGTTCTTAACCCTGATTTTGTAGAGAGGTTTGAGGAGGTTAAGAGGGTGCGTTCTGAGTTCGTGCTGATGGTTAAAGGGAAGGTCCAAAAGAGGCCTTCTGGTACTGAGAATCCGTCTTTGCAAACGGGTGAGGTAGAAGTTGTTGCTACTGAGGTAGATGTTTTAAATGAGGCGGATGTACTCCCGTTTGAGGTGAAGGACGACTTGCGAGCAGATGAAGATATAAGATTCAAGTATAGATACCTCGATCTGAGGAGACCCATTATGCAGCGTAACATAATTACGAGGCATAAGGCATCTCTGTGGATAAGGAACTTTCTGTCTTCCAAAGGATTTTTGGAGATAGAAACGCCTTTTCTCATAAAGAGCACGCCCGAGGGGGCACGAGATTATCTGGTCCCGAGCAGAGTTAACCCGGGTAAATTCTATGCACTTCCACAATCGCCACAACTGTTCAAGCAGATACTGATGATGTCTGGATTTGACAGGTACTTTCAGATAGTCAGGTGCTTCAGAGATGAAGACCTGCGTGCAGATAGACAACCGGAGTTTACGCAAATAGACATAGAGGCTTCTTTCGTAGACGAGGAAGACATATTCTCGCTTTCTGAGGAAATGATTTCTGGCTTGTTTCGGGAACTTATAGGTGTTGACATAGAAGTCCCATTTAAGAGGGTTACTTATGCAGATGCCATGCTGCACTTTGGTAGTGACAAGCCAGACCTGAGATTTGAACTTCAGATCCAAGACTTCACCAGTATTTTTGCTGACACGAACTTTAAGGTTTTCCGAGATGTTGTGGAAAAAGGAGGTGCTGTAAGGGGTATAAGGGTACCTGGAGGTGCTTCCTTCTCCAGAAAGGAGATCGATGACCTCGTTGCGTTTGTTGTTGATCTGGGTGCTGGTGGTATGGTGTGGTTATCTTACAGAGATGGTTTGAAGTCCCCCATTTTGAAACACCTCAACACCGCTGAGATAGAGAAGCTGATCGAAGTATCTGGGCTTCGGGCTGGAGATGTGCTGTTTGTAGTAGCTGACGCTGATGAGGATCTGGTTGCTGGTGTTTTGGGCTCACTTAGGAAGGAACTTGCTAAGAGGTTGTCCTTGATATCAGAGGATAGATTTGAATTCTTGTGGGTTTATGACTTTCCACTGTTTGAATGGAATGAGGAGAAGGGTGGCTTAGAGGCTCGACATCATCCGTTTACATCTCCCAATCCGGATGACTTGCATCTGCTCGAGGAGTGGCCGCTGAAGGTCAGGGCACGTGCGTATGATATGGTCCTTAATGGAGTTGAGATAGGGGGCGGGAGTATAAGAAATCACAAAGTAGATATACAATCAAAACTGCTTGGTCTTATAGGTCTTTCTTGGGGAGATGCACGGGAGAAGTTTGGATTTTTACTGGACGCCTTGAGGTATGGTGCCCCTCCCCATGGGGGTATAGCTTTTGGCTTTGACAGGTTGCTTGCCATTTTAACGGGTTCGAAGAGTATAAGAGATGTGATTGCTTTTCCGAAAACGCAGAAGGCTACCTGCCTGCTTACTGGTGCTCCGTCCTTTGTTGATGAGAAGCAGCTCGCAGAACTACATTTAAAGGTGATGGATTAAAGCTCAATCAGGGTTACCTTCCCTGATTGAGCTCCTTAGACCGGCTTGTGGCACTTTCTATTGCCTTCGATATGATCTCTGGTAAGCCGTGTTCCTTCATCGTTTGCAACGCGCTTGCCGTTGTTCCACCGGGAGATGTGATTCTCTCCCTGAGTAAGGAAATGTCTTCGTTTGTTCTTTTTGATAGTTCAGATGCTCCCCACAGTGTTTGGAGTGCGAGTACATGCGCAACATCTTCTGGCATACCTGATTTTATTGCTCCTTCCCTCATTGCCTCTATGAGAAAGTATATGTATGCGGGTCCGCTTCCGCTTAGTGCGGTTACGAGGTCCATCAGACCTTCGTCGATCACAACAGACTTTCCTAAAGCGCAAAATATCGTTTTTGTGAACGAGATGTCGTCATCGGTTGCGTAAGTCCCCTTTGCTATGGCAGTTGCTGATTCGCCTACTGCTACTGCAATGTTTGGCATCGTTCTGACAACTCGAATCTTTTTCCCGATCTTGGACTCTATGGTGGAAGTCTTCAACCCTGCGACTACGGAAATTATGAGGTGCTTTTCTTTCACCATGCGTTTGATCTCTTTTAATAGGTCTTCGATGTCTTGAGGTTTAACTGCAATTATTATGGTATCAGAGAACCTGAGCAGTTCCTTCTTGTCCTCCGTGATGTTTACCTTCCAGAGTTCTTTAAGCTTCAATAATCTGCTCCTTTTTTCCCTGTTGGTTATGATTATGTCTTCTGGTTTAAATGTTCCTGCAGATATGAGTCCGCTTACGATGGCTGAGCCTATTGCACCTGCACCGATTATGCCCAGTTTTTTCATACAAATACCCCCCTTATAATAAAAATTCTCCCCGCCCATAAGGACGGGGAGACCGCGGTACCACCTTACTTGCCAACAGATTTGTCTGCTGGCCTCTCATTCACTTTAACGCCGTTAAAGCGGGATGGTTCATCACCACCAGCTCCGGGAATGGGCTCAGATAGGCAATTGCAGGCATCCCTCTCAGCCACTGGGTGATGCTCTCTGTTCTGCCGTCCTATCCTACACTTCCCTTCATTGCCTTTTACCATATTTAGTTTCAGTTATTTATATTATACTCCCTTTTTGAGTGGTGTCAATACGAAAATGTTCTGTTGGGTGGATAGGTATGAAGGTACTTATCAGTTTTGGGGTAGAATAAAAGGGGTGAACTTAGAAATCTTCACCGAGAAGCAAAAAACTCGTGCGTAAAATCCTTGCACAAAAAACAAAGTAAAGAAAAGACACCCTACGAAAAATTTAAGGAGTTCACGCCAGATTGATAAACAGTGATGTTGTGTACTTCCCTGTGGCAATGATGGAAGATTTGATAAAACTTGCAGGCTCAACCGTCTGGTGGTTAAGCGGATATGAACCTATCAAGTACATACTGCGAAGTGATAAATGTATATCTATCAAGTGCTGTTTGCTTTTGGAACGGTATGGAGTTGACATGTGAGAGGAAGAGTGGTATAATCTTTCTTGCAAGAAATCCTTCACAATCTTTTTGAGGAGGAAAAAATCCTTCAATGGGAGATTTGATTGAGAGTATAAAGCAGAACACGGCGAGTTTTACACCTGCGCAGAGGAAAGTTGCGGAGTTCATAATGAAGCATCTTGAGGATGTTGCGTTTATGTCAGCCTCTACATTTGGTAGGAAGGTTGGCGTTAGTGAATCTACGGTTGTTAGATTTTCTCAACTACTGGGCTATAAAGGTTTTCCTGAGTTGAAAGAGGCTGTGAGAGAGATAGTAATGCGTAGGCTCGATACCTCAAGGAGACTGAGTGACTACCTTGTTAGTGAGGGAAGGGAGCATGTTTTGTTTGAGACTATGCGGAAAGACATGGCTGTTCTGGAGCTTGCGGTGGATAGCATATCTATAGAAGAGTTTGACAGGGTAGTTGATGTTTTACACAAGGCAAAGAGAGTGTTTGTTGTTGCGCATCGTAGTGCTTATGTCCTTGCGTGCTATTTTACATTTTATCTCAGATGGATAGGTGTGTTTGCCTTTACCATCAGAGCTAAGGAGACTTCTTATGAGTTGATTATGTCTCTTGGTGATGGAGATGTGGTGGTAGGTATTACATTTCCACGCTATTCCAAGGATACAATTGAGCTGTTTACCTTTGCTGCTAAGAGGGGGATAGAGACTATAGCTATTACTGATGACTACCTTTCGCCTATTGCCCACGCTGCTTCTCATACCCTCGCCGTGCCTACGGATTTTGTCTCCTTCGTTGATTCGTTTACAGCCCCCATGAGTGTTATAAACGCCATTGTGATTGCTCTTTCTACACGCAATCCGGAACTGACTGAGAAGCGGTTGGAAACGCTTGAGAAGGTGTGGAAGGATAAAGAACTTTATTGGGATTTGAGTAAACCTTTGGGAGGTATGGATAATGGTTGAGAATGATTTTGTTTTCTACAGGAATTTCCATCAAGACTACCCTTTGGCGGATAGGGCAGAAGGTATATACATCTACGATAAGAGCGGCAAGAGGTATATAGATGGTTGCTCTGGAGCTGTTGTTTCCAATATAGGGCATGGTGTGAAGGAAGTTGCAGATGCTATCTATCAGCAGGCGAAAAAGTTAACATTTGCTCATCTGTCGAGATTTATAAATGAGCCTGCGCTGGAGCTTGCGTCCCTTTTGAAAAGGTTTGCCCCTGGAGATCTCAACTACACATGGTTTGTTTCAGGGGGATCTGAAGCAGTGGAGTCTGCTGTGAAACTTGCAAGGCAATACTTCCTTGAGAGAGATGGCAAGAGTAGTAAGTATAAGGTTATAGGGAGGTGGAATTCGTTCCACGGTAATACGCTTGGTGCAGTTGCTATAGGTGGCAACATGCCAAGGAGAAGACCCTACATTCCTATGTTGAAGGAGTTTCCACATGTAAGGCCTCACTATTGTTATCGCTGTCCGTTTGGCCTTAGGTATCCAGATTGTGGCTTGAGGTGTGCTTATGAACTTGAAGATGTCATAAGAAGAGAAGGAGAGCAATACATAGCTGCCTTTATTGCAGAGCCGGTTGTTGGTGCTACGGTTGGTGCATTACCACCTCCACCTGAGTATTGGAAGATAGTCAGGGAGATATGTGACAGGTACGATGTCCTTCTTATTGCAGATGAAGTTATGACCGGGTTTGGGAGGACCGGCAGAAACTTTGCTGTTGAGCACTGGGGCGTTGTGCCAGATATCATCGTGGCGGGTAAGGGAATGGCAGCAGGCTATAGCCCACTTGCAGGGATCATCGTGAGGGAAAAGATTGCGGAGGCTATAAAGAACGGGAGTGGACACTTTATTCATGGACATACATACGGAGGGAATCCACTCTCTTGTGCTACTGGGGTTGCTGTTTTGAGGTATGTTATTGAACACAATCTTGTCGAGAATGCAGACAAGGTTGGAAACTACCTTGGGAATTTGATGAAAAGCGAGTTACAAGGAATTCCCGTAGTAGGAGAGGTAAGGGGCATAGGGATGATGTGGGGAATAGAGATAGTAGAGGATAAAAATACCAAGAAACCGTTTGATAGGTCTGTTAATGCTTCTGGAAGAGTAACCCGCATACTCATGGAAAAGGGGCTTATCGTTTATCCGGGTAGCGGTGCTGCGGATGGCGTGAACGGTGATCATTTTATTGTTGCTCCGCCTTTGACACTCAAAGAACAGGAAGCAGATACTATTGTTTCTATACTGAAAGATGGATTGCTCCTGCTTTCTAAAGAGCTTGTGAGATAGGGGGGATTGGTATGGGAAAGTACTTTAAACCTGTTATGAGCCCTGATGAGGCTGTAAGGGATATACCAGATGGAGCTACGATAATGATAGGTGGATTTAATGTGGGTGGTGTCCCTTATAGTCTAATAGAGGCACTTATAAGAAAGGGGGTAAAAGACATAACGCTCATAGCAAACGATACTCTTTATGAGAACATTGGACATGGAAAATTGGTTGCAAATGGCCAGGTGAAGAAGGTTATAGCATCTCACATAGGTTTGAACAAGATGACTCAGAGGCTATATAACGAGGGTAAGCTCGAAGTAGAGTTTGTACCTCAAGGTACCTTTGCCGAAAGGATTAGGGCTGGTGGATTTGGACTTGGTGGTATACTGACGCCTACGGGTGTTGGTACTATGGCGGAGGAAGGTAAACAAGTGATAGAAATAAACGGTAAAAAGTATATACTGGAACTACCTCTGAGGGCGGATTTTGCTCTTATTCGTGCGAGGAAGGCGGACAGGGTTGGTAATCTCTGGTATTGGGGTAATGCAAGAAACTTTAATCCCTTAATGGCTGCTGCAGCAGATGTTGTTATTGCTGAAGTAGATGTTGTGCTGGGTGTGGGAGACATCAATCCAAATGATGTTCATACGCCCGGTATTCTTGTGGACAGGATAGTGGTTGACGGGGGTGAATATTATGCTTCCTAACATAAGTGTTGATGAGGCGAAAGTTAGAATAGCCAGGAGAGTGGCAATGGAGTTTAAAGATGGGGATGTTGCAAACCTTGGGATAGGGATACCATCTATGGTTATGGATTATGTTCCCAAGAGTGTGAGGGTCATTCTTGAGACCGAGAACGGTATGCTTGGGATGGGACCGATGGCAAAGGAAGGTGAAGGTACACCGGATATAATAGGTGCGGGAGGAGTTAGGGTGACCGTCCTTCCGGGTGGGTCATTTTTCAGCAGTGATGTTTCTTTTGGCTTGATAAGAGGTGGACACATAGATATTACGGTGCTTGGCACATTGCAAGTGGATCAAGAGGGTAATATAGCGAATTGGATGATACCTGGCAAACTCATCCCTGGGATGGGTGGTGCAATGGACCTCGTTACGGGTGCAAGAAAGGTTTTTGTTGCTACACTCCATACAGTTAAAGGGAAACCTAAGATAGTCAAGAGGTGTTCACTGCCGCTTACCGGTAAAGGTGTAGTTAACAAGATATTTACCGAATTGGGAGTTTTTGAGATAACACCCCAGGGCTTGGTGCTTGTGGAAATAGCACCTGATACCACTCTGGAAGATGTCAGAGAGCATACCGATGCAGAGTTTACGGTAAAGGAACCGCTCGAGATGATGAAGGGAGTGGATGTTGATGGGTAAGCCTGTCATACTATCTGCTGTAAGGACTGCGGGAGGAAAGTTTGGTGGAACGCTCTCTTCTCTTACAGCTTCCGATATAGGTTCTCTTGTAGTGAAAGAGGCTGTTAGGAGGGCAGGTATATCACCAGAAGATGTTGGAGAGGTAATTATGGGTAATGCGTGGCAGGCAGGTGTAGGCCCAAATGTTGCGAGGATGTGCACAATATTTGGTGGGTTGCCTGAAAAAACACCTGCTTTTACTGTGAATAAGCGGTGTGGTTCTGGGCTGAAAGCAGTAATGCTTGCTGCAGACGATATTGTGCTTGGCAGAGAGCACATTGCAATTGGTGGGGGAACAGAGGTGGCAAGTCAGGTGCCTTACCTTTTGCAGGGGGCAAGATGGGGCTATAGAATGGGACACAAAGAGATATACGATGCTATGCATAAGGATGGTTTTTTCTGCCCTATGGCTAATATGATGATGGGAGCTACTGCAGAGGTTCTCGTTGAAGAGTATGGTATTTCGAGGAAGGAACAAGATGAATACGCTTTGGAGTCTCACAGAAGAGCAATAGATGCTATGGATTCTGGAAAATTCGCTGACGAGGTGTTGCCCGTTGAGGTCAAGATGAAAAAGGAGACCGTTATGTTCAAAGATGAGGAGATACCTCGTAGAAACACTTCTCTTGAAAAGCTGGCCAAGTTGCCCCCCATCTATAAGGAGGGTGGAACCGTGACTGCGGGTACGAGTTCTGCTTTGTGTGATGCGGCTGCAGCTGTTGTGGTTGCAGACGAGGATTGGGCTAAGGCAGAGGGTTTAAAACCGATGGCAAGGATCTTGAGTTATGCAAACGCGGGAGTGGCACCGGATCACATGGGAATAGGCCCAGTTAAAGCGGTTCCAAAGGCACTCTCTATGGCAGGATTGAGTCTTTCCGATGTGGATCTCATTGAACTTAATGAGGCGTTTGCTGCTCAAGTCATAGCGGTGGAAAGGGAACTAAAGATGGATCATAGCAAGGTTAATGTGCATGGTGGTGCAATTGCACTTGGGCATCCGATAGGTGCTACTGGTGCGAAAATACTCACAACACTCGTGTATGCACTTCACAGATACGATAAGCAGATCGGACTCGTTACCCTGTGTATAGGTGGAGGACAAGGTGTTGCTATGGTGATAGAGCGTTTATAATCCAGTTGGTTGGTGGTATAATTTAAAATAGAAGGAGTAAGGAGGTGAGAGCCGAAGGGTGCAGAGGAGTTTGAAGTTGGAGGTGTTTCAGGTTTAAATCTTAGTGGAGGTGATGTGAGTTATGAAGCGTGGTGTAGTAGGTGTAGTGTTGATTTTGAGTCTGGTTTTTGGGGTTGCTTTGGGTGCTAACTTTGCTGTGGCTGCTCCCTATCCAATTACGATTTACACGGGCTCTGGTCCTGGTAGTGTTTACTTTGCACTTGGTTGTATGCTTGCAAAGATATTGAATCAGAAAGCGAAAGGCGTTATTTCTGCAAAAGGTGTTACTAGTGGAGCAAGCGTTGCAAATGCGAGGGCTATAGCTAACGGGGAAGCACAGATGGCTCTAATTCAGAACGATGTAACATGGGAAGCGTACAATGGTAAGGTTAGGTTTAAAGGGCATCCTGTGAAGAACATGAGGGGTATTGCGACGCTGTATCCTGAGGCTGTGCAGATAGTTGTGAGGGCAGACAGCAATATCAAGACATTGCAGGACCTTGTTGGTAAAAGGGTTGTTGTTGGTGCAGCGGGTAGTGGTACTGCAGCAGCTGCACAGAGGGTACTTACTGCTGCTGGTATATGGAATAAGATAAACAAGATATACCAGACATTCTCGGAGGCAGCTCAGAGCTTGGTTCTTGGACAGATAGATGCGAACTTTACGGTAATAGCATATCCGGCACCTGCTGTTAACATGACAGCTGTGAGAGTTCCTGTGCGTTTGATACCTATTCCAGACAATGTGATAAAGAAGTTGCACGCATCTGGTTATCCGTTCTATGTGAAGGTTGTTATCCCGAAGAAGACATACAACGGTATGGACAAGGATGTGCAGACTGTGGCTGTCAGGGCTACGTTGGTTGTTAGCAGTAAGGTGCCAGCTAAGGTAGTCTATGATGTGACAAAGATACTTTACACGAGCCTTAATGACCTTGCGAAGGCACATCAGGTAGCAAAGCAGATAAAGATATCTGAGGCGTTTGATGGTTTAATGGTACCACTGCACCCAGGTGCAGTTAAGTTCTTTGAGGAGCATGGTTTGAAGGTCCCAGCAAATCTGAAGAAGTAGTCGGACTTTAAATGCGGCTTAAAAGGTACCTTTGGCTACTCTTATTGATTGTGCTGGTTTTTCCTGTAAATGTGCTGGAGATAGACTCTAAGGAGGGGGTCGTAAAGTGCCCCCTCTTCTCTCCAGTGAAAGTGGAGATTTCTTATACCCACAGCGTTTCCTTGACGAAGGTGATAGATACCTATAAGGTTAGCAAAGATGGTATATGGGCGATTGAGGAGAGATGGCAGCAGTTTGATGCAGGTCAGCCGTTAAGCTTCCAGCGTGTGAAGAATGGTTTTTTTGTTAAAAGGTTGAACATGTACATGGGAAAATCTTGGAGGTACTGGTTTATACCGCTTAACGATGTTTCTGTGAAGGTGGACGGCAAGTTAGTGCTCTCTCACATGAAGAAAGAAGGCATCCTGCAGTTTGGAGTAAAGAGGGTACCGTTGATTACGGTTCTTTTTGGGAGGTGTTGATGTGGCTGAAGTATCCAAAAACGGTAGTGAGATAGGGAATGTTGAAGAAGTTACGAAGATACTGGAGAAGACCAGAAAACTCTCTCCAGGCCTTGATACCGTTGTGAAGGTAGCAGCGATTGCCATTGGGATATATGAGATACTGTTTATATTTCACTTTACATTTTCCATATACGACCTGTTTTCAAAGATTGGCATAAAGATCTCTTTCCTTGAGGGGAACTTTCAGAGCAAACAAGGAGAGGCTTTTGTCCTTGGTATGATATTGGTAATTGCGTTTTTACTTTATCCTTTCAGAAAGAAGGAAAAGTATCTGAAGAAGGTCTATAGTTATGATTATATATTTGCTCTGCTGAGTTTGGTTAGTATGTTTTACATGTTTGGCAGGTATCCCACATATATGGTGTTTTACACAGTAAACAATTACGATGTGTTGTTTGGTATGATTGCTATAATAATGGTTTTGGAGGCTACGAGGAGAACTATCGGATGGATTTTGCCAGCTATAGTGATAGGTTTTTTGGTGTTTGGTATTCAGGACACCAATTTTAACTGGCATAGATTTGTTCAGTATCTGTATCTTGATCAGGGTATCTTTGGCATACCCTTTTTCGTTATGACGATATATGTTTTCGCATTTATATTCTTTGGGGCTTTCCTGTTAAAGATAGGGGTTAGCGACTATGTGACCCAGTTGATGATATCACTGTTTGGCTCTCGTTCGGGTGGACCGGCAAAGGCAGCGGTTGTTTCAAGCGGTCTTATGGGTACGGTTAGTGGTAGTTCGGTTGCGAATGTCTTGACTACGGGTACTTTTACCATACCACTTATGAAGAAGGCAGGATATCCACCTGAAACTGCAGGTGCGGTAGAACCTGTGGCATCTACTGGCGGACAGTTAATGCCACCTATTATGGGTGCTGCTGCATTTATCATGTCTCAGTTTCTGGGGATTCCGTACAACAAGATAATTATTGCGGCTGTGTTACCAGCTATTATCTACTATGCGGGTGTGTATATATTTATAGACCTTGAGACGAAGAGGTTAGGGTTAAAGGGGCTTTCCAAGGAGAAGTTTACGCCACTTATTTACTTTATTCGCAAGCTTTATGTTCTACTACCGATTGTTATCATAACTGTTGCACTTGTCTGGGGGATTGCTCCTCACATAGCTGGTATATCCTCTCTTGGGATAGCCATATGGGTGGCATGGATATCCAAAGATGAAATAAAGGGACAGGAGCAAGTTTACACGGTAGTGGTTCTGGCTACTATTCTACTCATGTTCACTGGTAAAACATTTGCACACACGAGTGCTGTTGCACTCATGGTTATAGCTGCTGTCCTGACGCTCCTGGCTTTTGCTACGAAGTATGTGGAGTTTAATGAAAAGTTCCTCATGAGCATACTTTTTATACTCTTTGTTGCCTTTATGAAGTTCATAGGGATAAGAAAGGAGTCCATACTCCTCACGAGCGGTGTGTTTGGAATAGTCTTTTCTCTTATAGTAGGGTACTTTTCCAAGACACCCGAGGGCAAGAAGATGTATAGTGCAACCTACGAATCTATGATAGACGCAGGTAAAACGAGTTCTACAGTTATGCTTGCTGCAGCAAGTGCGGGTCTCATACAGGGTGTGCTTACGATGACTGGACTTGTAACGAGCCTTGGATACAAGCTTATAGACCTGACAGGCGGTAACCTCATATTGCTCCTCATTATGGCGATGATATTTAGCCTTATACTTGGCATGGGTGTGCCAACCACGGCAAACTATGTTATAACATCACTTGTGGCTGCTCCGGCCATATATAACGCCGTTGCCTACTCGGGAACTGGGATATATACTCAGCATGTGTTGGGATATGGTCCACCGATTGCCCTTTTGGCAGCACACTTCTTTGTATTTTACTTTGGTATACTGGCTGATCTAACACCACCTGTAGCCTTAGCCTCCTATGCGGGATCTGCCCTTGCGAAAAGTGATTTCTGGCAGACCTCGAGAAATGCAGTGAAGTACGCCTTAGCCGGATATATAGGCCCTTACATATACTTTATGCATCCCCACATGTTTCTTATTACGGTTAATTCGTGGGATGTGATGATGGTTGTTAAGGTGCTCTACTTCTTGTTAGGGACTATTTTCGTCATGTATCTCTTTGGAGTAGCGCTTACGGGTTACTTTGGAAGGCATATAAGCCCGTGGATGCGTTTCTTGGCAGCTGCACTTGCGTTTGCGAGTGCAAGCCTTAATATCACGATCGTTTTAGTTAGTGCTGCCGTCATGGTTGGGTTAAGGCTTATGCTACGCAGTAAACCGGCTACATGATAGCAAGTGGACGAGAAGCGGAGGAGATGTGGGGATAGCGATATGCCTCTTGTATGAGAGGAAAATGTGTATTTTGTGTTTGTAGTGTATCAAGCCCTCACTTAAGGGGTAGGTGAGGGCTTGTTTTGTATGCTATTATTATGTGTATGAGGGATTCGGATGTAGATGTAGTTATAGAGATCCTGCAGGAGAGCTACAGGAAGTGGAGGTTACCTGTAGTGTCTGAGATATCCGTTGAAGACAGCAGTCCATTTAAGGTACTTATTGCTACGATATTGAGTCTCAGGACGAAAGACGATACTACTCGTGATGCAGCAAGGAGGCTTTTTTCACATGCTACCACGCCGTCAGAGATGTTGCAATTGGGAGAAAAGAAAATAGCGGAGCTTATATATCCTGTAGGGTTTTATAGGAGGAAAGCCAGGAATGTGATAGAGATATCGAGGATACTTCTTGAGCGATATGGTGGAAATGTCCCAGACAATATGGATGAGCTTCTCTTACTGCCGGGGGTTGGCAGAAAGACTGCTAACCTCGTGTTGACGGAAGGTTTTGACAAGATGGGTATATGCGTTGATACTCATGTCCACAGGATATCCAACAGGTTGGGGTACATAGCAACCAAGACACCCAAGGATACCGAGATGGCTTTGAGAAAGAAGTTGCCGACTAAGTATTGGAAAGTGTATAATTCATTGTTAGTTGCGTTGGGACAAAATGTGTGTAAACCTGTATCACCCTTGTGTAGTGTGTGTCCGATAGAACAGTTTTGTGACAAGGTAGGTGTTAAAAGGAGGCGGTAGTTTTGATAGACAAAGAGCTACTCGACATTTTGGTGTGCCCGAAGTGTAAGGGTGATCTCGTGTACGACGAGCAGAAGGATATGCTTGTATGTAACAGATGTAGGCTTGGTTATCCCGTTAAGGACGGAATTCCTGTTATGCTCATAGACGAAGCTATAAGACTGGAGGGATAAGATATGGGAGAACAGATAGGCATTAATGACATTTATAGGGGTGCGAGAGTGGAGATAGAGGGCACTCCATATCAGATCGTGGACTATGAACATGTGAAGCCGGGCAAGGGGCAGGCATTTGCGAGAATTAAGATGAAGAATCTGCTCAATGGTAGGATAGAACAATACACCTTTAAGTCTGCTGATATGCTGACGCTTGCGGATTGTGTGGAGAAAGAGGTGGAGTATAGCTATTCTTATGGTGATGTGTTTGTCTTCATGGATTACAATACTTATGAACAGGTGGAAGTCGATAAGGAAGTTATAGGAGAAAAGGCCGGTTTTCTGAAGGAAGGAGACCATGTTAGTGCAGTTATATATCAGGGGAGAGTTATAGACATAAATCTTCCCAAATATGTGGTGTTGAAGGTCACCAAGACGGAAGTAGGCCTTAAGGGTGACAGGATAAGCAAAGCGACCAAACCTGCGGAGGTGGAAACTGGACTGACAGTTGCTGTACCTATATTTATCAACGAAGGGGATCTCATAAAGATAGACACTTCCACGGGTAAGTATGTAGAAAGGGTTAAGGAATGACCCTTTATGAGAGGTTGCGCGCTAAAAGAGATGTAATTAGGGGTAGGCGAGAACTCTACCGCATTATAAGGGAGTACTTTGAGGGGTTGGGGTTCTGTGAGGTTGAAACTCCTGTGGTTGCAGGGTGGTATGGGTTAGACCTCAATATAGAACCATTTGTCACGCAATACGCTAATGGAAAGATGTTGTATTTACAAGTTTCTCCAGAGTTTTTCTTAAAGAAACTTGTTATTGCTGGTTATGATAAGGTTTTTGAGATTGCCAGAGTTTTTAGAAACGGAGAATACACACCACTGCATAATCCGGAGTTTGCTATGTTGGAGTGGTATGAGCAGGGGAAGAGTTACTGGGATGTGATGAAGAGGGTAGAAGACCTTATTGTGCACGTATCATCTAAGTTTCACGCTGTTTGGAATTTGGACCTCTCTACACCGTGGGAAAAGGTCTCTTTGAGGGACATCTTCCGTGAGTATACGGGGATAGATATAGATGAGTTTAAAGGTGATATCGGGCGTTTTCTTGAAAGGGCAGAGGAACAGGGATATAATATAAAAGCGGATTACAGTTGGAACGATGTGTTTTTTCTGCTATTTGTGGATAAAGTTGAGCCCAAGATACCGAAAGATAGGCCTCTCTTTATTTATGATTATCCGTGTCCCCTTGGAGGTATGGCGAAGTTTAAAGATGACTTTTATACTGAAAGGTTTGAACTCTACCTGGGAGGTATAGAGATCGCTAATGGCTATTCGGAGCTGGTTGACCCTGAGGAGCAACTTAGGAGATGGGAGATGGTAGGGGATGCGGTGGATGTGGACTTTATAGAAGGTTTGAGATCCTATGAAGGCAACATAGGTGGCATAGCAGTTGGTTTGGATAGGTTGCTTTTGCTTATGATGGGTAAAAAGAGGGTGCAGGATGTGATACTCTTTCCCTTTGGGGATGTAGGGGGGATAGCTGGTGAAGATAGGTATTATAAGTGATACGCATGGGGATCATGAGGCTTGGAACAAGGCGTTGTTGGTGTGGGGTGATGTTGATGTCATCTTGCATGCAGGTGATGTGCTCTACCACGGACCAAGAAATCAGATGACGAGCGGGTATGATCCGAAGAGGTTGGCAGAGGCGATCAACAGTTGTAAAATTCCTATCGTTTTTACGAGAGGAAATTGTGACTCTCCTATAGATATGGAGGTTATAAAAAAGCCATTTAATGACAGGTATTCCTTTATTGCGTTGGGTGGGCTTTTCATAATGGTACATCATGGTGATAGATTCACAGATGCGGAAATTAAAGAGTACATAGATGATTATGGAATAGATGTTGTTGTTTCGGGGCACACTCATGTGTTTGCTGTTAGGAGGATGGGTAGGGCGCTTCTCGTGAACCCTGGTTCTCCTTCTATTCCGAAGGGTTCAGGTATCCCTACGGTGGGTGTGATAGAAAATAGGGTAGTTAGGATACTGGATATGGATGGTAACACTCTGGTGAAGGAGGTGATAGGGTATGGAGGTAAAGGTGAATGATACGGTTTTGAGTCTTCATAAGGGTGATATTACGGAATGTGATGTGGATGCAATAGTTAATGCAGCTAACAACCATCTCTGGATGGGAGCAGGAGTTGCAGGTGCTATAAAGAATAAGGGTGGAGTAGAGATAGAAAAAGAGGCTGTGAGTAAGGGTCCGATACCGGTAGGTGAGGCTGTAGTTACGACAGCGGGTGGGCTAAAGGCGAAATATGTAATACATGCGGCTGTGATGGGTCAAGACCTCGTTACAGATGAAAAGAAAATAAGGAATGCAACTTACAACTCTCTGCTTCGTGCCGATGAACTTAAGCTTGAAAGTATTGCCTTCCCTGCGTTTGGCACGGGTGTCGGTGGTTTTCCAATGGATAGGTGTGCTCGTGCCATGATTGACGAAACGAGGCTTTATCTTGAAGAAAACGAGGATACCACCTTGCGCAGGGTGGTTTTCACCCTGTATTCGGAGAGTGCTTATAGAGAGTTTGAAAGGGTAATGAGAGAGTTTTTTGGTGAATGAACCTATCTACCGTACTTGCCGTAAGTTTCTGCTGTTGCTATAATGTGTCCTTCCATGAGGCGAAGTAGCTCTTGTTTCGTAATACCGGCAGGAGCATGGAGCTGTATGTCCAGTGCGTAGAGTTTAAAGAAGTAGCGGTGGGGTCTGCCATGAGGTGGGCAGGGTCCACCGTAACCTATTCTTCCGAAATCGTTTTTACCTTGTATTGTTCCGTCTTTCAGTGTTTCTCTTTTTGGTACATCTTGCTTTAGTTCTCTGGCATCTTTTGGGATGTTGTATATGACCCAGTGTACCCATGTTCCAGCAGGTGCATCAGGGTCGTCGCATATGAGTGCGAAACTTGCTGTTGCGTCAGGCACATCGCTCCACTGCAGCGGTGGAGATATGTCTTTGCTGTCACATGTGTGTATCTTTGGTATCATTCCACCTTCGGGGAAGGCCGTACTCTTTATTTTCATTGTTTATTCACCTCCACATCTATGAGGTTCTTTAGGAGTTTCCTGACATCGGAGGTAGATTCTACATAAAACTTGCTTCGAGATGTTCCTATGCCGACTTTTATGGAATAAGCAGAGTTTGGAAGGACGCTGAAGATGTCTTCATCTGTCCAATCGTCTCCTATTGCCATTATGAAGTCCCAGTGCTTGTTTGACAACCACCTCTTTGCTGCTACCCCTTTATTTATGCTTCCGCTCTTTATCTCTATGACCTTACTCCCATCTAAGACTTGTAGATCCATGTTTGCCAGCAGGTTTACGAGGTTGTTCTTTAATTCATTTGCCCTTCTTTCTCCTAACTCCGGATCAGCAGACCTGTAGTGCCACGCAAGAGAGTATTTTTTCTCCTCTATGAAAGACCCCGGTGTGATGTCTACATACCGTTTGAGCATGGGCTTTACGCTGGACTTCCACTCGTCCGATACTAATTCCGACATGTCTGTTTCTTCTTTTCCTATCCTCATCCATACCCCGTGTTCTCCTACGAGGTTTATGTCAAGTCCACCAAGCCACTTTTTTAGTGTCTCCCTGTGCCTTCCACTTATGATCACCAGTTCGTTTTTTCTGATAGATGATAGGCTTTTGAGTATAGAGAGTATTTCCTTGTCGGGGCTTGCCAGTTCCGGTCTTTCAGAAAATGGGACCAGCGTTCCGTCATAGTCTAAGAATAACAACCTCTTTTTCCCCTTCTGATAGTCTTCAATTAGCTTCTCTTTAATCTTTTTAGAAAGCTTTCTCGACTCTATCCGCTTTTGAGCCCTCTTCATGCGTAGCAGATTTACTAAAAAGTCTTCTGCCCATCTCACTATGTCGTAGTTTTTGAGTCTTTCTCTCATCTGACTGTTTCTCTTTCTTTGCTCTTCCTCGGACATCTCTAACGCTTCCTTTATTGCACTTATTATTCCATCTTTATCGTTTGGGTTTACGATTATAGCTTTGCTCATTTCCATTGATGCACCTGCAGTCTCCGATAGTATGAGAACTCCTCTTTCATCAGACTTTGTGGCTATGTATTCTTTTGCCACGAGGTTCATACCATCTCTTATAGGGGTTACCATAGCTACATCTGATATGGTGTAAAGTGCTGCAAGGCTGTGGAAGTCAAAGAATCTGTAGAAGTACATAATGGGTATCCAATCTACGGTGCTGAATCTCCCGTTTACCATTCCTATTGCACGGTCAAGCTCTTCCTTCAGTGCCCTGTAATTTTCTACCTTTGTGCGTGAAGGCACTGCTATGAGTATCAGTGTGACCTCTCTCCGGTACTTGGGGTACTTTTCGAGGAATGTTCTGAACGCTTCCACCCTTTCAAGGATACCCTTTGTGTAGTCCAGTCTATCCACGGAGAGTATGATCTTTCTTTCTCCTATACTCTTTGAGAACCTTAGAATTTCTTTCTTTACATTTGGTTGATGTATTGCATTTGTGTACTTTTCAAAGTCTATTCCCATGGGGAATATGTCAACTTTTACCAGACGATTGCCGACGGATATTTGACCCAGGTTGTTTTCGTACCCTAAGAGCCTTCTAACACTGCTTAAAAAGTTGTCCACATAGGTGTAGATGTGAAAGCCTATCAGATCAGAACCGAGTATACCTTCCAGTATCTCCTTTCGCCAAGGTATTAGTCTGAATACTTCTGAACTTGGGAATGGTATGTGCAAGAAGAAACCTATAGCTGCTTCTGGTATCTCTTTCCTTATGAGCATGGGTAGAAGCATGAGGTGGTAGTCTTGTACCCATATAATATCCCCTTCTTTGTAGTTTTCCATTACCGTCTGACAGAATAGTCTATTTACCTTCTTGTATGTATTCCACGCTTCGCTACTGTAGGTTGCGTAAAGCGGGAAGTAGTGGAAGAGTGGCCAGATGGTCTTGTTACTGAACTCGTTGTAGTATCCCTTTATCTCACCTTGTGAGAGGAAGACAGGGTAGCTGTTGTGTTCACTGAGTTTCTTTTTTACTTTTGTTTTTTCTTCGTTGTTTAACCGTTCTCTATGTATACCTGGCCACCCGATCCACAAGTTTTTTGAGATATTGTGTTTTTGCACAAACGAGGATAAGCCGGTAGCCAACCCACCAGCGCTTGTTGTGAATTTTAACACGCCACTATCTTTTGTAACGGTTAATGGTAATCTGTTGGATACGATAATGAGTTTTCCCTTCATTTAGTGATTGCCACCATACATTTCGCACACATCGGACATTATACTTAAGTGGTCCGATAGCAGCCTGGTTATTAGGAACTTCTGTCTAACTCTTTCCCGAGCATTTTTACCAAGTTCCTCTGCCAGTTTCTTGTCTTTCAGAACGGTAATTATTCTGTCAACGAAGCAGTCTATATCCGTTGGTTCACACAGGAATCCACTTACCCCATCTTCTATCTGGATTGGTATGCCTCCAACATTAGATGCAATAACGGGTCTCTGTTTCCACATTCCTTCAGTTACGGTTAGTCCGAAACCTTCTCTCAAAGATTTCTGTATTATGACATCGGATATGTGTTGCAGCACATTGACGAGTATGTTGTTTTCGCTGTTTATCAGTATGATGTCTCCGCTTCCCACCATCTTTCCAGCCTTTCTCTTTACCCTTTGGTATATGACCCATCCTTCTGGGTCATCTGTTGCCATGCTTCCACATAAAACCAGTCTTGCATCTATTTTTTCTTTTACACGCTTGAATACCTCTATTACTCCCTCTGGATCTTTCCACTTGTCAAACCTCGATATTTGCGTTATTAGTGGTTTGTCCATGGGTATGTCAAATTTCTCTAAATACCGCTTTATGGTCCTTCCATCTAATGGGACATTCTTAGGGGATAATGGGTCTATTGCTGGATACACTATCTTTTGCGTCACCGGTAGGTGTTTCTTCCTATACTTTTCGTTGGATATGATAACCTCATCGTATCTCAGGATAAAGCCTTTTAAGAAATTCCAGAGTCTCTGATTTGGTTCTGACAGGTCTACGTGGCACCTCCATACCCACGGCTGTCTCTTCTTGTAAAATCTTATTAATGGTAGTGGCTGTGGGTCGTGTATCATTACAAAGTCTGCGTCTATGTGACAGTAAGAGGAAAAATCCTCGTTGGCTTGGATGTAAAGCCTTTTCTTTATTTCCGTTAATCTTATACTCCCACCCTGCAGGGCGTTGTGAAACTTTTTGGTGACTTCAAAGAAGTCGTTTGTGCCACGCAGTATCCTCCAGTCAGCTTGTATTCCCACATCGTTCATCAGGGGTATGAGTGAGTTCAGCATTTCTGCTACTCCGCCGCCATAGTAGGTGGAGTTGATGTGTATAGCCTTTTTCCCATAGAACTTTCTTGCCTTTTTGTATATCTCTGTAAGAACGCTATCATCTACGATACCTCTGTAGTCCTCTAATATACGCAAGGTTACTCCCTCCTTAGCTTTTCTCAGCTATTGCGATACATTCCATACCTAACTCTGCGCCTAAGGGAAGTTCTTTTACGGGTATAATAGCTCTTGCTGGGTACTCTCCTTCTTTGAAATAGCTTTTGTAGACTTCGTTCATCTTACCGAAGTTTCCCATGTCTCTAAGAAAGACACTTACTTTTACCACATCTGAGAGAGACATTCCTGCCGCTTTGAGTATGTTGGAAATGTTTTCTAATACCTGATGTGTCTGTCCTTCTATGCCACCTTCAGCCAGCTTTCCACTTTCTGGATTAATAGGAATTTGTGCCGATACATATACCACTCCTTCTACCTTCACTGCCTGAGAGTATGGCCCTAAGGGTAAGGGCGCACTTTCTGTCCTTATAAACTCTTTTTTCATCGTTTCACCCTCTACACATGTAATTTATATTTGGATAGCTTGAGGTTCTGTATGAGTCTTCTACTTTCACCTCCTTTATCTATATTTTAGCACAGCGCTTCCTTTGGGTTCTCCTATGTCTTTTGATAGAATATCACATTTTACCATTAGCAAGAAGAATATCCCACTGAGCGTGCTGAACATTTCATAATTGCCCTGTCCTTTGGATACAACAATGTCAGATGTTTCAATCCACTGACTTGCTTCTTTGATTGCTCTTTTCCCATCGATGTGGAGTGTTTCCACTTCTACCTTCGGTAGTTTGTCAATACCTGTGTAGCGGAGGTCTTCCAGTGTTACATCGTTTATCAAAGGTCTGTCTCTGGCGACTATTACGACCTTCTGTATATTTTTTAGCTTTGCAATCTCTTCTAATAAGATGCTGTCGAAGACTATTTCCCCTGCGTTGTCTGCTATGTAGGTTAAAACGCGGGCACTTTTTAGCTTCTCTTTAAACAGCTCGTAGTCCTTTAGCTCCATGTCCTCAGAGAGGACATTATGTAAAGTCTGTTCTATGTCGAAGGAGGTTAGTGCACCGAAGTCCATTATATTCCCTGCTATGGCAGCCTTTATTGCCACCTTTAGTGGATCGCTTGCTGATTCCATCTCTTTCCTTACTTTTGGCAGGAGCTTTAAAGCGGCTTCGTCACTCTGCCTTTTTAGTTCTTTGTATGGGTCTTCTATGCCTGTAATCTCTGTTATTATGTCTTGAACACTTCTTCCCATCTCCAGCGGAGATTTGTGCCAGTCCTCATTCACAACGAACTGCATAGTTTTGCGCAGTATATCTTCAAGTTCCCTTTCGTTGTCGGTGGCAATTCTGCCTATCTGCAAAGCCTGTTTTTGGATACATATTGCACACTCAAGATACATTTCCATGATTTTTTCTCTCCGTTTCAAGTAGTCTCATGAAGTTTTCCTTTATAAATTCCAATTGTTTTTCCGTTGAGGCTTCAAATCTCAGGACGAGCACAGGCTGGGTGTTAGATGCGCGCACGAGTCCCCATCCGTCTGTGAATATCACTCTTATTCCATCAACCGTTACCGTCTCTTTTATCTTGTCCTGTAGTTTTTCATCTTTTTCCACTCTGGTCTTCAATCTCTCTATGACATTGAACTTGTCTTTCTCGTCCCATGGTAGTCTTATCTCAGGGGTGGACACGAGCTTTGGTATGTCTGATAGAATCTCTGAGAGAGTTGCTGGTTTCTTTTTGTTTAGTATCTCTATCAGTCTCAGACTTGCGTACACTGCGTCGTCGTATCCAAAGTACCTGTCTGCAAAGAATATGTGGCCACTCATTTCACCAGCTAATAGTGCGTGCTCTACTTTCATCTTCTTTTTCAGGAGAGAGTGTCCTGTCTTCCACATGATTGCTCTTCCACCGTGTTTCTTTATATCTTCGTACATCGTTTGTGAGCACTTTACCTCTCCTATTATGGTAGCACCTGGGTGTTCTTCCAGTATTCCCCTTGCAAAGAGCGTTGTCAACTTATCCCCCCAGATTATTTCTCCTTTTTCGTCTACAACTCCTATCCTGTCTGCGTCTCCATCGTAGGCTATACCTACATCTGCCTTTGCTTCTCTTACCTTTTCAATCAGATCCTTTAGGTTTTTGGGTATAGTTGGGTCTGGATGATGGTTTGGAAACCTACCGTCTGGTTTCGAGAATAGCTCTATAAACGAACATCCTATCCCCCTTAGGATATCTGGTACTACCAGACCTGCACACCCATTTCCTGAGTCTATTACTACCTTTACCTTACACGGTTGAATGGATTTGAATTGTTCTATCATGTAGGCTTTGTAGTCTTTCAGTATGTCATAGGAACTTCTTTTACCACTTGCTCCCTCAGGTGGTGTTGTCCTTCCTGTTAAAATGTCTTCTGCTATCTCCCTTAGTTTTTGGATTTCCTCTCCGTATATGGTTTCTTTCCCTATACAGACCTTTAGTCCGTTGTACTCTGGTGGGTTGTGACTACCTGTGATCATTATCCCACCATCAACATCCAAGTTAAATAGGGAAAAGTACAGCGCTGGTGTTGTGGTCATACCCAGCTCTATTACTGAGATACCACTGGATAATATACTGTCTGTTATTGCCCTTGTGAGCCTTGGAGAGTGTGTTCTGGCATCGTAAGCTATGGTTATTTGCAGGTTTTCAAACGGTTTTCCAGTTTTGTCCTTTAGCATCAAGGCATACGCCTTCCCTATAAGGCTTAAGACTTCTTCTGTGAAGTTTTTGTCTACAGTTCCTCTTATGTCATACTCTCTGAATATAGTTTTATCAAGATTCATCTTTATACACCTCTTTTACCCTTTTTATATGTACAGCTTTGCCGTTTTCTCTATTTATGTCTACTATGACGCCGTTTAATACGAGGTTTTTGTTTGCAACCTCAAACTTTGCCGGTAAGGATGTAAGAAATCTCTGTATTATTATGTCCTTCTTCATACCTATTACCGAGTCTATAGGCCCAGTCATACCCACATCTGTTATAAATGCAGTGCCATTTGGAAGAACCCTCTCATCTGCAGTTGCTACATGCGTATGCGTTCCCATCAGTGCAGAGACTTTACCATCTAAGAACCATCCCATTGCGATCTTTTCTGAAGTTGCTTCTGCATGGAAGTCCACGATCACCACTTGCCTTTTTGGGATCTCCTTTAATGCTTCTTCTATCTTTCTGAAGGGGCAGTCTGTTAGTGGCATAAATACCCTTCCTTGCAAGTTTATTACGGTTATATTTGTCTCTTTGAACTTCATATTGCAGATGCCTGTCCCCGGTGTCCCTGGTGGATAGTTTAGTGGTCGTAATATGTTTGGTTTGTCGTTTAACAATTCGTATGCCTCTTTTTTGTCCCACACATGGTTGCCGGTGGTGATGCAGTCTATCCCACAGCCCAAAATCTCCTCAGCAGTGGACTTGGTTATACCGAGACCACCAGCCAAATTTTCACCGTTTGCTATAGTGATGTCGATGTTGTACCTTTTTTTTAGCTCTGGTAGAAGGGCTTTTACTACCCTTCTACCAGGCCTACCTATGATGTCACCGATAAACAGTATTCTTAGGTTACTTTGCATATTCTATACTCCTCGTCTCTCTTATAACTACTACCTTCACTTGACCAGGATAAGTTAGGCTTTCTTCTATCTTTTTTGCTATGTCGCGTGCCAGTTTGTAGGAGCTGTCATCATCGATTATGTCAGAATCTACGATGATTCTCAGTTCTCTACCTGCTTGTATTGCATAAGCCTTACTTACGCCTGAAAAACTATTTGCTACCTCTTCCAGTTTCTCAAGCCTCTTGATGTAAGTTTCGAGGCTTTCTCTTCTTGCACCCGGTCTTGACGCAGATACAGCATCGCTGACCTGTATAATTACATCTAGTAGAGATTGCACTTCTACTTCTCCATGGTGTGCTGCGATTGCATGCACTACCTCGGGCTTTTCTCCGTATCTTTTGGCAATGTCCGCTCCTAAGAGGGCATGTGTCCCTTCGGTGTTTAAGCTTATGCTCTTGCCGATGTCGTGAAGCAAGCCCGCCCTCTTTGCAAGTTGAACATCTACACCTAACTCGTTTGCGAGCATGCCAGCTATGTACGCTACCTCTATGGAGTGTTGTAGGACATTTTGCCCATAACTTCTTCTGTACTTCAAGTTTCCAAGGTGTTTTACGATCTCTTCGTGTACACCCTCAATACCCATTTCCATGAGAGCCCTCTCACCTGCAAGCATACCTTCTTTGCTTATCTCTGCCTTTGCCTTCTCT
>Ga0256914_1000264_pt1 | contig 50910 bp, 44 predicted proteins | sample HulkmetaG_FD_191571 | JGI IMG/M metagenome (GOLD analysis project Ga0256914, IMG submission 191571) | Hydrothermal chimney microbial communities from Main Endeavour vent field at the Juan de Fuca Ridge, Pacific Ocean - Hulk | ecosystem: Environmental > Aquatic > Marine > Hydrothermal vents ...
CAATAAAACCACCTATAAAAGTACCAAAGTAACCAAAACTATTAAAGATACCTAGAACTTTACCTCGTTGATGTACTTTGGCATACTTGGATGCTAGTGACTGCAATATAGGCTCTTGTAGGTTAAATCCTATAAAGAAAATTATAATTCCTGATGTAAACATCATATAGGTGTGGCTAAGTCCAATAATCAAATAAGAAATAGCTAAAAAAAGAATACCCAAAAGTAAAATAAGTTTATATTTTCCCTTTTTCTCTGCAATCATTGCTGCTGGTCCCATTGCTAATATTCCTACTATCATTGATGGTAAATAGATTTTATAAAGCTCTGCTTTGTCCCAACCATAAGTTTGTGTCAAAACAATAGGAATAATCATAAAAGCAAAGGTCATAAACCCTTTGACTAGCATATTAGTAATATTCATTTTCATGAGGTTTTTATTTTCAAAGAGATTAAATTTATCATTCTCTAAGTAAGTATGCTTAATCGTTGGAGGAGTTGGTACATATTTAATCAAAATAAAGATAGAGAGTAGTGCCAAAAATGAAACCAAGAAGAATAGAGTTGCAACTCCACCAAAATGTGCAGCAATAGTAGGACCTGCCACCATAGAGATAGCAAATGCCATACCAATGCTTCCACCCATAATAGCCATTGCTTTACCTCGCTCCTCTTCACGCACCACATCACTAATAGTTGCTGTAATAACTGAACCTATCGCTCCTGCTCCTTGAAGTAGTCGTCCTAATAAGAGCATATAGATATTATTAGCTAATCCTGCAACCAATGAACCAATAGCAAAGATAATCAAACCAATAATAATAGTCTTTTTCCGTCCTATCTTATCACTAAGTGTTCCAAATGGCACTTGAAAAAGCATTTGAGTTATTGCATACCCTCCAATAATAATTCCTACCATTGTATGGCTAGAGTTGGGCATATTTAACGCATATATAGAAAGTACAGGCAAAACAATAAAAAGCCCAAACATTCTAATTGAAATAATTAAATTTAATGATAAAATTTTTTTAAACATAGATTTTCCTTTATAAGTTTAAATTATAAGTGTAGTTCAAATGAATTATACTCTTTTTAGCTAAAAGTTTAATAGTTGAAAAGAGTTAAAACTATTAAAACTTTTTTACCTCAATAAGCTTTAAAAAAACCGTATAATCATACCAAAAACAACTTTTGGCTATAATCACGCAATTTTTAATATATATGTTAGGATAATAGAGTGATTACATTAAAAGAAGCATTAACAAGAAGCAAAGAAGAGTTAGATGCACTAAAAATAGAGATAGAAGTAAAAGCCAAAGAGAGTGGACTAAATGCTTATATTGGATTTGAAACAACAGGTGAGGGTGTGCCAATCCTTATCAAAGATAATATTCAAGTCAAAGATTGGGCAGTAACAAGTGGCTCAGCAATTTTACAAGGATATATTGCTCCATATAATGCAACTGTTATCAAAAACCTAAAAGCTAAAGGTTTTGCTCCCTTTGGTAGAGCTAATATGGATGAATTTGCTATGGGTTCTACTACTGAGAGTTCATATTATGGTATAACCAAAAATCCTTATAATAAAGATAGAGTACCAGGTGGAAGTTCTGGTGGTAGTGCTGCTGCTGTGGCAGGTGGTATTGCTATTGCTGCACTAGGGTCTGATACAGGTGGTTCTATTCGTCAACCAGCTGCATATTGTGGTTGTGTAGGAATGAAGCCAACTTATGGGCGAGTTAGCCGTTTCGGATTGGCATCTTATGCTTCATCACTTGACCAAATTGGACCAATTACTCAAAATGTAGAAGATGCTGCAATTCTTTATGATGCTATTGCTTCTTATGACCCGAAAGACTCTACTAGTTCAGATTTGGAATTGGTAAGTATTGCCCAAAATTTAAATCCTAATAGAAAACTAACTATTGCTGTTATAGATAATTATATAGAAGAAGCTGATGAAGATATTCAAAAAGGTTATAAAACTGCATTAAAAGCATTAAAAGAGGCAGGACATACTTTAATTCATAAAACTATGTCCAATACTAAATATGATATTGCAACATATTATATAGTGGCAACAGCAGAAGCTACAACTAATCTAGCTCGATATGATGGAATTAGATATGGTAATACTCAAAAAGGAAATAATCTTGAAGAGACCTATTTAAATACTAGAGGTTTATTTGGAGATGAGGTAAAAAGACGGATTTTACTTGGTAACTTTGTACTCTCTTCTGGATATTATGATGCATATTATCTCAAAGCTCAAAAAGTTAGACATCTAATCCGAGATGAGTTTAATAAGATTTTCCAAGAGGCGAATTTGATACTCTCTCCTGTAGCTCCATCAGTTGCACCGAAAATTGGAACTATTCAAGACCCACTAGAGATGTATAAAAGTGATATGTTTACTATTGCTATCAACTTAGCAGGGTTACCAGCCATATCTTTGCCAATAGAAAAAAATAGTGAGGGAATGCCAGTAGGTTTGCAACTGATAGGAAAAGCATTTGATGAACAAGCTGTATTTGATGGGGCATTTAGCCTAGAAAAAGCTATTAATTATAATAAATAAAGGAAAATATATGAATATCAAAATGAGAGCATTGACATTTGAAGATGTACTGTTAGTCCCACAACACTCAACTGTATTACCTAAAGATGTTTCTATTAAAACAAATCTAACCAAAAGAGTAACTCTAAATGCTCCTTTGGTATCTGCTGCTATGGATACAGTTACAGAGTATAGTACAGCTATTGCTATGGCAAGACTTGGTGGAATTGGTATTATTCATAAAAATATGGATATAGCTACTCAAGCAAAACAGGTAAATAAAGTTAAAAAATCAGAGAGTGGAATTATTATTGACCCTGTATTTATCTCTCCTAATAAAACAGTAGCACATGCTGATGCTCTAATGGGTGAGTATAAAATCTCAGGTGTTCCTGTAGTTGATGATGATATGAGACTGCTTGGTATTATTACCAATCGTGATATGCGTTTCATTACTGATATGTCGGAAATAATATCTGATGTTATGACCAAAGCACCACTAATAACAGCAAAAGCAGGAACTACACTTGATGAAGCAACTAAGATTTTACAAAAGCATAAAATAGAGAAACTACCAATAGTAGATGCCGATAATATACTTCATGGATTAATTACCATAAAAGATATAGAAAAAAGAGAACAGTTTCCAAATTCCAATAAAGATAAACATGGAAGACTAAGAGTAGGTGCAGCTATTGGAGTAGGACAATTTGATAGAGCCTCAGCTTTGGTTAAAGCAGGTGTTGATGTACTTGTATTAGATTCAGCACATGGTCATTCCCAAGGTATTATAGATACTCTCAAAGAGATAAAAGCAAATCTTGATATAGATGTGATAGCAGGTAATATTGCTACAGGAGTAGCAGCTAAAGATTTAATAGAAGCAGGTGCAGATGCACTCAAAGTAGGAATTGGGCCGGGTTCAATCTGTACTACCAGAATAGTTGCAGGTGTTGGTGTTCCACAAATATCAGCAATTGATGAGGTATCAACTGTAGCTAATGCTTTGGGTGTGCCTGTTATTGCAGATGGTGGGATTAGATACTCTGGAGATGTAGCTAAAGCTTTAGCTGTGGGTGCAAGTTCTGTGATGTTAGGTTCTGCATTGGCAGGGACTTATGAAGCACCAGGAGAGATGATACTATTTAATGGGCGACAGTTCAAAGAGTATAGAGGAATGGGAAGTATTGGAGCTATGAATAAAGGTAGTACCGATAGATATTTTCAGGATGGAACAGCATCAGATAAACTTGTACCAGAAGGAATAGAGGGTAGAGTTCCTTATCGAGGTCGAATTAGTAGTGTAATCCATCAGATGATAGGAGGGCTACGAAGCTCTATGGGTTATTGTGGTTCAAAAGATATTCCTACTTTTTGGGAAAAATATGAATTTGTTGAGATTACAAGTGCAGGACTTAAAGAGTCTCATGTACATGATGTGACTATTACTAAAGAGAGTCCTAATTATCATTCATAGTTATATTTAGATAGAGAGAAGAGATATATGGGAGATAATAAAAAATGATGAGTTTTTTAACTTTTAGGAGTTTTATATCTGTAGATATACTAATCCTATCTTATTATATAGGAGCAGTTATCATTCCTATGGCTATGTGGTTTAGTAAAGCTTATCTACAGAGAAAATTTCATCTATTAGATAGAGTCAATCATATAATAATAACTCTCTTTGGAAAACTTACTCTAAAGAAAAAAATAGTATCTATCTTGATTATTATCATGCTATTTATCTCAATGGAGATAGTCTGGAGAATGTGCTTTGAAGTAATGATTGGATATTTTCAGATGATAGAGGCTTTGAAAAATACATGAAAATAAGCTTATAATATCTTTATTTCAAATCAAAGTTTAATATGATTTTGCTAATATAAGCAAAATTATTTAATTAAAGAAAGTAAATTGTGAAAAAAACAGAAGATATTTTTAATTTTCAAGCTACAAGTGATAATTGTGTCAAATGTGGAAAATGTATTCCAGTATGTACTATACATCAAATTAATGCAGATGAAGTTACCTCTCCGAGAGGATTTATAGATTTATTAGGACAGTATCAACAAGGTAATTTAAAACTAGATAAAAATGCCAAAGATATATTTGAGAGCTGTTTTCTATGTACTGCATGTACTGAGGTTTGTCCAAACTCTTTGCCTACAGATATGGTTATAGAGGAGGTTAGAGCTGATATAGCTGATAAATTTGGAATAACATGGTTCAAAAAAGCATTTTTTATACTATTGCGTTATAGAAAATTGATGGATATTATGATGAAATTGGGTTATACATTTAGAACTTGTGGCTTCAAAGATGATAGAAAAAGAGGAGGAATAATTCCACGATTTCCTATGCCTATAATTAAAAGTGGACGATTACTACCATCACTTGGTAAAATTAGCTTTTTGAATAAATATCCAGAACAGATAAATAATGGTGGCAAACGGCGAGTAGCTATATTTATTGGCTGTTTGGCAAACTATAATTATACAACTATTGGTGATAGTTTGATAGATATATGTACAGAATTGGGAATTGATGCTTTTATCCCAAAAGAGCAGAAATGCTGTTCTGCTCCTGCTTATTTTACAGGTGATTTTTATACAGTTGAGACTTTAAGTAAACAGAATATAGAGTATTTTGAGACATTTATAGATGATGTAGAGGCGATTATTATTCCAGAGGCTACATGTAGTGCTATGATTAAACATGATTGGGAAATATTTTTTAATAATCGTGGTATGAGTGATTGGGCAAAACGAGCCAAAAAGCTAAATGAGAAAATCTTTATGGCTACAGAGTGGTTTGAGAAACATACAGAGCTAAAAGAGATATTAGCTAGTAAAAATATCAAATTTGAAGATACTATAACTTATCATGATGCTTGTCATGCCAAAAAAGTACAAGGATTATATAAAGAACCCAGAGCCTTGTTATCTCAGAACTATACTATAAAGGAGATGAGTGATAGTAATAGATGTTGTGGTTTTGGTGGGGTTACTATACAGACTGAAAAGTATCATTTCGCCGAACTTGCAGGAAAACCAAAAGCTAAAATGATAGAGGATACAGGTGCAAAAATAGTAAGTGCTGAGTGTAGTGCTTGTCGTATGCAGATAAGCAATTCTCTACATCAAGCAGATGTTGATGTGGTATTCAAAAACCCTGTTGAGTTAATTGCAGAAGTGTTAAAAAAATAAGATTATCTATAATCTTTTATAGCTTGTTGAGCCTCTCTTAGTTGGGTTCTTCTTTTTAATGTCTCTCTTTTATCATGTAACTGTTTACCTTTGGCTATAGCTATACTGACTTTGGCTAAATTTCGTTTATTAAAATATAGGCTTAATGGGACTATAGTAAATCCATCTTTTTCAACCTTGGAGAAGAGTTTATCTAACTCTTTAGTATGTAGTAGTAGTTTTCTAGGACTTCTCGTATCTCTTGCATAGTTAGTATTAGTTGTCTCTAGGTGTGCGATATGTGCGTTCATTAGGTATAGTTCACCTTTGATAAAACGACAAAAAGCATCATTTAGATTGGCTCTTTTGGCTCTTAGAGCTTTAACCTCACTTCCTTGTAGAACTATACCTGCTTCATAATTTTCTAATATTTCATAATCATGGTATGCTTTTCTGTTTTTAGTGATTGTTACTGACATAATTTATTCTCTTTTTCTCATATTATATCAAAAATTTTGAAAAATACTCTAGCTACATAAAGATATCACTATCTTTTATCTCTATAATAGCAAAGAAATTTTTACTCTAACTCCATAGCCAATCTCTTAGCCCCTTTGAAATCAGCCTTGCCAGTTCCAAGCTTGGGAATTTCATCCACTTTATAATAACTACTCGGAATATAGAGAGGATTTAATTTTAGCTCTTTTATCTGCTGTTTTAACTCCTCTAAATCTTTATCACCCTCTAATAGCAATACTATTTTTTCACCTTTTTTACTATCAGCAATAGCTGTAATAGCTATTTGACTATACTCATTGAGTAGTTTACCAATCTCTTGTTCTACTAAACCCAAACTTATCATCTCTCCACCTATTTTGGCAAATCTACTATATCTATCAACAATAGTTACAAATCCATCCTCATCTATATGCCCTTTATCTCCTGTAATATACCATCTGATACCATCTATCTCTTTGATTACAGATTTGGTTTTCTCTTTATCACCTAGATAACCTTTCATAACTTGTGTACCACCAATTAGCATCATTCCATCTTCTCCTATTGGTAGTGGTTTGAGCGTATCGGGGTCAACTATCATAAAACTACTTCCTGGTAATGCTAAACCGATAGTTCCTGTTTTATTTCCTATTTGTATATGATAATCATCACTGTCTATGGCATCATGAATATTACAACTAGCCACAGGTGTGGTCTCTGTAGTTCCATATCCCTCTAAAATCGTTTTTCCAAATCTGGATTTAAATAGTTCAGCTATCTCTTTTGGTAATTTTTCTGCTCCTGCTATTACCATTCGTAAAGAGTTAAACATCAATGGATGTATCTTTCTATTTCTAGCATATAATCTATAAAAAGTAGCTGTGGCAAAAAGTAGTGTAGCATTATATTTAACTGATAATTTTGCTATACCATAACCATCTGTTGGGTCTGGATGACAAACTACAGGTACACCCTCTATTAGTGGAAATAGTGTTGAAACTGTTAATCCAAATGAGTGAAAGATAGGTAGAGTCCCAAGCATTATATCTTGTTCAGTTGGATTTAGTACTGTAGCTATCTGTTTAATATTTCCCATAATATTTATATGACTTAATTCTATACCTTTTGGAGTACCCTCACTTCCACTAGAAAATAGGATTGAAGCTGTATCTGTGGATTTAACCTTTTTTATAAATAACATACTCAAAATAGTAGTAGGAAGTAGTTTAACCATAAGTAAAGTCATTAACTGTGATGATTTACTCATTTTGACTTTTAGCTCTTCTAGTATAATAACATTAAGAGTATCTAATGCTTTATCTAAATCAAATCCTTTGGCTTTTAATTTAATTAAAAACTGTTTTGATGTAATTATATAATTAATATTAGCTATCTCTATAGCTTGTTTAAGACTCTGTGTTCCACTAGAATAATTTAGATTAACTATAGTTTTTCCTAGTGTTAACAGAGCCATATTAGAAATAGCTCCACCTGCACTTGTAGGTAGAATTAGACCTATATTTTGTTCCTCTCCCAAAAGCTTTTTAAATGCCTTTCGCATAAGTAAAACAGCTGTGATAAATCTATATCCATTTAGTTCTACTCCTGTAGAATCAGCAATTACCAATCCTCTTTTGACCTGTTTTGCCTCTTTTATCCATGCTTTTGGCAGAGTTGGTAGTCGTTTGGTATAACTCTCCCATGAGCTAATAGATAGTTTGAATACTGCATCTTTAACCTCAATAGCTGTACTATGTATAGGCATTGATTTCCCAAAAGATACTCCTATATCAGTTGATTTTTTGTTCTTCATTTTATTTGATGCGTGAGAGAACTTACCTTCCCATAATCCTCGTAAATAAAAGGGAACTATAATAGCCCCTCTAACATCTGCTGTTGCTAGTTCAAAACCTTTTTGAAACTGTCCTAAATGTCCATTTCGAGATAGGTGTCCTTCTGGAAAAATAGCAACGGTATCTCCATTGTTTAATGCTTTGGAGATTAAAGAGAGTGCTTTTTTACCTCCTCTAGGAGATATAGGGATAGCTCTAAAAAATTTAAAAATAGGTTTGAGATACCATATATTATAATATCTTCTATCTATAACAAATCGTATCTGTTTAGGATAAGCTATTTGTAAAAATGCCCAATCCAAAAATGATATATGGTTACCAAGGAGAAGCACTCCACGGCTTGATTTGATATTATCTAATCCCTCTGTATAGATTTTATATCTAAGCCCAAAGAAAAATCGAACTACAAAACGAACCATTGATTGAGGCAATTTAATAAGAGTATAAAGAAACCCTATCAAAGCAATAAACATTGCCAATGTAAAGAGTCCTTTACTAGAAAATCCAAAATAAGCAAATAGTGCAGAGAGTATCAAAAATATAAACATTGATACATTTTGCATAAAGTTACTTCCAGCTAATACTTTTCCCATCATTCGTGTAGGTGTAGCAAACTGAATAAGTGTATTAAGAGGTACTATAAATAATCCAGAGAAAAAACCATAAAAGAAAAAAAGTATTCCCAAAGAGATTAATGAGTTTAAACTAGAGATAAAAAAAAGTGATACAGTAATACCCAAAGCACCAACAGGGATAATCCCTGTCTCTATATATTTACGACTCACTCGACCAACAAATAGTGAACCAGCTACTATTCCAAGACCAGATATAGATAAAAGACCCTGTGCAATAACTGTATTGGTAACTCCCATATTCTCTTTGAGATATTCACCAAATATGGCAACTACAAGCTGAGAGATACCCCAAAATATAGATAATCCTATAATAGAGAGCCAAACAGTTTGATTTCTTTTAATGACTCTTATATTACCTCTAAGATATGTTAGATTTGCATACCTTTTAGGTTTGAATTTCATACCCTTTTTTATTTCTACTTTTCTAATAAGATGAAGTGATAATAAAAATTCTAAAATAGAAGCACCAATCAATGCAAATCCGAGAGGATATATAGCTTGAAGTATCCTCACCTTATCTATTTGATTATCAAGAAGTGACTCAAAAAATATGGAATAAACAACTGCACCTGCCAATATAGAGATAATAGTAACTGATTGTACCATTGCATTAGCTTGTGTTAATCTCTCATTCCCTACCATCTCTTTTATCAATCCATATTTAGCAGGAGCATAGATAGCACTTTGTGCTGCCAAAATAAAGGTCATAGCAAAAGCAAACCAAAACCAACCCATAATATAAGAAAAAAGTATTAGGGTAGTAATTCCTACAGCCAAAAGTGAAGCAACTCTAATTATCTGAACTTTTGGATATTTATCACTCAAAAATCCAGCAGGAGAGAATAAAAAAATAAAAGGTAGAAGAATTAAAGCATTGACTATAGCCGTTAAAATAATAAGCTCACTTCCATCATAAGCTTTGAATATAGTGTTTTGAAGTATAATTTTATGTCCAAGGTCGGTCATAGCATTTAAAAAAACTATAAATATATAAGGTGTAAATCCTCCAATTTTAAATAACTGTTTCATTTTTCTTCTCCATTTGGTTTTGGTGTTCTAATAGAGTGCGTCTATTATAGATATATGGCTTAACTTTTGATATACTCCCCATTTAGTATTTTGATTTCTGATAGATTTTGTAAATGAAATAGAGGGGAATTTATCTGAATGATTTATATATTTTATTTTGTTTTTCATTGTCATATTATACCATTGAGAACTTAAAGCATTGATGATAACCATCTTTGGAAAAAAATAAGTTAATAAAGAACTAATCTATTTTAGTATATAATCGTAAAGTTAATTTTACTATATAGGATAAATATTGAAAAGCATATTAAACAAATTATTTGAGTTGTCAAATCAAAAACTTAATTTACCCAACAGCAGTTATAAAAGATTTTTATTTGAAAATATCAAGAGTAGTAGTTCTAGGTTTATGGGTATTTATGGTTCTCGTGGTGTTGGGAAAACAACTATGATGCTTCAAGTAGCAAAATCTTTAAACTTTGAAAGTGATGAGATACTTTATATATCTTGTGACCATCCAATATTGGCAGATGTATCTATCTTTGAACTTATTCAAGAGTTTTATCAATATGGTGGTAAGTTTATATTTATAGATGAAATACACGAGGCAAAAAACTTTGAACAAGAGCTAAAAAGTGTATATGATTTTATAGATATAAAAGTTCTATTTTCAGGTTCAAGTGCTATTAAATTAACCAATCCATCTTTTACAAGACGATTTCCCATGTATCATCTGCCTATTTTATCTTTTAAAGAGTATTTAGAGCTGACATTAGGCATAAACCTATCTAGCTATAGTTTTGAAGATATTCTAAATAACCATAGCAATATCTCAAATCATATTATAAATACTTTGCAAGATGAAAAGATTTTAAAACACTTTACTAACTATCTTAAAGTTGGAGCTTATCCATTTTATTTTGAAAACAAAGATAGATATAAACAGATGGTATTGGATACTACAAATACAATACTTCATACTGATTTAGGTTCTATTTATAATATATCAGGTAAAAAAATCGTTTTATTAAAGAAACTTTTGACAAGTATTTGTTTGTCAAATCCTTTAGAGTTAAGTATAGAAAAATTATCTCAAAAAGTTGGTACTTCAAAAGTTACATTATATAAATATATAGAGTATTTACATAAAGCAGAGTTACTAACACATATTGTTTTTGAAGGTAAAAGATTTAAATCTTTGCAAAAACCAGATAAATTATACTTAGCTAACAGTACGCTTTTTAATGTTTTATGTATAGAACCAAAGATTGGCACAATAAGAGAGAGTTTTTTTACTTCACAAGTTGGTGTAAATTCAAGTATATATTATGTAGAGAGAGGTGATTTTTTAATTGATGAAAAATATACAGTAGAGATAGGTGGAAAAAACAAAGGCTTTGAACAGATAAAAGATATTCAAAACTCTTTTGTGATTGCCGATGATATTGAAATTGGCTTTAAAAATAGAGTACCATTATATCTGTTCGGATTTTTATATTGATTTTAAGCATATTTAGATTAAAACTTCTACTTCTCCAAAGCCAACCGAATTTTAATGATTTTAAACAAATTTAGCTATAATCAACCCAATAAAACTATAATTTGAATGGAACAACAAATGAAAAAAATTTTACCTATTTTGCTTTTTGCAATTATAAACTCACAAGCCCAAATAATTGATGCTATAGCTATTGATGTTAATGGTGAACCGATTACTACACTAGAGATAGAAGCAGTACAGTCTAAACTAAATATGTCGAAGAAAGCAGCAGTCGAGGCTCTAATTAGAGATAGATTGGAAAAAAGTGCTATAGAAAAAGCAAATATAGAAATATCTCCCCAAGAGGTTGATGCTAAAATAGAGCAGATAGCAAATGCTAGAAAATTAAGCAGAGAAGATATGAAAAATGCTTTAGCCAAAAATGGATTAACTTGGAAAGCTTATAAAAAACAACTCTCTTTAGAGATGAAAAAAGAGAAGTTTTTTGCTAAGAATATCGCTTCATCAATATCAAGACCAACAGATGAAGATTTAAAATTATTTTATGAAACACACAAAGATAAATTCTCATCTAAACCTATATCTCAAATTAGTATGATTGCATATGCTAGTAACTCATCTAAAAAATTACAAGAAGCTATGCAAAATCCTATGAGACAATTTGATGGTGTACAACAAAAAAGTATATTAGCAAGTAGTAATGAGATGAACCCTCAACTATATAACTTAATTAGTAATACACCAGAGGGAAGTTTCACTAAACCTATCAATACAGGTAGAGGTTTTGTAGCATATTTCATTAAATCAAAAGCCAATTCACAAAGTGGATTTGAAGCAATTAAAAATCAAGTTGCAATGGCATGGATGCAAGAAGAGAGAATTAAAGCTAGTAAAAACTTTTTGAATAAACTCAAAAATAGTGCAGATATTCGAGTTATTCGCCTCTAAAGAGTACTATTTACTACTCTTTAACTAATTCATTGTAAACTTGTTCTAATTGCTCTTTGATTATTCCACCAACATGAATAATCTCCACTTTTCCTTTTCTGTTTAATCCAATTAGAAAAGGGATAGAACCACTCCACTCTGCTTTAGCTTGAATATAGTTTACAAAATTCATCGCCTCTTCTAGTTCAATAAGATTATAATTTATCCCTTTGCTTTTAGCAAAACTTTTGAGCTGTTCTTTATCAAGACCTTGTACTTCCAATGCCACTATAGATAAATCTTTATGCTTTTTTTGTATATCAATTAAATCAGGTATCTCTCTAAGACATGGAGGACATTTATGCCCAAAGAATAGTAAAAATATTGCTTTCTCTTTTATCTCTTTAAACTTTAATCCATTATCTATTTCTGTTATATGAAACTCTTTTCCATTTATAGTTTTCAGATTAAATTCAATCTTTGGAGTAGCTTTACTCTTAGATACAGTTGTATTAATGTCCGTTTTAGTTTTGAGCTGAGTAGTGTTATTCTCTTTTTTGTCACATCCTGATAATAGAAACAGTAATGTCAATAGAGTTATCGTAAATTTATACATAATTGATGGTTCTCCTTTTTTTATCAAAGACATTATATCACTTTTTTGGTAAAATATTGTTCAAGGATGAAAAATGGATGCTTATGAATATAGTGAATTGTTAAAAACACTTACACTAAAGATTAAAAATATAGAAAATATTGTTAAACCAGATGCTATAAAAGCTAGACTAGAAGAGATAAATACTATACAACAAGAGCCGAGCTTTTGGGAGGATGCCAAAAATGCATCAAAAATATCTCAAGAAAAGACAAAATCAGAAAGAGTACTAGCAAAATATCAAGAAGCTTATGATTCTGTTATGGATGCTAGTGAGTTTTTTGATATGGCAAAATCTGAAAATGATGAAGATACACTAGAGATGCTTTATGAAGATGCTCTAAATCTAAATAAAAGTATTAAAGATTTAGAAGTGCAGATGATGTTAAGTGGAGAACATGATAGCAATAATGCTATAATCTCTATTCACCCAGGGGCTGGGGGAACAGAATCGCAAGATTGGGCAAGTATGTTATATAGAATGTATCTAAGATGGGCTGAACGAAAAGGCTTTAAAGTAGAAGGACTTGATTATCAAGCAGGAGATGAAGCAGGAATTAAAGATGTTAGCTTTATTATTAAAGGTGAAAATGCTTATGGATACCTCAAAGTAGAAAATGGAATACATAGATTAGTTCGTATCTCCCCATTTGATAGCAATGCTAAACGGCATACCTCTTTTAGCTCGGTTATGGTCTCCCCTGAAGTTGATGATGATATAGATATAGAGATAGAAGATAAAGATATTAGAATAGATACCTATAGAGCTAGTGGAGCTGGAGGTCAACATGTCAACAAAACAGACAGTGCTATTAGAATTACACATATAGAGACCAATATTGTAGTACAGTGTCAAAACGGTAGAAGTCAACATAAAAATAAAGCAACGGCAATTAAAATGTTAAAATCAAGGCTTTATGAGTATGAGATGGAGAAAAAACAAGCCAAACTAGATGGTGTAGAAAAGAGTGATATAGGTTGGGGACATCAAATTCGTTCATATGTAATGGCACCTTATCAACAAGTCAAAGATACAAGAAGTAATCAGCCCTTTTCTAATATAGATGGGATTTTAGATGGTGATTTAGATAAGCTTATAGAAGGTGTACTTATAGCATTGGTAAAATAAAATTATGATAATAATATATATATTTTACTATTTATCTCTTATTTCACACAATCTCTACACAAATTTTTTTTAAACTATATGCAACATAAATAAAGGAAAGTTATGAACCTTGTTAAATTGATGCTAATAATATTATTTGGACTAGCTCTAAGTACCCCTATATCTTCAGCAGATGCGATAAAAGGACAAAAAATATACTCCAAAAAGCTTAAAGTAGCTTGTGGTATAAATGGTGGAAGATTTGCTGCAAAACATACGCAAGATGAGTGGATGAAAATTCATAAAGCTGGGAAAATCGATAAAGAGATTGGTAAAATCTGTCCGGGTGTTAAACTGCAAGATAGATTAATTCCAGATATTTATGATTTCGTTAAAGAGTATGCAAGTGATTCAGGAAATGTCCCATCATGTTAAATAATATTTGATTTCAACTAATATTCACAATTATTACACAATTTATAATTATACTTCATAAGTAATATACTATTTAAGAAGGAATAAAAGTGAAAAAATTATTTAATATAGCTATACTATTGGGGTTAACTCTAATGACTACAACTCTATCTGCAGATGTTACAAAAGGCAAAAAAATATATAATCAAAAGTTAAAAGTCAAATGTGGAATATCAGGAAAGAATTTTGCAGCAAAACATTCACAAGATGAATGGGAAGAGATTTATGATGCAGGTAAATTAAATGATGAGATTAAAAAAATATGTCATGGTAAAGGTATAGATGAAAAAAGTTTGCCACATATTTATGATTTTGCATATGAGAATGCCAATGATTCATAAGAGATAAGAGATAAGAGATTTAAATCTCTTATATTTTCTTCTCTTTATTATTCAAAATTAAGTTTTAATTCTTATATTTATATAACTTATGTTATCCTATCAGTAATAATATTTTTATATAGGAGGAATTATGCGTTATATTTTAGGTTTATATCTTTTTACTATTTCTCTGTTTGGATTTAATTATCACCTGAAACCATATAGTATAAGTGAGGGTGTAGAGTGTTTCTTTGGTCTAGCATCAACAGTAAATAAGATTAATGGTGGCAATATCATTAATACATGTTTCGTAGAGACAGATGATGGTTTTGTTGTGATTGATAGTGGTCCAACATATAGTTATGCTCAACAAGCTTATACTATAATGCAAAAGATGAGTAAAATGCCTGTAAAGTATGTTATAAATACATCTACAGATGAAGTACATATATTAGGTAATGGATTTTACAAAGAACGAGGAGCAATACTTATTGGTCCAAAAGATTATAATAAACGAAAAAAAATCTCATTAAAGAAAAAAATTACATCAGATGCGTTTATAAATACTAGATTAACTTCTTTGGATAAGATAATAACAAAAGATTATACTATTAATATAGGTAATGAAGATATAAAGATACAAAAAATTATAAAAGATAGTAATAGATTTTTGACAGTATATATCCCTAACAAAAAAATTTTTTTTGCTGGAGATATGATTTATAATAATAGAATTTTGTCACTTAAAAACCATCGTTCTGTTTTGAAATGGATAAAAGCTATAAGAGTAATAGAAGCTACACCATGGAAAAGAATAGTTAGTTCTTATGGAATTAAAACTAAATTAAGTGCTTTGAAAAATACCAAAAGTTATTTAACCCTACTTAGAGATGAAGTTATCAATAGTATTAAAGAGGGAATGAATAAAAGAGAGTGTATAAAAAATATAAAAATGAAATCATTTCAAGATGATAGATTATATAATCTATTACATAAAAAAAATATTGCTAATGCATATGATGAGTTTAAACCTATAATAAAAAAAAATGAAAAAAAAGAGTCTAAAAAGATTATAAGAACTAAAGAGAAAAAGAAAAAAATAGAGAAAAAGATAACCCAAAAAAAAGTATCACCAATCTATTATCATAGCTTCTCTGCTGCTATTCGTATGGCAAAACGGAGCAAAAAAATTGTATTAATAAAAATCCGTTCAGATAACTGTCCATATTGTGATGAGTTAGATAGAGTTTTGGAAAAGAATAATCAAATTAAACAACTTATCAATCAAAACTACAAAATGGTTCAATTAAATAACTCTAAAGACTATATTCCTCTAAATATTAGAGTAGGTGCTACTCCTACTTTAGCTTTTGTTCGTCCTGATACCAAAAAAGTTGTGATGATTACATCAGGTATCGAATCTATTGGTGAGTTAATAAGTATCCTAAAAGAGGCTATTAGGGATGGTCATAATGATGGTTATTTAAAATAGATAAATAGCGTTTTTTTACGCTATTTATTGTTAGTTTTTAACAAAAAATGATATAATTTGATTATATAATATATAATTAAGGGATTTCTTAATGAAAAATACAATTCATGCTATAATAATGGGACTATTGACACTTTTTTCTGCTTATTTATATCTATTAGCAGATGCACCTATACCACAAAAAATTATTATCAAAGAAAATCCTACTATTGATATTAATATGGAAGAGAAACAGTCACTTTACTATCTCAATAAACTAAGAAGAGGAGTTGGGTTAATACCACTTGTTATTAATCATAAATTGGCAACTGCTGCTAAAAATCATGCAAATTATCTTATAAAAAATGGAATAATAGGACATTATGAAGAGAAGGATAAAGTAGGTTACACAGGTCAATATGGTTCACAAAGAAGTATTTATAGTGGATATAAAACTTCAATGGTTATAGAAAATATATCAAATAATAACTTTACCTACAAAGAGTCAATAGATGGTCTAATGGCTGCGATTTATCATCGTTTTGGTTTTTTGGATTTTCATATTGATGAGATTGGAATAGGAATAGAACAGAGCAAAACAGATAAAGCTCAAACAGCTTTTGTATATGATATGGGTAGTCATAATTTAGAAAATATATGTCAAAAGAAGAATAGTATAAAATCTGGTGAATATGTGGCAAATATTTGTGCCGATAAATCACTTAAAATAGAAGCTAAAATGTTTAATACAATATTATCTTCAAATAGAAAAAGAAATAAAAAAATTATTACTTATCCATTTAATGGACAAAAAGATATTCCCCCTGCATTTTATGATGAGCTACCTGACCCTTTACCAAACTATAGTGTTAGTGGATTTCCTATTAGTATGAGTTTTAATGACTCTTATTTCAAAAATATAAATATGCTTAGTTTTAAACTTTTTGATGATAAAGGCAAAGAGATAAAAGATACTATTATATATAATCATCAAACTGACCCAAATAAACGACTCAAAAAATTTGAGTTTGCTCTATTTCCATTAAAGAGATTATCATGGAATAGCAGATATAGTGTAAAGGCTATTTATAAAGCTGATGGTAAATTAAAAACCAAAAAGTGGGAGTTTAAAACTAGGAAATTTAAAACAACCTTTTATAAAGTCACTTCAAATAAAAATAGTTTTAAAATCATCAAGGGAAAACCTACTATATTTTATTTTCCTCCTCAATCCAAAAGAGATATATTAGGTAGTCTCAAATATCCTGCTACTTTAGATATAAGTTTTATAGATAAAAATACTATAAAACTCACAGCCAATACAATTCAAACTGATAAAGTTATGATAAATATTGGAAAATATAAACTTGGTTTAGATATTAAAAGATAAAAGAGCTAAATGCTTTTGAGTTTACTTATATAAAAAATCATAGTTCATTCAAAACATTTATATACATAATAATTAATTTTACTGATTATCTAGGAGATTATAATTATAAATGTTCCTTTTATACACATCTACATAATTATTTTTTTTGATTATATATATAAATTTTTCTGTTATAAATAGGGTTTTTGTATTAAAATGTATGAAAATATACATTTTTAGTTTATATATATAAGTATAACCTATAATTAGGAGTTATTTATCTTATATATAGAATAGTTATCCCAGATTATAGAGAGTTTTTATAGTTATATATAATCCAAATTTCTTGACATTATAAATATTATTACAATATAATCTACTTGTTCCGATGGTTTTCGTAGAAAATACCAAATTTTAAAAGGAGGACAAATGAAAAAAATTGATAAAACTTCTACTCAAGATATAGATATGCTTTCAGATATTGAAATGGCTCAATCTAGTAGAAGAGATTTTTTCAGGAAAGCTGCTGTATATTCAGCTAGTGCTGTTGCTGCTAGTAGCCTATTATCACCTACAAAACTTTTAGCAGAGGGAAAAGGCGAGGAGGCTATTTTAGAAGAGCAACCTTGGACAACCTCATTAGGATATGAGTTGAATAAAAACCCTTATGGACTACCTTCACCTTATGAGCATAATGTAGTAAGGAGAACTACTCCACTACTATCTTCTGCTGGTGATATGCATGCTGCTATTTCAGTAACACCATTACAAGATTTAAGTGGAATTATTACTCCAAATGGTCTTTTCTTTACAAGAACACATAATGGTGTAGCAAGTATTGACCCAAATAAACACAGACTTATGATACATGGTATGGTTAAAAAACCAATTGTTCTTACAATGGAAGATATTAAAAAGTATCCAAGTGAGAGTGTAATTCACTTTTTAGAGTGTCCATCAAATGGTGCTGCTGAGTGGAAATCTCCTCAATTTGACTCTTTACAGTTTGTAAAAGGTATGATGAGTTGTACAGAGTGGACAGGTGTTAGACTTAAAACTATTTTAGAAGATTTAGGTGTTGACCCTAAAGCTATCTGGATGTTGGCTGAAGGTGGAGATGGTTCTTCTATGAGTAGAACAATTCCTACTGAAAAAGCTATGGATGATGCTATGATTGTATATGCTATGAATGGTGAAGCATTAAGAGAAGAACAAGGTTATCCAATTAGACTTCTCCTTCCAGGTTGGGAAGCAAACTTATCTGTTAAATGGTTAAAAAGATTAGAGTTTGGTGATAAGCCTTGGTATTGTAAAGAAGAGACTTCAAAATATACAACACTTCTACCAAGTGGTAAAGCAATTCAACACTTCTATCCATTGGAAGTAAACTCAATTATAACTTCTCCTTGTCCTGAAAAACCATGGACTAAGCTAAAAAAAGGTGATATAGTAGAGATTGAAGGTCTTGCATGGAGTGGTAAAGGTACGATTACTCATGTTGATTTATCATTTGATGGTGGTAAAAACTGGGTCGAAGCTAAACTTAAAGGGTTAATACTACCAAAAGCTTGGACACGATTTAGTTATATGTATAAGTATGAGGGTAAAGATTTACTCCTAGAGAGTCGTGCAGTAGATGATGCTGGAGATGTCCAACCAACAGTAAATCAAGAGAAGAAAATTATGGGTGTAGAGGGTGTTTATCATAGAAACTCAATCAACACTTGGCAAGTAAAAGCAAATGGGGAGGTGCATAATGCTCAAATGCGTTCATAAGAGTATCACATTAAGTGTAGTAACAATAGTATTAACTTCAATCTCAGCTTTAGCTTCCTTTCATGGTAAAAAAGATGCCGTTGATGGTGGTATGACCTATCCAAGAGAAAATGGTGTATATACACTTTACCGTTATAATGACCAAAATATAAGTCCACTTAATTTTGGTAGGACACCAACCGAAAATGAGCTTAAGGCATGGGATACCGATATTATGCCAGATGGAACAGGTTTACCAATTGGTAAAGGAACTGTAGAGCAGGGTGATGAACTATATGAAGAGAAATGTGCTGTATGTCATGGTGACTTTGGTGCTGGTGGAGTAGGATACCCAACACTAACAGGTGGAGATATTTCATCTCTTACAAATCAGAGAACACCTGGTAAAACAGATGCTCCAAAGAGAACAATTGGTACATATTGGCCACAAGCTAGTACTCTTTTGTGGTATATTCACGATGCAATGCCTTATGCTTCGCCAAAAAGTTTAAGTTGGGATGAGACCTATGCAATTACAGCTTATCTTATTGCTACAAATGAGATACAAGTTGATGGTAAAGATATGGAAGAGGATTTTGAGCTTAATAATAAAAACTTTACTAAGATTAAACTTCCAAATGAAAAAGGGTTTATTCCTAATATTAATGGAGCAGATGGGGTTAAAAATGTAAAGGCTTTCTTATCTAATGGCAAAAATATAGGTGCAGTTGGTGTTAGATGTATGAAAGATTGTAAAGATGATAATGCTGTAGCAGTAGTTGTTAAAGACCCTCGTACAGATGTTAATCCTCCATTTAGTGAAGTCAGAGACCTTCCTAAAAAGGATACCTCCTCAATAGCTCCAGGTCAAGAAGATTATGAAAAAAGTTGTGCTGTATGTCATGGAAATGATAAAATGGGTGCACCTGATTTAGGTAATAAAAAAGCTTGGGCTAAAGTTATGGAAAAAGGTATAGATAAGGTACTTGAAGTTGCTATTAAAGGAACTGGGGCTATGCCTCCAAGAGGTGGTAGTACACTTAAAGATAAACAATTAAAAGAAGCTATTGAGTATATGTACTCAAAAAGTAAATAGGAGTTTATACTCCACAATCAATCCACAGATTTCAAATATGATTTTTGTGGACTTAATAAATTTAAGTTTATTTTTTGAATAAACTTAATATTATCCGTGTCAAGTTTGAATAGAGTGGCTTTTGGAATCGAAGTTTTATACTTGTTATTATTCACTTGACACAAAAAGGTTCCTAAATTTACATCAAACGAAAGGAAATTATGATGGATAGAAGAAAATTTTTAGGTTTAGGTTTAGCAGTATTAGCTCTAGCACCATTAACAAAACTAAATGCAACAGACTATAGAAAAGAGAAGCCTGATGCTTGGAAAGCTGTAAAACCAGCAGATGGAATTAAAGCACTTTATGGAGATATTACACCTGAAGAGAAAGGTGTAACTATCAAAGCACCAAAACTTGCTGAAAATGGTGGAAAAATTCCAGTTGTTGTAAAATCTGATATTGAGGCTAAATCTGTAGCAATTTTCCAAGATGCTAACCCTCGTGCAACTGTGGCTGTATGGACTGTACCAGAGGGTGGGATTGTTGATTATGCTATCACTATGAAGATGAAAGGTTCAGGAAAAATTACTGCTATTGTAGAAGGTAAAGATGGTAAATTCTACTCAAAAGTATTACCTATTGAAGTATCCAAAGGTGGTTGTGGAGGTTGATTTAATTCACCTTGACAACTAACAGTAGAAAGCAAATTTAAGAACTCAGATGAAAGGAATAACATGAAAGTTAAAGCAAAAGAAAAAAACGGAATAGTAAAAGTAAAAGTATTAGCAAAACACCAAAATATTGGGCCAGAAGAGGGTGAGAAAAAGAAAAAAGAAGCTAACTTTATTACAAGTGTGGTCGCTAAAGTTGGTGATACAGTAGTTTATGAAATGAATGGAAGTGGATTTATGTCTAAAAATCCTCTTTATAAATTTAAATTCAAAGGTAAAAAAGGTGATGAGATAGAAGTTACTTGGACAGACCTTAAAGGTAATACAAAAAGTAAAAAAGTAAAAATTAAATAATTACAAAGATACCCATAATTGGGTATCTTTGATACAGTTTACTCTTATTGATTTATATAAAGTTAATAACAGTAAATTGTTTTTATATTAAACTTAAAATAGGAGAAAACGAATGAAGAGATTGACAATTTTGTCTATAGTAACAGCATCATTTCTTATGAGTGTATGTGGTAATGAAACTAAACATATGGACAATGATATTAGAATTATCAAGTCAGAAAAGGAGGCTACTCAAATAAAAGCAGATGTAGCTAAAATTAATATTAAAAGAAGTTCTATTGGAGAGGATAAAAGGATTGGTGATATAATAAAAACTGCTTCTAATAATATAACTCAAAAAAGTTCTCCTGTTAAATCATTAAAAAATAATTTGGATAAAAAAAGTAGTAAAACAAAAGTAACAACTACTGCATTTGATTATAAACTAAAACCTAAAAAAGTAGCAGATAATGTATGGTGTTTCTTCGGAGCAATAGAAAAACCAACAAAAGAGAATGCTGGGAATATGGCAAATAATTGTTATATTAGAACCAATGAGGGTTATCTTGTAATGGATACAGGTCCATCTTATCAGTTTGCCAAACAAGCATATGAAGCAATGAGTAAAATTGAAGCTCTTCCTGTTAAATATGTTGTAAATTCACATGAGCATGATGACCACTGGTTAGGTAATAATTTCTATAAAAAGAAGTTTGGTACAACGCTAGTTGGACCAGAAAGTATTAATACAGACTATAAAGAGGGTGATAAGACTAGAATGTATAATATTCTCCCTGCAAATGCAATTAAGGGTACACATATCATTAAACTAGATAAAACTCCTAAAAAACCATATACTCTATTATTAGGTGGTGAAGAGTTTCAAATTATTCCAATGCCAATAAAAGCCCATACAAGAGATGATATATTTATCTATATGCCAAAAAGAAAAGTTGTTTTTGCTGGTGACCTTGTTATGAATGGAAGAATTACATCAGGTAGAGATGGTTCTGTTATAGGACAACTTAAAGCACTTGATATGCTTAAAAAACTTGATTGGAAAGTTCTAGTTCCAGGGCATGGATTTATTACAGATGGAACAGCTATGAATGAGGCTGAGCAGTATTTTACTTTGACAAAAGAGAGAATTTTAAAAGCTCTTGAAGATGGTATTGATGCTACAGAGATTACTGAAAAGGTAACTCTTCCTGAGTTTAAAGACAAAGCAATGTATGATATTTTAAATGCACAAAATATTGGTTTTGCATTTGATGAGTTAGAGATGTTAGACGAAGACGAATAGGAAAATATTATGAAAGAGACAATAATTTTTCTAAAAAAAGTGGTTGTCTCCTTATCTCTAATTTTTAGCTTTTCTATTAGTGCTGATATAGATTTAGATAAGATTATCTTAAACATCAATCATACCAATAAAAATATTATACTATTTTTACATAAAGATGGATGTGGATTTTGTGAGAGGATGCTTTTTGATTTGGATGATGAAAATCTATCTAAAAGAATAGAGCAAGATTTTATCTTAGTAGATATTAATCGAGATGATAATGAGACCATATCTTTTAAGGGATTTGAAGGTACAAATAGAAAATTTCTAAAAGAGTTAGGGGTTACTTTATATCCAACAATTGCTTTTATAGATAACAATAGTACTTTTATCTATAATATTATAGGTTATAGGAATCCTAAAAAGTTTATAACTGTACTAAATTATATTAGTAGTGGAGCTTATAAAAAGATAACTATGGAGGAGTTTGAAGATGAGTCACTCACCAATGATAGATAAGAGTAGTAGATTAGTTGGCAGTGTCTTGGAGCTATTTGTCTCAAAAAAGTCTGCTAATAAAATTATACTAGATAGTAGTGGTATTATCGGTGATAAGTTTTATGGTAAAGATATAAATAGGTCAGTACTTATTAGCTCTATAGATAGTTATAATATGGCTAAAGAGAAAAATATAGAGCTAAAGTATGGTTTATTGGGTGAGAATATCTTAATCGATTATAATCCATATAACCTAACAACGGATATATTTATCCAAATAGGTAGTGTAATCCTAGAAATTACACAACAATGCACATTATGTAAAAGCCTAGCCAAAATAGATAATAAGTTACCAAAATTACTGAAAGATGATAGAGGAATATTTGCCAGAGTTATTAAAGCAGGAGAGATTAGATATAAAGATAGTGTTTATATTTTACAAACAAATAAACTTAAGGAGAAAAGATGAAAAAAACACTTTTATCACTAGCTGTTATGGGTGCATTGAGCATATCTGCCAACGCATTTACATTAGGAAAACTTGGAAATTTCGAGTTTAAAAAATATGCAGATAATCTATATATACTGCCCGGTCCTCCAATGGAGCCAAATGTAGAAAATGAGGGTTTTATGAATAACCCTGCTATTATAGAATCTGAGCATGGTCTTATTATGATAGACCCTGGTGGAAACTATAATGTTGGGAAAAAGATTTTAGCAGAGGTTGAAAAAGTAAGCAAAAAACCTATTATTGCAATTATTGATACACATAAACATGGAGACCACTGGTTTGCAAACAAAGCTGTAGCCGAAAAATATCCTAATGTAAGAATTTTTGCCTTAAAACATATGGTCGATGTATGTAAAGCAGGAGAAGCTGATAAATGGTATGGAATATTAGATGGCTTATCTCATAATCTTAAAGGCACTAAAGAGTTTCAATTTCCAACAGAGTATGTAAAAAATGGAGATAAACTAGAGATTGATGGTCAAATATTTTATATCATCCATTTTAAAAGAGCTCATACTGATACAGATATTATGATAATTCATGCTGGTAGTAAAACTCTATTTTTAGGGGATAATCTAATGAAAAGTCGTTTAGGTGGATTTGATGCATCTTCTAGTATATTAGGAAATATTAAACTTCTTGAAGATATTGAAAAAGCACCTGAACTTAATTTATATGTTCCAGGGCATGGGGCTCCTGGAAAAATGCATGAGACACTTGACCCATATATAAAATATATGAAATTACTTAGAGATGGTGCAAAAGAAGCTTTGGATGAAGATATGGAAGCATATGAAATTAAGCCAAAAGTTGTTGAAAAAATGAAAGATTTCCAAAAATGGGATGCATTTGACCATCAAATGGGTAAACATTTACAAAAAGTTTTAGAAGAACTTGAAGCAGAAGATGAATAATAAAAGGATAAGTAATGGGTTTTAGAGAAATTTCAAAGATAGTTGTAACGCTGATAGTTAGTGCAACTCTATCTTATGGTAGTGGCATATTAGCAGACCTACATGGAACAAAAGGTCAACCTGATAAAGAGTTAGGTGCAATGGTCAAAAAACTAAATACAATTGGATTTGAAGCTATTGGTAAAAATGAGCATATCGAAACTCACTACTACAATAAGTACAAAGAGAAAAATCTTGACCTTTTAAACTTTTATCCTGTTGTTGATAAAGAATCAATTAGAGAACTTCTTTTAGCCAATCCTGATTTTGGTGCTTATGCTCCATTTAATCTTTTGGCATTTAAAAAGATAGCAAAAGATGATGGAGATACTACATGGTATGGACATCTTGATGCTGATACTATGTTGAGGATTATTGGTGAAAAAGATGAAGCCAATAAGAAAAAGTTCAAAGATATGGTATCCAAACTAGATAAACTTGTAATTGAACAGATGAAACCAACAGAGGAGAAAAAGTTAACTTTTGATGGTAACTTACCTGCTCATCCTCTTTTGAAAATGGTTAAAAAATTTGAGAGACCAGATGACCTAGAGGAGTTTGTAGAGAGTTTTATTATGAAACATGATGGACTTTTTGCGAAAAAAGAGTTTATTATTGCAGGATTTTTAGATTTAAAATTTGAGTATGCTGATTTAGAGCTAGCGTTTGAGAAGTATGATGCTTATTGGGTATCATCTCTATGTCATTTTGGTTTCTCTAACTCGGTATTTAATCATGGTGACCCACAAGCTGGAGTATTTGCTCCATGTTCTGTCTATTTCTATATTCCAAAAGGGAAAAATGAACTTCATGTTGGATATGCAACGGTTGATAACTGGATAAGTACAACAGGGATTAAAGACCCTAAAAAAGTTGCTTATATGAAAGAGATTTCAGGAAGTATTGAAAAAGCATTTAAAGAGTTGGGATTTGTAAAAGAGAGTAATATACCCAAAAAAGCAAAAATAGTTGAAATAAAAACAACTAAAAAAATATCAACTCCTTCAAATAGGAGTGGTAATGATATAGCAGAACTTAAAGCAATGATAGAAAATCTAACAAAAGAGGTTAAGAGTATTAAAAAGATATTAAACGAAGATTAATATCTTTTTTTGAGTAGAAAAATACCACTATAGGTATTTTTAATATATAGAGTATATTATTTAATTTCATTTAAAGAAAAAATATTATATCATAAATAAAAATTATACAAGGAGATTACATGCTTAAAAAAATATTAAGTATTATTGGTGCAATTACTGTCATTGGGGCAATAGTTGGTTATTTGACAATGGGGAGTAAGATAAATAACTTAGACCCTAGAGCAATGGGTTATTATATGGATATGTTCAACAAAGTTTTAGATACTGGAAGTTCTGCTGAAGCTATGGTTAGAAAGGTAAAAATCAATGATGATATATCAACTGAAGATGTAGTTGAGAGTTTAAATGAGATAGCTGAAGAGAATAATTTTTTAGTTGTTGGTGATTCTAAAATGTCCATCAAAGGTGGTATCAAAAAAGATGGTAAAAGATATATTAGAATACTTCATTTTTGTTCCCCATCTGTTGCAGAGCAATTTATAGCTTACTCTAAAGCATTTGGTGCATTTATGCCGTGTAGAATATTAATCGTAGAAGATGATAAGGGGAATAGATGGTTATATACAATGTCTATGGAACTTATGCTTTATGGAGGAAAACCACTTCCACCGAAAATGATGAAAATGGCTGAAAATGTTCGTAATCTTATGTATGGTATGATGGATGCAGCTGCTACTGGTGAAGATTATGAAGCACCAGAAGAAGAGTAATGTAACTTTTGCTTAAATCCTTATACAATTTGTATGAGGGAATATAATTTTGAAGATTAAAACAATATCTATACATTTTATATTGAAAGAGTGGTTATTAATTTTATCTATTTTGGGTTTGATAACTACTACTATTTATACTAACAAGCTACCTAGCTATTGTATGGAGGATTTAGAGATTATTTTTATACTTTTTATCCTATTTATTGTGATAAATGGGCTACAAAGAAGTGGACTTATATTTAGAATTTCTCAACTAATAGAAAATGGGGAGGTTATCCCTTTGAAGCTTATATTAACTACATTTTTCTTATCTATGATTATTACTAATGATGTAGCATTAATAGTAATTGTCCCACTTACTTTAGCTCTAAATATAGATAAAAAAGGGATTATAGTAATACTCGAAGCATTGTCTGCAAATGCTGGTTCGGCTTTGACTCCTATCGGAAATCCTCAGAACCTTTTTATATATTGGTTTTATAATATTCCTATTGATAAATTTATCATAACTATTGCTCCTTTTTCCTTTATCTTTTTGATTTTATTAATTGTTAGTACAATTTTTATCAAATCCAAAATTATTATTACTAATAAAACAAGTATAAAAATAGAGAAAAAAGCTTATATTTATATAATATTATTAATAATCGTACTTTTAACTGTTTTACATATTTTACCAATTTATATAGGTTTTATAGTAGTTATATTTGCTATACTTTTTGATAAGAAGGTATTAAAAATTGATTATTCATTATTATTGAGTTTCTTATTTTTTTTTGGTATTGCAGAAAATTTGGAAATAATCTTTAATTCAGAATTAACTAACTCCAAACATATTTTTTTACTTTCTGCTTTAGTTAGTCAAGTAATGAGCAATGTCCCAACAACTCTTCTTTTTGCAAAATTTACCTCAAATTGGGAAGCATTGTTATGGGGTGTAAATAGTGGAGGTTTTGGAAGTTTATTTGGGTCATTAGCAAACCTTATAGCATATAAATTATATATTTCTCATCCATCTAGCAATGATAAATTAACCTTTACCATAAATTTTTTTCTTATAGGATATATTTCATTATGTATATCTTTTTTAATATATCCAATAATATCTATAGGATTATAATTAATTAACATAGAGTTAACATAAAAATATTAGAATGGCTTATCCAAAAAAGATAAAAAAGGATTTCTTAAATGAAAAAAACAACAATATTAACAGCATTTGCAATTATGTTCAGCTCATCTTTGATGGCAAATCCAAATATGCAGAAAAATCCTGAAGGAATTAAAAAATTAGCTCAAATGGCAGGAGAAAAGAGTCCATATTATAGAGTTAAAAAAGAGGTTTTTCCTAAAGATTACTTTCTCGTAAGTCAAAATCTACCATTTTTAGTAGGTACAGCACTTTTCAATCCTAATAGTGATAAGTTAAATTTGACAAAAGAACAATTAGCAAAATTTATTGAGATGAAAAAAACAGTAGTTCCAGTATCTGCTAAAATGGCAAAAGAGGTAAAAGCTATGGAGTTAGAGTTGGCAAAAGCTATCTTGGAAGATAAAAAAACTCCAGAGAGTCAATATAAATTAGTTGATAAAATTGCTAAAGTAAAAGCAGATATGACAAAAGCTCATCTTAGATGTATAAATAGTGTACAAAAAATATTATCTCCAGAACAGTTTAAAACTCTTTTGGATTTAGCTTCACATAAATTAAGAAGAAAAAATAATCAAGCCCAAGAGCTATTTAAGAATAAATGTGCTTCATGTCATATAACTTCTAAACCCACTATTATATCAAATCTAGTTGCACCTGCAATTATGGGAGTTATGCATCATGTGAAAATGAGTTATCCATCAAAGGATAAGGCTGTAGCTTTTATGAAAGATTATATACTTAATCCATCAAAAGAAAAAGCTATCTGTATGCCTCAGAAAATAGCAAAATTTGGAATTATGCCTACCCAAAAAGGGATAGTATCAGAAAAAGAGTTAGATATTATACTTCCTTGGATATATGATAATTTTCCTCCAAAAAATTTTCGGGGAATGGGACAAGGAAGAAGAGGTATGAATTAAAATAAGAGCATTATCTAGGTTTCTTAAAAGGATTTAATGAGTTTAAACGATTTTTATTAAGAATTATAACATAATATCATTATCGAAACGAGGAGAAGTAGTAATAGTATGAGAGCAATTTCTTTATTTAGTGGTGGACTTGATAGTATGATAGCCATTAAACTAATAGCAGACCAAGGTATAGATGTTATAGCTATACATATCAAAACAGGATTTGGTGGGAGCAAAGATGTCACAAATATACTCGAAAGCAGAGCCAAAATAGTAGGAGCGAAGTTTAAAGTAATAGATGTTAGAGAAGAGTATCTACAAAAAATCTTATTTGACCCCAAATATGGTTATGGTAAAAATTTCAATCCATGTATAGATTGTCATGGTTATATGTTTCGTATTGCCAAAGGGATTATGCATAAACTTGGAGCATCATTTATAGTTACAGGTGAAGTATTAGGACAAAGACCTATGAGTCAACGCTCTGATGCACTTAAGCAAGTTGCTAAATTAGCAGATGATAAAGAAGATAAACTTATATTGCGTCCTATGTGTGCTAAACTCCTCGAACCTACTACTCCAGAGATAGAGGGGTGGGTAGATAGAGATAAATTATTAGATATATCAGGCAGAAGTAGAGAGAGACAACTCTCTCTCGTTAAAGAGTATGGATGGGAAGAGTATGAATCACCAGGTGGTGGATGTTTATTAACTCAAGCTCACTATTCTGATAGAATTCGGGAGTTTGTTAAATATGATGATTTTACTGTACCTGATATAGATTTATTGAAATTTGGGCGACACTTTAGATTACCTGATGGTGCTAAAGTTGTAGTAGGTCGAAACCAAGAAGATAATGAAGGGCTACAAAAAGTTCAAAGTGATAAATATATAGCACTCAAACTTCCTATTAGTGGCCCTTTTTCTTTGATAAGTTCTAATTCTACTAATAGAGATAAAGCTTTAGGAGCTAAATTAGCTATTACTTATGCTAGAAGTTCTGTTGATAAGAGTTACCTTATTTGGGTAGGAGATGAGAGTATATCTGTCTCACCTTTTGCTACAAAACAAGAAGCACAAGCATATTTTTTTAACACTTAAGGATTATTTAATAGTGTCATAGAAATCTCTTTTGCTAATCCATTAATATAACTAATAAGTGGTAGTCTAAATGGAACAAACTCTTCTCTTGTAAAATTTTTAAAATCTTTGGGATAAGCTTTTAATCCTATTTTATTAGGTTGAACTTGATAATTTTTGGCTATTGCTACTTTAGTCATTTTTTTACTACCATTAATATTTATTATTTGTGGGTCTAATGATATTGGAGTTGGTCTTAATTTATAGATGTGTACCCAAAATGGGGTAGCAGAGTAGAAATCTGTTGTATTTATAAAACCTTTACTGACCAATCCATATCCTTGTGCTTTATACTCTTTACATCCTAATATTCCACAATCATTTATAGCTATTTTGGGAGCTTCATTTATAACTATAATAGCAAATAATCCTAAATGGTTGGCTAGATTTTTATATATATCTGATTTACCATTTCGTACTACCCAATTACCATTTATATTTTTGAGAAGACCATTTACTTCATCTGCTTTTATATTATATCTTTTGAGATTTATAGGTGTAACATAAGCTAATCTTTTAAGATTTTTAACTACTTCTTGCTCTATATATGATGGAATTTTCCAATCATAATTATATTGCTTGGTAAAATTGGTTAATTTGGTAGTTCCTATATGCGTATGGGTAGGATATGGTTTGACATTGATTAGATAGCCTATCTTTTTTGTAGAGTAGTTATATACATTATTTCTTATTGATTGAACACTATTTTGTGTCTTGGTGCATCCTGTTACTACAAAAAGAGTGAAAATTATAACTTGAAGTCGTTTAAACATATTATTGTACCATCCATAAAAACTTATTAAAACCCATCAAAACATCAAAAGGTAGGTTTTAATTTAATAATTATATCATAATTGCATTTGTTACTGCTTCATTGCATACTTAACTTAATAGATAAGATATTTATGATATAATTTAATAAAATAATAAAAGATGTCTATTACAAATATATTATTCGAAGCTATAAATAATGCATCTTTTGAAGATATTTCAGTTGTTAGTAGTAAAAAAATTGCTAAAATATTAAAAAACATATAGCGTTAAATAATAATTGTATAATTATGATTGACAACATTGAGTATTAATAAATGTAAATATATTCTTAAAAATATTCTCTAAGTTTTTAAAATAGATTAAATTAAATTACTATTTAGCATTTTTATAATAAAGTACTCTGTTAGATTTATTAGAAAGGAGTCTTGTGCATCATCTCATACCATTAGACATTGAATACACTTATAAAAATAATTTAATATATGAAATAGATTTGTATGGTATTATCACTTATGCCAATGCACATTTTGCAGAAGTTAGTGGCTTTAGACGAGAAGAGTTAATAGGCAAAAATCATCGGATTTTCAAACACCCTGATGTTCCTAATGAAATCTATGAAAAATTATGGTCAACAGATAAAAGACTAAAGAAATGGTTTAGTACACTAAAAAATATTCGAAGAGATGGGATGTACTTTTGGAGTAATATACATAGTACACCTAAATATAATAAAAACAATGAGATTATTGGTTTTATTATTGTACACAAACCAGCGTCCAAAATAGATATAGAAGAAGAGATTGAGTTATATGCTCAATATCATTAAACAATAGAGGTAAATAATTTATGTACTACGGATACAATAACAACAAACAGATTATAATGGCAGATAGCGAGTTTATAAAGCTATTAGGATATAAGGTTTTTAGTGAAATTTCACAAAATAGTATTAATAAAAATATTAAATTTGAAAATGGTAAAGTATATTTAGAGTTAAAAGATAAAAGTCTCAAAGCAAATTATACAGAGACTCTATTTTATACTGATAATGAGACTATAACTATTCTAAAACTAAGTAATATTATAGAAACCAAAAATAGTGTTAGTAAAGTGCAATTAAATTATAAACCTATATATTTAGATGTTAATAAAATCTCTAAAGAGATAGGTTTGAGTGTAGATGATTATAAGTTATATCTTGATAGTTTTATCGACCAATCTATTATTGATGAGGAGAAGTTGTTTGCAGGAGATGATAAAGCTATCAAAAATCTCTCAAATCTTGCATTAACACTCAAAATACCAAATATCAATATATTACTACTAAAAATCAAAAAACTACCTACAGAAGATAGAACACACTATATTGATGAGTATTATACTAAACTAGCTTTATTGACAACTAAAGAGCCTATAAATTATAAAGAAAATAATATATTAGAAAAAGATAACTTAGTAAAAAATGAAGCACCATTAGATAGTAAATTTACAGAACTTGTTAGTAATATAGAAGAAGATGACGATGACGATATGATACTAGATTTATTAGATACTCCATCTCCATCACCTAAAATAACAGCTAAAAAAGTAGAAGAGAAAAAGGAAGATAAAGATTTATTAAATTTAGACTTAATGGATTTGGAACTTAATTTAGAAGATGAACTCATTCCATTAGAAGATGAACCAATCAAAAATACTATATCATCTAATATAGATGGTGATACAGATAAGATTATCTTAGAAAATGCTCCTGCTTTGCCTATCCACTATAATCCTAAAATTGCAGCAGATGAGTTAAATTTACCTGTTGTCTTAATTGAAGAGTTTGTAGAAGATTTCATAGAACAAGCACAGCATGATAAAGACCATTTATTAGCCTCATATTATCAAAAAGATATGGATAATATTCATGAATTAGGACATAAACTAAAAGGAGCTGCAAGTAATCTACGAATTAATGAACTAGCAGATGTACTAGAAGAGATACAATTCTGTACAGAACATTCTAAACTTAAATCACTGTTTATAAAATATTGGGGTCTATTTATCTCATTAGAGAAGTATATGCAACAACCAAAACAACTATAAGGGAAGTATATTATGCACATGAATAACCGACTTAAACTAATAAGTATGCTACCTATTTTACTACTCTTTGTAATATCTAGCTATTTTTTATATCTCTCTTATAGTAAATATTATAAAGCTAGTGAATTAAAAGATATTATTAGAAATAATTTCTATCTTAATGAGGTATTGACAGAAGTTGGTAAAGAGAGAGGACTAAGTTCTAGTTTTCTCGGTTCACATAGTGATATACATGTAAAAGAAAAACTTTTGAAACAAAGAGAGATAACTGATAGAGCTATTCAAAAAGCAAAGAAATCAATGATACCTGTTAATCAGCACTCATTTTTCTCTGGTCTATATAACTCTAAAATAGATTATGACAATCAAAATATCTTTTATCATTTTAAACAAATAAATAGAATTCGTATTGATATTGATACAAACAATATATCTTTCAAAGAGGCTTTTTATAATAGATATACACAAAATCTTACTCGACCTATTTTAAAGTATCAACTATTAATAAATAATTATAAGTTTGATGATAAGATAAGTTCTCTAATCACTTCACTCTCTCAAATATATGTAGCTACAGAAAATATATCATTAGAGAGAGATTTTATTAACTATTTTCTAATGAAACGGTTAGCTATGACACAACAAGATATTACAGCTTGGAATAAATACAAGATAAAAGCTAATATCTTCAATCCCGAAGAGATAAGTGATGACCAACTAAGAGCAAATATATTTTCTCTTATGAGTAGTAGAGAGTATAAAAATATAGATATAGATATAGAAACTAGCAATTCTAAACTACAGTTTCATGTAAATGATGGTAAATTTACTATTGAACCTACTAGATGGTTTCTTATACATGATGAAAAGATAAGATATTTTTCAAAAATACAAAATGAAATTAAAAGAGCTTTGTGGTCAAAAAATGATGCTTTTATTTTAGAAAATATTATTATCTTAATTGTTGCTAGTTTTTTCTGGCTTCTCTCTTTGGTATTAACAGTTTTGGGATATAAAACAGGAAAAGATATTAGTAATAATATTAGTTCGTTAGAAGAGATTTTGAATAATACTGCACAAGAGATAGAGTCTGACCATACCTTTGATGCACCAAGTATTACAGAGATAAAAAGTATGAATTTAAATACCAATCAAGGTATAAAAGATGCTTATAAATTCTTGGAACTTCTAATTGAAAATGCGAGACAAGATAAGATACAAGCCCTTGAAGCTAATGAATCCAAATCACTATTTTTGGCGAATATGTCTCATGAAATTCGTACACCATTAAATGGAATTGTTGGATTTACAGAGCTACTCAAAAGTACAGATTTGGATAAAGAGCAGTTGGAGTTTACAGGTATTATCGAGAAAAGTTCAGAAAATCTTTTGAGTATTATCAATAATATTTTGGATTTATCTAAAATAGAAAGTAATAAAATAGAGCTTGAAAATATTGTTTTTGACCCTATTATTGAATTTGAAAATGCTATAGAGACTTATGGAGTCAAAGCCTCTGAAAAAGATATTGATTTTAATTTCTTCCTTGACCCATCTATAAATAAAAAGCTTTTGGGTGATGCTGTTAAAATCAAAGAGGTACTAATTAATCTACTTAGTAATGCTATTAAATTTACTGATTTTGGTGGATTTATTAATATTGAGATTACCAAAACAGATATGGATAATAATCATGTTAAACTCCTATTTAGTATCCAAGATAATGGTATAGGCATGACCAAAGAGCAACAACTTAATGTTTTTGCAGCATTTACTCAAGCAGATGTATCTATTACTAGAAAATATGGTGGTACAGGACTAGGACTAACTATATCTACTAAATTTTTGGAAATTATGGGAAGTGAACTCAAACTAGAGAGTCAAAAAGAGAAAGGAACAAAGTTCTATTTTACATTAGAGTTAGAAGAGGTATCAGAGAGTACCAAAATAGACCAAGCACATATAGACAATAATATATCTCTAATGCGATACCAAAGTGGAGTACCGACACAACTTGATATATATATCAATAGATATTTAAACTATTATGGTGTAAAAGAGACAACTTTTTCAACAGTAGGTGATTTAAAGAAATTTAATAAAGACTCTTTGGTTCATAATATTTGGTTGGATATAGATAATATGGATAATGAATTAATTCATACCATTCATAGATTAGATGCCAATAAAGTTACAATTATTACAAATTTTAGTAATCGTAATAAAATTGAAACATTGGGAATTAAAACTAGCAAAATACTATATAAACCAATTACACCAACAAAAATTTTAAATTCCATAAATACAATTGAAGAGATTAGAAATAATAAAAAAGAGGCTGTAACAACAAATCAACAAAATATTAGTACTCCATATAATAATATACAGTTTGAGGGTAAAATACTTGTTGCAGAAGATAATTTTATTAATCAAAAGCTTATAAAACAGATACTTATCAAATATGGTATAGAGGTTGAATTAGCAAATAATGGACTTGAGGCATTTGAGAAAATTAAAAATACTAAATATAACCTTATATTAATGGATATACAGATGCCTGTAATGGACGGAGTTGAAGCCACTCATGAGATTATCAATTATGAAAAAGAAGAGTCACTACCTCATACACCTATTATTGCATTGACTGCCAATGCTCTCAAAGGAGATAAAGAGAGATTTATCCAAGATGGACTAGATGAGTATATAGCAAAACCAATTCAAAATAATGAACTTCTATTTATACTCAAAAAGTTTTTACATCAAGCTCCCATACCTACAATAGAAAGAACCCAAGAGAAGCATGAAAAGATAGAGACAAAAATAAAAAATCATAAAGGTATTATCAAACTACTAAGTAGCAATGAAGATAGTCAAGAAGAGGTCAAAAATATATTAATAGCAAAGAAAAATCCACTTGAAGCACAAATACTCTCGAAAGTATTATCAAATTTGAAATATGAAATTGAGATTATTGATGATATAAATAGCCTAAAACTAAAAATAATAGATAATAAATATGATATTCTTTTGATTGATAGAGAATTAGCAAAATCTAATAAAGAGATTATTTCACAACAACATGAAGATATGAATGTTATTTTGTTAAGTTTATCTAAATCAGAAAATAGTTTTAATAGAAATATAATAAAAGAAGAACTTGTAGGTAGAATTCAAATAAATGATTTGAAGAGAGTAATAGATAAATATAGGAGTAACTAATGGTAGGATTTAAAGTTCTGATTGTTGATGATGATTATATCAATAGAAAACTTTTGATAGAGATTTTGAAAAAAAATCTCTATCAAGTAAAGGCAATTGAGTCTGTAGATGGTGAAGAGGGATTACAACAGCTTCATGAAAATCCTGATATTGGACTTATACTACTAGATATAGAGATGCCTAAAATAAATGGTATAGATTTTCTAAGTTACTATACTAAATATAATACAAATCCTAATATTCCTATTATAGCTATATCATCTAATGATACTAGAAAAAGAGAATCACTAGAAAAAGGAGCTGATGCTTTCTTGACTAAACCTATTACAGAAAGTCTATTAATGAAAGCTATACTCAATAGTTCTAATTAGAAAGTAGCAATGTTATAAAACTAACTACTTATCTATGTGCATTATGCCCATAAAGGTCAATATAAACTTTGGATATAGCAATCAAAAATGAAGTAATTGCAGGTCCTAAAATCATACCCCAAAAGCCATAACTACTCATACCTGCTAGAATAGAGAAGAATATAAGCATCTCATTAATTTTTACAGAACTTTTAAGTACATTGTCTTTGATATATTTAATAATCATTGGTTTGATAAAGGTATCAGCAATTATAGATATAATAGTTATAGAATACAAAGCTATAAATAAGGCTGTATTGGCATCTTTGGTACTCCATGCAAATAGAGATATAGGTATCCAAAGAATAGCACCACCTACAATAGGAATTAGTGAAACAAAACCATAAATAATCCCTAATAGTAAACCATTAAATCCAAAGAAACTTACCATAACTCCAAATAATATTCCCTCAAATATAGCTGTAACTAGAATAGAATAAAAGACTATCTCCATAGTAGATGAAATCTCTGTTAATATTTTATTTCCATCCTCATCTCTCATAGGTAAAAAATTTCTTATAATATTAAAAAATTTCTCACCATTGAGATTAAGAATAAAATAGAAAACAATTACAAAAAATATATCTTTGATAAAAGCAAAACTTTTACTTCCTGCCTTAGTGATTGTAGCTGTAGATGTTTTAATAGTATCTAATATCCTTTCATCAGATAAATTTTCATCTACCCAATTATTTAATATGGGTATATCTTTAGCTATAGTTGTGATTTTGGTAGTAATTTTAGTAATAGTATCTGCATCAATAGTAGATATATACTGTACACCAATAGTAGCTATATATATAATAGGAACAAAAAGTATAATAAATAACATTAGTGTTAAAAATGTAGCTGATATATACTCTGAATTTACTTTTAGCATAAGATTATTGTGCATATTGGCTGTTGCCATAGTTAATAATAATGCTACAATAATTGATAACAAAAAAGGCTGATATATAGAATAAGCCCCAATCAGAGCTAATATAAATAGTATCGCAATAATATAATCTGTTCTTCTCATCATAATAATCTATCTATCGGTAGTGATGTTAATCTAAAATGGCTATAAGATTTCTCTGTAGCTATGCGTCCTCTTGCTGTTCTTTGTATATATCCATTAGCAAGTAAATAAGGCTCTAATACATCTTCTATGGTACCCTCATCTTCACTAAGTGCTGCAGCGATTGTACTAAGTCCCATTGGACGACCTTTTGCAGATACTAGAAGTTCAAGCAATCTTATATCCTCTTCATCAAATCCTAAATCATTAACTCCAAGTTGGTTAAGTCCATATTTGGTAGTTTGAAGATGTATCTCATTTTCATTTGCCACCTCTGCAAAATCTCGTACTCGTCTTAATAATCTCAATGCCAATCTAGGTGTACCACGACTTCGTTTAGCTATCTCATAAGAGGCATCAGGTTTTGTAATCTTATTAAGTTTGATAGATGCAATCCTCACAATCTCTGTTAACTCTTCTGTTGTATAAAACTGCATACGAAAGTGCATACCAAATCGTTCACGCAAAGGATGTGACAACATACCAGCACGAGTAGTAGCACCAATTAGAGTAAATCTTGGTAAATCAATCTTGATAGTTTGTGCAGCAGGACCAGAACCTATAATAATATCAAGCCGAAAATCTTCCATAGCTGAGTATAATATCTCTTCAATAGCAGGAGACATACGATGTATTTCATCTATAAATAGTATATCACCCTCTTCAATATTGGTAAGAATTGCTGCTAAATCGCCTGATTTTTCTATCATTGGTGCAGAAGTTGTCTTTATTTGTGCATTCATCTCTATAGCAATTAGATTGGCTATAGTTGTTTTGCCAAGTCCTGGAGGTCCAAAAAATAGTATATGGTCTAGTGCTTCAGCTCTTTTTTTACTAGCTTCTATAAATACTTTTAAATTTTTTTTAATTTGTACTTGACCTATATATTCATCCCAAGATGATGGACGCAGAGTTATCTCTTCTATATATTCATTATCAAATTTTTCTATGTTTACTATTCTACTTTCCATATTAATATGTAAACTCCTTTGTAGGGAACTCTCTATTTTTTACCTCTGTTATATATTGATTTAGACTCTCTCTGATTATATTTGCTCCATTGCAATATTTTTTCACAAATTTAGGTTTAAAATCTTCAAAAAATCCAAACATATCACTCCATACAAGAACTTGACCATCAGTATATAATCCTGCACCTATTCCGATAGTTGGAATAGATATAGCTTCTGTTATCATCTTGGCTACATCTTCTTTGACCCCCTCGATTACAATAGCAAATGCACCTGCTTTTTCTAGTGCCTTGGCATCAATCAATAGTTTATCTATATCAGCTTGATCTTTGCCCCTAATTTTATATCCACCATCACTTCGTAAAAACTGTGGCATCAATCCAATATGACCCACTACTGCTATAGAGTTATCTGTTAAAGCTTTTACTATATTGGCTCTATTTTTACCCCCCTCTATCTTTACAGCCCCAGCATTGGTCTCTTGATACACTCTTGTTGCATTTTTGATAGCATCTGACTCATTTGTATAAGTTCCAAATGGCATATCCAAAACTATAAGTGGCAAAGAAGCTCCATTACATACAGCTTGGGTATGATAAATCATCTGTTCCATATTTGCTGATAGCGTATCATTTTTGCCATAAAAGCTCATATTAAGACTATCTCCTACCAAAATCATGTCAACATGCCCATCAAATAATTTGGCAAATAGTGCATCATAAGCTGTTATCATAGTGATAGGCTTACTCCCTTTCATCTTTGCAATAGTTGTAAGTGTAATTTTTTTTGCATTTTTCTCTGTATGAATGCTCATTGTTTTGTACCTTTATTAAAAAAATGTATAATACCAACAATATTTTATAAAAGAGTTTATATTGAAAAATTTAGTAGCATATATTACCACAGGTTATCCCTCATTATCATTTACAGTTGATATGGCATTAGCTTTGGCAGAAGCAGGAGTTGATACACTTGAACTTGGAGTTCCATTCTCTGACCCAGTGGCTGATGGTCCAATTATAGAAAAAGCAAATTTAAAAGCAATAGGAAATGGTTTTAAGCTTCAACATCTCTTTGATGTTTCTAAGGAGATAGCACCAAAGATAGATACCCTATGGATGGGATATTTTAATCCATTTTATCATAAAGGTATAAATGAGTTTATATCTCAAGCCAAGCAGAGTGGAGTCAATGGATTTATCATTCCTGATTTGCCATTTGAAGAGGCAAAACCATATAAACCTATAATCGAAGAGGCAGGACTTAGTTTGATCGATTTCATTGCTCCAACTGATAGCAGAAATAGAATAAGGCAAATAGTCTCCAATGCTCAAAAGTTTATTTATCTAGTAGCTTATGCAGGTATTACAGGAGCAGGACAAAGTGAAGATTTACAACCTATCATTGCGGAGATAAAAGAGTTTACCAATACACCACTATTTGTAGGGTTTGGAGTAGATGAGAAAACAGCAAAAGCTAAAGCCCAAGGTGTAGATGGTGTTATAGTAGGTTCAGCATTTATTAAAGTGCTTTTAGATGAACAGTTAAGCTATAGTCAAAAGATAACAAAAGTTTCAGCTTTAGCAAAAGAGATAAAAGAAAAGATAAACGAATAATTAAAAAAATAAAGGAATAATATGCAAAAAGAGACACCATTTGAAGAGTTAGGTATAAAAATATCGCTACTATTAGAGAAATACAATAATATTAAAGATGAAAATATTATATTATCAGAAGAGTTAACTACACTTAAAAAAATAGTAGAAGAGCAAAAAGAGGAGATTATAAAACTTCAAGAAGAGGAAGAGTTAAGAACCATGGAGATAGAAGAGATTACTCAAAAGATAATGAAACTTTTATCTTGACATAAAAATAATTTTTTGTTATAATAGTCATTCCCATTAATATGGGGGCGACTTGGTTTCGACTGGAATAGTCGGGGCTATGTGCATGTCGGACTGAGCAATTCCGTCACACGGCTCAAACGCGAATAAACGCAAACAATACAGATTACCGTCCAGCTTACGCAGTAGCGTAAGTCATTAACCCCGAGCAATCGGAGGACTGCCTCGCTGATGAGTTCCATCTTAGTCAGACTATGAGGTATCACAATCTGATGGATATGCTTTGTAGAAGTTATGCTACAGAGTGAGAATTTTAACTAGTCTCGTGTAGCTTTGGGTGTTGTGCCAAACGAGATAAGATTTATCAATACTATCTAAACATGTAGAGTCATAGTTCTATCTATTTTAGGACTGGGGTTCAATTCCCCACGCCTCCACCAATATTTAATCTAATCTAACCTCATCTAAAACTCTTTATTAGTAAAAAATATTATCAAAGGCAACTAACTGTGCCACACTAGATTAGTTGCTCACAAACAAGAAGCAATAGCAAAAGCTGTAACTCCAAAGCAGAAAGTAAGAGCATTTCATCACGGTATGCCAAACTTTGCAAGAAAAGGGATTAATGAAAGTTTTGCCATTAGAGAACAGGAAAAAATCAGAGTAAAGGATAAACGATTTAAATTCGAGAAAATGCCTACACTATCTATTAAAGAACTATTGACACCCTACACATTCCTGACTTCTATCCTCTATATCATTATTGCTCTCTGGTGATTGACTTCGTAGATAGTAAGTTGATTTCAATCCATATTTCCAAGCATTCATATAAATATCATTTAAATATCTACCACTTGCTTTATCTAATGATATAAAGATATTGAGAGATTGACCTTGGTCTATCCACTTTTGACGGATAGCTCCTGCTTTAATAAGCACATTTTGGTCTAGTTCATAGCTAGGAGTATAATACTTCCATGTCTCTGGAGATAGATTTGGTACTACTATAGGAATAAGTCCTGATAGGTTCTCTTCAAACCATTTTCTTTTATATACAGGTTCTATAGCTTGGGTAGTTCCTGTTAAAATAGAGATGGAACTAGTAGGTGCTACTGCCATCAGATAGCCATTACGCATACCATCTATCTTAACTTTCTTTTTTAACTCTGACCAATCATGAGTATATCCAAATAACCCACCTCTATCAACTAGTTTACACGCCTCTTTATTGGCTTTATCAATAGGAAATACCCCTTTACTCCAATCAGAACCTTCAAATGTAGGATATTTACCTTTTTCTATTGCCAAATCACTTGATGCTTTAATAGCATAGTATGATACAGACTCCATTACCTCATCTATCTTCTGAAAATGGCTATTTGAACCCCATACTATTTTAGACTCTGCTAACATTTGTGCTTCACCCATTACACCCAATCCAATAGAACGAGTAGCCTCATTTGTCTTTTTGACTTTGGCTAAGGGATAAAAATTTAGGTCTATTACATTATCCAGCATTCTAATAGCAGTTGGAACTACTCTAGCTATATCTTGGGTCGTATGAATTTTAGATAAATTTATAGAAGCTAAATTACAAACAGCTGTTTGACCATCTTCTTCATGTTTGTCAACCATCCATATCTGTTTGGCATTTAGAGAGTCTAATGCTGTGATTTTTTTGGCTGGTTTTGTTGTACCATTATCTACTGTGATTATCTCATTTTCGTCAAATATATCTATACTCTTATCAAAATAAGTTAGTTTTATTTTATAGGAATTTGGTGATGTATTCTGAAAAATTTCTGTACAAAGGTTACTACTTCTTATAATTCCAGTATGCTTATTGGGATTTGCTCTATTAGCAGAATCTTTAAATGTCAAAAATGGATTACCTGTTTCAAAATAAGAACGGAGTATCTCTTTCCATAATGATTTAGCTGATATAATCTCTTTTATTATATCATCATTTTGTTCTAGTTCTATATATCTTTGTGTAAACTCATCACCATATAAATCAGTTAACTCACTAACTTCATAAGGGTCAAATAATGTCCAATAACTATCATCTTGAACTCTTTGCATAAATATATCATTGAGCCACAAAGCAGGAAATAGGTCATGCGCTCTTCTTCTCTCTTCTCCTGAATTCTTTTTCAAATCTAAAAATTCTTTGACATCTATATGCCAAGGTTCAATATATACAGCAATTGCACCCCGTCTCGTTCCGAGCTGATCGACGGCAATAGCTACATCATTAGCAATTTTAAGAAATGGAACAATCCCACCAGCTGCGTGTTTATGTCCATCTATATACGAACCCATACCACGAACTTGTGACCAATCCCAACCTATACCACCACCAAATTTAGATAAAAGAGCCATCTCTTTATAGGCATCGAAAATACCCTCAATATTATCAGGAGTTGAACCTATATAACAGCTACTAAGCTGATGTCTTGGTGTCCTAGCATTACTTAGAGTTGGAGTTGCAGCCATAACCTCAAATTTGCTTAAAATATCATAAAACTTTTTTGCCCATGTTTGACAATCTAACTCATTTTGAGCTAAAAACATAGCTACACCCATAAAGAGATGTTGAGGTAACTCTATTGGCTTGGCTTCTTTATCTTTGAGTAGATATCTATCATATAGTGTTTTAATGCCAAGGTAAGTAAACTGTAGGTCACGAGAAGGGTCAATATAGTTATTTAAATCATCTAAATCATATTTATCTTTGAGTCCTAAAAGTATTCTGCTCTCTTCTTCACCTCGTTGGAAGTATATATTCAGATGAAAATATGCTTTTCCTTTCATTCCACCAACATTACGACCAACTTTATGATATAGGTCATATAGAAAAAGTCTAGATGCAACAAAAGTCCAATCAGGTCTATCTATATCAATTTTATCAACTGCTGTTTTGATTAGGGTCTCTTGAATATCTTTTGAGCTTATCATATCTTTAAAATGCAGATTTGCATCAACCTCTAATTCACTTTGACTAACTCCCTTTAATCCTTCAACCGAATCTCGTGTATATTTTTGAATTTTTGCAATATCTAGTTTCTCTACTCTGCCATCTCTTTTTACAACTCTTATCATTTTATCCCTTGAAAATATTTCTGAAGTGGTCGAATATATCGACCTAATTTTATTATTTGAATACTCTAGCGAATATTTTATCTACATTTTTAGTATAGTAATCAAAATTGAAACATTCACGAATTTGCTCTTCGCTTAGAGAAATTCGGAGTTCATCATCAGCTAAGAGATATTGAAGATATAGTGACTCTCCTTTTTTATTAGTAGTTGCTTTACCTTGTTGTATCTCTTCCCAAACTTTCATTGCATTTCGTTGTACTATTTTATATGCATCTTCTCTGCTTACTCCTGCTATTGGAAGCTCTAGTAGTACTCTTTGAGAAAATACTAAACCACCTGTTAAGTTTAGATTTTTCATCATATTTTCTGGCATTACTGTTAGATTAGCAATCACTCCATTCATTCGATTTAACATAAAATCAGTTGTAACAAAACTATCAGGTAACCAAAATCTCTCTGTAGATGAGTGGCTAATATCTCTCTCATGCCAAAGGGCAACATTTTCCATAGCTGGATTGGCATATGCTCTAATCATTCTAGCTAATCCTGTAATATTTTCAGTTAAGATTGGATTTCTCTTATGAGGCATAGCAGAACTTCCTTTTTGACCTTTGGCAAAAAACTCTTCACACTCATAAACCTCTGTTCTCTGCCAATGTCTAATTTGAACTGCAAACTTTTCAACAGAACTAGCCAAAAGTGCCAAAGCAGTTGCAAGTCTAGCATATCTATCTCTTTGGATTACTTGATTAGAAACAGGTGCAGGTTTTAATCCTAACTCTTGCATAGCATACTCTTCTAGTTCCAATGGTGCATGAGCAAAATTCCCCATAGCTCCAGAAATTTGTCCAACTCTAATAACTTCCATAGTCTGTTCAAGATTTTCTAAATGTCTAGCCATCTCATCATACCAAACAGCAAGTACTAATCCAAAAGTAATAGGTTCACCATGGATACCATGGCTTCTACCGACCATTAGAGTCATTTTATGCTCTATTGCTCTCTTTTTAATAGACTCCATCATTATTTTTACATCATCAATAATAATTTCTAATGAACTTGTCATCTGCAAAGCTACAGCAGTGTCAACAGTATCAGAACTTGTCATTCCATAATGAAACCATCTACTCTCATCTCCAAGTGTTTCAGATACAGAGGTCGTAAATGCTATAAGGTCATGTCTTGTGATAGCTTCTATCTCATCAATTCTTTTTACTGAAAAACCTGCATTATTTATAATCTTGTTTGCATCATCATCAGGTATTAGCCCCAATCTATTCCATGCTTTGACTACTGCTAACTCAACGGCTAACCATGCTTGGTATTTCGCTTCCATTGTCCATTTATTTGCCATCTCTGGACGGGAGTATCTCTCTATCATCTTATATTCCTTGATTATATTTTTACCTACGATGAACTTAAATCAAATATTTTTGTGAATTAGAAAATCCATACTATATTAGATTTTTTATGGTAGAATTCTATCCAATAAGCTGTTATAAAGAGGTAAAAATGCCATTTGTCAAAAAAGCATTTCATATAGAAAAACCTATCAAAGCTTTTCTATTTGCTATACGAGAATTTAATTTTACACAAGCTCAAGCACAACGATTAATCGCAAAAGGTCGTATATTAATAGATGGTAAATCTATATATAATACAGGTGCTATTATAGAAGGAGATATAGAGGTTATATATTTTGAGCCACTCAGTAGAGGAGTAGAACCTATATTTATAACCAAAGATTTTTTAGTATATGATAAACCATCAGGTGTATTGGTTCATCCCAATACTATGGCTACAGAATACTCTATGCTTGATGAAGTTCGTAGCCACTCAGGGCAAAATGCTAATGGTACACATAGAATAGATATGGAAACATCAGGATTACTATTAGCTTCAAGGCACAAAGAGGCTGAACGATTTTTGAAAAACTCTTTTGAAAAAAAAGCAATACAAAAGTATTATTTAGCATGGGTGAGAGGTAAAATCTTGTCACCATTTATTATAGAAGAACCTATCAAAATACGAAATGATTACAGTACCAATAAGCATAAAGTAGAGATATCAGCAGATGGTAAATATGCCAAAACAGAATTTAAACCTATATTATATGAGAAGGAGTATGATGCTACTTTAATAGAGTGTAAACCCCTAACAGGACGAACTCATCAAATACGAATACATCTGTTTCATGTGAAACATCCTATAATAGGAGACCCAATTTATAATACGAGTTTCAAATATGCTAATCAATATTTAGAAGGCAATCTAACAGAAAATGAACGATATAGAGTTACAGGAGCAACTCGTTTGCTTTTACATGCTAATAGTTTGGAATTTCTTTATGGAAATAGATACCATATTGTCTCACAAATTGATTTTTATGAGACAAAAAAGGAGATTTGTTTGATTTAGCTTAACTACGCATAAAACCTAAGTCTTGCGTGGAAAAGTTCTTAAGCTCAGGTAAAACTTTTGCCATAGTTACATCATTAACTCCAAACCACTTTAAGATAGTTCCATAATATTGACTCATAGAGGTACTAGGAATAAGTCGTCCTTTATGAGTAATATCATCATCACTCCCTAAAGTAAGGTCAGGAAGTGTTCCATAGATACCACCCTTAACAGCACCTCCCATAGCAAAATAGTTTCCACCCCAAGCATGGTCTGTCCCATCTCCGTTACTCCCTGTACTTCGTCCAAAATCAGATATATCAAAAGTGGTTACCATATCTTGCATACCCATCTCTTCAAGTGCTTTATAGAAATCACCTAATCCCAAACTTAAACCTCTTAATTTTCTAGCATGTTGTTGGGTTTGATTACTATGTGTATCGTACCCTCCATCATAAACAAAGAAAATTTGTCGTTTTAAGCCTCTATTTTTACCAATATAGGCGAGTTTTGCAACAGCTTTGAGTTTTCTAAGTACCTCACTATCTGCATAGGTAGGAGAGGATTGCTCTAACTGTGCATTTGTAGGGTAAGAGAATAGCTCCCCTCCATAGGCATTAGTTGATGTCCATGTTGGGGCATTGTTATTCCAATCATTGACCAATATATCCTGCATTAAGAGTGAATGCTGTTGGAGTTTCTGATAATATTTTTTAAAAGCACTGCTTTGTGAGACTGCTACCATATTATCATAGATACCACGGTCTAAATGTTTGTAAGAAGGAGGTCCTCCTGAATTGATACTAAGCGGTGTGGTCTCATCACCATAAAAGAGATGCTCTATTCTATCTATGGCAATATTCATACCATAAATATCACCTCCATTAACATTTTGCCAATTATCAAACAGTCGTCCTGCCCAACCTGTATAATCCAATAGAGTTGCCTCACCATTCATTACCAATTTTGTTTGATGATTATGAGCATATAAAAAGGGTGGACGAGATTTGGTTTGAGCATTAAACTCCGCTTTGGTAGCAGGTTCAATAAGGTTCCCTGCATTAGCAACAATAGCAATCTTATTTTGGTTAACTAGATGGGCAATTTCAGGCATAAGTGGATTGGTAGCCAAGTCTAATCCTGTATGGGTATAAAATCCCTTGGTATAAGACTCCATTAAATCACTATTTGAACCATATGGGTTTCCTCCACTCAAATCTAAGATACCATTACCATCAAGTGGTAAATCTAATGGCGTATCTTTGACTCTAATAGTATCTCTAATCTTTGCATAGTTTGGATAACCTTTTAGCTTATCATTACTTGAGGGAATAAACATATTAATACCATCATTTCCCCCTCCATGATAGATAACTACAAGTGCCTTATAGTCACTAAAACTCTCATCAGCAGATAGATTAATAGGTAGGCTCAAAGCAGAGAGACCTGCCATTGAAAATTTTAAAAAATCTCGTCTTGAATTCATCTTCTCTTCTCCTATTCGGTCATAAATGTACTAGAGGTTACAATGGCTCTAATCACAGGTTTAATAGCATTTCTAATAATAGAGTAGTTTTTGAGTTTTTGGGGTTTATCCTCATGAACATTATATTTATTAAAGAGTTTGAGTGTCTGGTTAACGGCTAACTCATTATAAATAATCTTCTCCTCAGCCAGACTCAAAAGCCCTCCTGTGAGTTTCTGATTTAGATGAGATATAAGCACCTCTAGGGCTTTCTCATCATCGTGATAATCACTCTCTGCATAATGTTGTAGATTTTTAAAATCCCTATTACAATCACCATCAATCACCTCTTCCATAACACATAGCTCTTCGGATACATCTAAAAGTATCTTATCTGCACCGATATAATAAACAGGAACATATCTTCTAGCAGGAGCATCTTTGATAAAATCTTCAACTCGGTCATAATATTTATATGTACTAGTTGTGCCACTATAATCTGGATAGTAGTTATTTATAATATAGTTTTTCTCCCAGCTAAATAGATTATCTATTTTATTACTTAAATTAATAAAAATAGTATCTCTTTGTATCTCTATCTCAGGTGCTACTAAATTATTTGTTTTGAAATCAGAACTGTTTGGAACAAAATCATTATCATAAAAATTGAAAACCGTAGGGGCAAGTCCTGCACCTTCTCCTAAATACTCTCTTGTATTATTAAATAAAAAGCTATTTTTGACCACCTCACAGTTTGAAGCAGTATCATCTGCTGGTCCACCATAACCACAATAGTACCAAGAAGGAAAACGGTTTGCTTTAAATGCTCTTAGGAAATTGGTATAAGCAATTTGAGGCTCTTTGAATTTAATAACTCTATTTTCTATTAAATCACTCCATAACTCTTCATCTAAGAGAATGGCTTTAGTTACCTCTGCCAAATTACCTTTGGTTGTATTAAATACTGTTGCAACCCTCTTAATGTACTCAGGAGATGGATTTGATTTGGCTAGTCTCATAATAAGATTTTTGCTTATATATGGAGCAACATTAGTATTGCTCATAATAATACTAACAGCCTTTTTTATATCCTCTTCACCAGTTAAGTTAGCAGGAATATTCTGCCCTAAAACCTGCTTTTGACTAAAATCATGATATTTGGCAGTAAACTCCATAGGATGTGTAAAATCACCTCTTGTAAAACCTACTCTTCCAAACCCATCTCCTCTATTCACATTTTTTGCTCCACTTCGTTTATTATCCCAACCTGTAAATACTTTGGCTAGATTATTAACATCTTCTTGGGTATAGGTAGGAATTAGGTTACCGTTGGTGTCTTTTTTGGGTGTTCCATCAAGATTAAGCTCATTTAACCCAATTGAGAAGAGTTGCATAATCTCCCTTGCATAGTTCTCATCAGGATATACTGTTACATTAGCATCATTGAGATATGCTTTTTTATTACCATTATAGGTCAAAAAGAGTCCCATACCAGAACTAAAAGAGATATCATTGAGTAACTTTTCATACTGTCCAAAAGCATTGTGGTATAGAATATCAAAATAACGAGCCAACGCCTCTCCTCTTCTAGTAAATATAGGTTCAAAATCGGACTCTACAATAATTTGGCTAAGTGCATAGGTTACTTTATGTCGCAATTGGTCATTTGCTAAGAGTGCTGTATCAAACCATGCAGAGAGACGGTAGCGAGGAGATTGAAAAGATGCTTTTTCTTTGTTAAAAACCTTATCATTATCAGCTATATATTCATCAACACTATATGGGTTAGCTGATGGTTCTGCTTGTTTTGCCAACTCAATGGTTTTACGAAGATAGATATTCTCTGTAGGAGTAATAGAGAGTTGCTTATTAACCCATGCTTCTACACCTTCATTCTTGATAGCTTCAATACTCTCCTTGGTTGCTCCAAAAGTCGCTTTATTTAAAAATTTAATAGCAATTGTATCGTTTATATCTTTTGGAATATAGGGATATTTATTAATAGGTGTTGGTGTCGGACTTGGAGTAACCGTTGGTGTAGGAGTAGGTGTCGGTGTTGGACTTGGAGTAACCGTTGGTGTAGGAGTAGGTGTCGGTGTTGGACTCGGAGTAATCGTTGGTGTAGGAGTAGGTGTTGGTATCAGACTCGGAGTAACCGTTGGTGCAGGAGTAGGTGTTGGTGTTGGACTCGGAGTAACCGTTGGTGTAGGAGTAGGTGTTGGTGTTGGACTCGGAGTAACCATTGGTGTAGGAGTAGGTGTAGGTGTTGGTGTCGGACTCGGAGTAACCATTGGTGTAGGAGTAGGTGTCGGAGTCGGCGTTGGACTCGGAGTAACCGTTGGTGTAGGAGTAGGTGTTGGTGTCGGACTTGGAGTTCGAACTGATAAAAGATTTTTTCTTAAATGTTGTTCTGCCTCTTCTAAGGTTACAGGTTGAATATTTAGATTTTCTAATAATTTATTAGCCTCTTCATGGCTTATATCTATTAAATTTGATTTACTATCAATTTTTAAATTATTGGGAATAACTATAGTATCAGATTTACTTTTATCTTCATCTAATGATTGTAGAAACGAGGCTACTTTTAAAACTTCAGGATTAGTTATATCTTCTCTTCTCATACCTACTAAATCTTGTGGATATATAATATGGTCTTCTATTATATTATTGACTTTTCCAATTACAAACTCTCCAATCATAAATGTAATTGGCAAAGAAGAACACTCAAATCTTCCCTCATTATCTGTTTTTCCTATCTTATCTCCACAGCTATAGTCCATATTAGCCACAGGTGCATCTATTAAATAACCTACTATTTTTTCTGTTATTGTAGTTGTATCATTTTTATCTATAATCTCTGATGAACTATTATTTCCACAAGATACTATAAAGATTAGTATGAAAAAACTAAAAATAATTTTTAATAACAAAACTCTCTTCATTCTTTAATCTCCCTTTAATTTTTAATTAAATTATAGCATGAAAAATTAAAGTTAAAATTAAATCTTAATTTATTTTTGGAGTTGCTTTTGGAGGCGAACTTTTAATTGAGTTATTAAAATATACTATTGCTAACATATAAAACTACCTTTTTAGAGAGGTGGATGTAAGCGTAATTCTGTTAAATTGCTTGATAATTCAGTAACAATTAATAAAATAGCTTATAATATTCCTAAATTTTTTTAAACATTAAAATATTAGGAATTTTATGAGATATATTTATTCTATAGTTACGCTAATTATACTTTTGACTCTGTCTATATCTGCCAAAGAGACCTATTTTGACCCATATAAACCTGAAAAAAGTGTTAAGAAACAGAAAATTAAACCGATTATCAAAAAGAGAAAAATGGTTAAAGTTAAAAAACATAAAAAAAATAAATCTATAAAAATAATCAACAGATTATCTTATAGTCTTGATAAAATATATAAAAAAGTTCTAAAAAAAACTAATATCAATAGAAATGCTTTAAAAAGAGCTTTATCTTTTTATAAAAAAAACAGGGTCAAAAGAGGACTATCTTCAAAATATATTGCTATTGCAGATTATACAAAAACAGCAAAACATAAACGACTATATATTATCAATCTTAGAAATGGAGCAGTATATAGACACAAAATTGCTCATGGAAAATATTCAGGTGCTTTAGGTGGAAAAGTAAGAAAATCCAGTAATAAGAGAAATACCAATATGACACCTTATGGATTCTTTAAAGTAGGTTCTCATATAGGTAGAACAAAAAAGAAAAGATATAGATATTTATCTGTCAAAGGATTAGAGTGGAGTAATCGTAAAGTTGGACTGCCTCCACGAATGGGTGGACGAGATATTGTTTTACATCCTGCAAAATATGTAAATTATGGTGGGCGAAGTCATGGATGTTTCTC